>ERZ791879.1479-NODE-1479-length-10050-cov-2.500650_pt1 | contig 10050 bp, 10 predicted proteins | sample MGYA00510162_ERZ791879 | MGnify/ENA primary metagenome ERZ791879 (study PRJEB30046, sample SAMN00792113) | human gut metagenome | study: EMG produced TPA metagenomics assembly of the A metagenome-wide association study of gut microbiota in type 2... | reverse complement strand
TGAGACTGACCTCTTCGGTGAGCAGGCTGTTCTTTGCGGCGGCGTTTGCGCTCTGATGCAGGCTGGTTTCGAGACCCTGGTTGAGGCTGGTTACGATCCGAGAAACGCTTACTTCGAGTGCATCCACGAGATGAAGCTGATCGTTGACCTGATCTACCAGTCTGGTTTCGCAGGCATGAGATACTCCATCTCCAACACTGCTGAGTACGGCGATTACATCACCGGACCGAAGATCATCACCGAGGATACCAAGAAGGCTATGAAGAAGATCCTTTCCGATATCCAGGATGGTACCTTCGCAAAAGAGTTCCTGCTTGATATGAGCCCGGCAGGCCGTCAGGTTCACTTCAAGGCTATGAGAAAGCTTGCTTCTGAGCATCCGTCTGAGAAAGTCGGCGCTGAGATCCGTAAGCTGTACAGCTGGAACGACGAGAACGGAAAGCTCATCAACAACTAATCAAATTCTCATACAGAGATTACAAAAAGGAGTCTCCGCATTGCGGAGGCTCCTTTTTTGAGCAGAATAAAAGCTGCACATGGGACTTTGCCTGAAATGCAGCTTTGCTTGTTACAGAAAAAAATTATTTTGGTGGTGGAAAATCACAGATTCCGGCTGTCCTGTGCCCGACAGAACCGGATAAATGTATCTAACGCCTTGGAAGTGCGGTTACTTTGCCATAAAAATCCAATGGTGCGCTTGTGGATCGGGGTGTCGAGCTTTAACTGCACAAGTCGTCCGGAATCCAGATCTTCTTTTACAAACTCTTTTATGACACATCCGATTCCCAGACCAATGCGGGCAAACTCGATGAGCAGATCCATGGTGGTGACTTCCAGAAGGTTGTTTGCCACGATCTGGTTTAAGTCCATATAGTCATCGATGTAATGGCGGGTGATGTTGTTTTTGTCAAGCAGCATCAGGTTTCCGCTCTGGAACACATCGGTGTCGGCACCTTCCCGCAGCTTTAGGTTTTCCAGATAGCTTGGAGTGGCAACAAAGATATCTTCGATATCCATAACTGGAATAAAATCCATGTTTTTCGCAGATTTCTGTTCGACTACAAGTCCAATGTCGATGCGCTGCTGCTCTAACATGGACAGTGTCTGGATGGTAGGCTGGCTTTCGATGGTGATCTTAATATGCGGGTACTGCTCGATAAAGCCTTTCAGATATTTTACCATGATAAAACGGCATAAGGTATTGCTGACTCCGATGCGGATGTGCCCCATGTTGAATTCACGGATACGTTTTAATTCCATTTCTCCTTTTGTGAGTTCATCGAAAGCATCGCGGGTATGTTCGAAGAGCACCTGTCCCTCTTCGGTGAGCTGTACCCCGCGGGAATTCCGGGTAAAGAGCACCGTGTTTAAGCTGTCTTCCAGCTTGCTGATGGATTTGCTGATCGCAGGCTGGCTGATGTAAAGTTCTTTTGCTGCGCGGGAAATATTTCCGGCTTTTGCCACGGCATAAAAAATACGGTACTGTGATAAGTTCTGATCCATAGAATGTCCCCCAATATTATTTTAAACTTCTTGCTGTTTGATTTTATACAAATAACAATGCTTATAACCAAGCGTTATGATATATATGAGTATTATCTATTGTCATTATATCAGTAGTGATGATATAATTCAATAAGCGACAAAAATGGCTGCATGCAGAAATCAAAAACTGAGGTATGAAAATATCCGAAAACCATGCACGGCCAGAAAGAAATAAGAACTGTCAGGAGGACATTATGTCAGTCGGAAAAATTTTTAAATTTCACAATGACCTGGATACGGATCAGATCATCGCATCCCAGTATCTGTTACTTCCAACCATCGATGAGATGAAGGATCATACATTTGAGTCTTTAGACCCGGACTTCCCGAAAAAAGTAAAACCGGGCGATTATGTAGTAGGCGGCGAGAACTTTGGCTGCGGCTCTTCCAGAGAGCAGGCACCGAGCGTGTTAAAAGCGCTGGGCGTTCAGGCTGTGGTTGCAAAATCCTTTGCCCGCATTTTCTACCGCAATGCCATTAACATTGGTCTTCCAGTCATCGTCTGCAAGGACCTTCCGGATGCAGTAAACACTGGGGATGAGATGGACCTTTCCCTCACCGAAGGTGTTGCAAAAGCAAACGGAAACACCTATTCCTGCACCAAGCTGCCGGCTTACATGCAGCAGATCTTAAGTCAGGGCGGACTGATCGCATCACTGAATAAGGAGGAAGACTAAGCCATGGGAATGACAATCGCTGAAAAAATCATCGCTCTTGCAGCCGGTGTGCCGGAGGTAAAGGCAGGAGATATCCATACCGTAACCCTGGACCGCATGATGAGCAATGACGGAACCACACATTTAACCGTCGATATGTACCATAACAAATTAAAGCATCCGCATGTTGCTGATCCGAAGAAGATGGTCTTCATCGTGGACCATAACGTACCGTCTGACAGCCCGAAGACCGCTGCTTCCCAGAAAAAAATGCGCGACTTCGCAAAGGAAAATAACATTGATTTCTGGGAAGGCAAAGGTGTGTGCCATCAGATCATGATGGAACACTATGTCTGCCCGGGTGAGCTGATCTTCGGCGCGGACAGCCATACCTGCACCTATGGTGCACTGGGCGCTTTCGGTACCGGTGTCGGCTGTACCGATCTGCTCTACGGCATGGTAACCGGAACCTCCTGGGTACTGGTTCCGGAGACCGTGAAATTTAATCTGGTTGGAAAGCTGCCGGAGGGCGTATATCCGAGAGATTTGATGCTTACCATCATCGGTGAGATCGGTGCAAATGGCGTGAACTATCAGGTAATGGAGTTTACCGGTGACGGTGCGAAGACGTTAAGCGTCAACGACCGTATGGTACTCTGCAACCTGGCCGTAGAGGCAGGTGCAAAGACTGCGATCTTCGAGGCAGATGAGATCGCCCTGGAGTACTTAAAGGCAAGAGGCCGTGAGCCGAAGGCTGTTTTCAAGAGCGATGCCGATGCGGTTTACGCAAGAGAGTATACCTTTGACCTTTCCAAAATCCAGCCGGTTGCAGCACGTCCGGACTTCGTGGATGATGTTGTGCCTGCAAAAGAGGTTTGCGGTGTCCGCATTGACGAGGCATTCCTTGGCTCCTGCAACAACGGACGTATCGACGACCTCAGAGTCGGTGCAGCCATTGTAAAAGGAAAGAAGATTTCTGACCATGTACGTTTCCTGGTTGTTCCGGCCAGCCGCGAGGTTTACTTACAGGCACTGGATGAGGGACTGATCCAGACCTTCATGGAGAGCGGTGCGATCGTGATGAACCCGAACTGCAGCGTCTGCTGGGGAAGCTGTCAGGGCGTGATCGGCGAGAATGAGGTTCTGATCAGCACCGGTACCAGAAACTTTAAGGGACGTGCCGGACATCCGAGCTCCAAGGTATATCTGGGTTCCGCAGCAACGGTTGCAGCATCTGCCGTGAAGGGCGAGATCTGTACGGCTGATATGTTATAAAAAATGAAAGAGGATAAAAACTATGGCACAGTATACCGGAAAGGTCTGGGTCCTGGGCGATGACATCGACACCGACATCATCATCCCGACCGAATACCTGGCCTTAAAGACCATTGACGATATGAAACAGTACGGCTTTTCCCCGCTCCGTCCGGAGCTTGCGGGTCAGATCAAGCCGGGAGATATCATTGTAGCAGGCAAAAACTTCGGCTGCGGCTCTTCCAGAGAGCAGGCACCGGAGGTTATCAAGGCACTTGGCATTCCCTGCATCATCGCTAAGTCCTTTGCGCGCATTTTTTACCGCAATGCCTTAAACAACGGACTGCTCTTACTGGAACAGCCGGAGCTTCACGATGTGGTGAAAGAGGGCGATACCATCACCGTTACCGTGAATGAAGCTGTTGATTATAATGGAAAGAAATACCCGATCGCTTCCCTGCCGGAGAACTTAATGGAGATCATCGAGGCCGGCGGTCTGGTCAAAGCCATGCGCAAACGCAACGGGCTGGATTAGAGTAGGAGGAAGCTATGGGACAGACAATCATTGAGAAAATTTTAGCACATAATACCGGCAAGGATGTAAAGCCGGGCGATATTGTTACCGTAAATGTAGACCGCGTGATGTTAGATGACATCATGATCCCGTTCATCGTGGACAAGTTCCACGAGATGGGCTTTGCAAAAGTATGGGACCCGGATAAGGTCGTTCTGATCTACGATCATCTGGTACCGGCAAGCCAGCAGGACGACACCCGTCATTTCCGCATAGGCGATGCATTCGTAGAGCAGTATGGCATCAAAAACATTCACAGAAGTGACGGAATCTGCCACCAGCTGATGACGGAGGCAGGCTATGTAAAGCCAGGCCATGTCGTATTTGGTACCGACAGCCACACCACGACCTACGGCTGTGTAGGCGCATTCTCCACCGGAATCGGCTACACCGAGATGGCTTCCATCCTGGGAACCGGAACACTCTGGGTAAAGGTGCCGGAAACCATCAAAGTTGTCATTGACGGCGAGCTGCCGGAGGGCGTTATGTCCAAAGATGTGATCCTCCGCCTGATCGGAGACCTGGGCGCAGACGGTGCAACTTACCGTGCCCTGGAGTTTACCGGCTCTGCAGTGAAGAACATGAGCATTGCCAGCCGCACAACCATGGCGAACATGGCAATTGAGGCAGGAGCAAAATGAGAAGACCGAGGAGTACTGCGAGATTAAGCTGGATGACTTCCAGAAGAGCCTGGCAGGTGACCCGGATGCAGTTTACTTAAAAGAACTTCACTACAAGGCGGAAGATTTTGTCCCGGTTATGGCATGTCCTTCCCAGGTAGATAAGATCCGCAATGTCAGCGAGCTGGAAGGCAACGTCATTGACCAGGTGTTTATCGGTTCCTGCACCAATGGCCGTCTGGAGGACCTGCAGGCAGCAGCAGAGGTATTAAAAGGCAAGAGCGTGGCTCCGTATGTCAAGCTCATCGTTACCCCGGCCAGCCGCAAGGTATACCAGGAGGCAGCAGCATGCGGCGCGATTAAAACCTTAATGGAGGCAGGCGCGATTGTAACCCATCCGGGCTGCGGACTCTGCTGCGGCCGTACCGGCGGTATCTTAAGCGACGGCGAACGCGTTGTGGCAACCAACAACCGCAACTTCTTAGGACGTATGGGAACCTCCAAAGTAGAGATTTACCTGGCATCCCCGAGAACCGCTGCAGCCTGTGCTGTAGCTGGTAAGATCGTGAGCCCGGTATAAACATGGAAACAAAGTAACTTAATTTTTGCCTGGAAATGCAGCCCGGTTTAAGCTGCATTTGGGGCTCAATATGACTAGGGAAACCGGCTTACGGCTGTCCCGTTGCATGGAGATTATGTATATGAAAGCACAAAAACAGGAAAAAACGAATGTCATGCGTCTTTTAGATGCAGCAGGCATTTCCTACCGTGTCCAGGAGTATGAGGTGGATGAGAACGACCTTTCCGGCATCCACGTAGCAAACCAGATCGGCGAGGACCCGGACAGTGTGTTTAAGACCCTGGTGTTAAAGGGTGAGAAGCGGGGCTATCTGGTCTGCTGCATTCCCGTGGCAGAGGAGCTGGACTTAAAAAAGGTAGCCAGGGCTGTGGGCGATAAAAAAGTGGAGATGCTTCCCATGAAAGAGCTTCTCCCGACCACTGGATACATCCGTGGTGGCTGTTCCCCGATCGGCATGAAGAAAAAGTTTCCTACTTATATAGAAGAAACAGCAATTTTATTTGATGAGATCGCAGTCAGCGCAGGTATCCGCGGTGCGCAGGTCATCTTAAATCCGGAGGATCTGAAGGCCTACACCGAGGCAGAATATGCCAGTCTGACGGTTGAATGACCACACTCTTCCGGCATGTTTGCCGCTGTGAAACAGCGAAAATTGCGGATCTGCCTGGCAATCTGCTGGAGTTTCATGGAAAAAAAGAAAAGATAAGTTTACATAAAAAAGAACCGACAATGTTCGGCTCTTTTTTTATAACGGTATAATTAACAAAAATGTAATAATTGCGTAATAGTTCGGAAGAAAAATGAAACAAAAAAATGGCTGTTTAAGCGGAAAAACTTTGTGAAAAGCTATAGAAAAGAGCAAATTCCTGAAAATTCCGGATGGCATTTATGACAAAAGTGTGAAAAACTTATTGACAGTTCCACTTGTCCCCCACTATAATATCGCCTGTCACAAGAAAAAAAGTGATTTCAGGACTCAACTCCCACTTTGAGCCGGAAAAATGCCATATTTAGGGAATCACTTGTCTGAAAGAAGAAAGGAGCATATCCATGTATCCATGGTGTTCATTTCTCCAGACGGTTTGCCAGTTTGTAAAAAACATCTTCACTCCGGTAGTGAACATGACCAAGCGTTTATACCGCAGTGCGGCAGTCATCATGGCTGGAACTGCAGTGGTAGCCGTTATGACTTTTTCTTCCGCTGGATTTGCGGCGGGCGGACACAACGCCCTGACTGCTTATGCAGAAACTTCTGACGGGGAAGTTCCGGACACGGAAACACTGGACGAAGCGATGGAAGAGATCGCTGGAGAAACGCAACTGTTAACGGAAGCAAAGGTGCAACTGCGTCTTACAGATCCTGACAATTTGAGGAGCGGGCAGCTCCTTGTGGGTGATACCATAGCAAGGGATATACAGGAACAGGATGCTATGCGTCAGGAACAGAAGGCTGTGATCGAAGCAAACGCAAAAGAGACGGAGCGGATCGAGGAGGAGCGCCGCAGACTGGCTGAGGAAGAAGCAGCCAGAAGGGCAGAGGAAGAGCGCAGGCATGCAGCAGCAGAGGCTGTGCGGGCATCATCGCTCATCTCTTTCTCGGATCAGGACTATGAGGTTTTGAAACGGATCGTAGAGGCTGAGGCAGGTGGCTGCGACATGAAGGGCAGGATCCTGGTAGCCAATGTCATTTTAAACCGCGTGCGCGACGGGGAATTCCCGTCTACCATTACCGATGTGGTTTACCAGCGGTCCCAGTTTTCGCCAGTTAGCGATGGACGGTTAAATAGCTGCAGCGTGTCTGAAAAAACGGTGGAGGCAGTCAACCGTGCACTCTCCGGGGAGGATTACTCCCAGGGAGCATTGTTCTTTATGAACCGGATCCGGTCCCGTTCCAGTAATGTCAGCTGGTTCGACCGTAATCTGACCTATCTGTTCCAGCACGAAAAGCATGAGTTCTTTCGATAAAAAGAAGAATCCGGCTGAAGAAATATTCAGCTGCGAAAATGAAAAAAGTCATAAACATTGTTAAAAAACAGACAGAATCTGCCATAAGGCAGAAAAACGAAAAGAGAGTCCAAATGGATTCTCTTTTTGTGCATAAAGGAAAACTTAAAAAAACACTGTATACATAATCCAAAACTTATGGGTTACATGAGGATTTTATTATGGAAATTTTATTTCCAAATATTGACTTTTTCTTCACACAATGAGATAATAAACGCGAATTTCGGTAAAAATTGATATCGAGGAAAGTGAAAGAGAGGTTGAATGAAGATGGCAAATATCGATTTAAGTCAGTATGGTATTACCGGAACCACAGAGGTGGTTTACAATCCTTCTTACGAAGTGTTATTTGAGGAAGAGACCAAAGCAGGTCTGGAAGGCTATGAGAAGGGACAGGTCAGCGAGCTGGGCGCTGTCAACGTTATGACCGGTATCTATACAGGTCGTTCACCTAAAGACAAATATATCGTGATGGATGAGAACTCCAAGGACACCGTTTGGTGGACCTCCGACGAGTATAAAAACGACAACCATCCGGCAAGCAAAGAGGCTTGGGAAGCTGTTAAGGAAATCGCGAAGAAAGAGCTTTCCAACAAGAGACTGTTCGTAGTAGATGCATTCTGCGGCGCAAACAAAGACACCCGCATGGCAATCCGCTTCATCGTTGAGGTTGCATGGCAGGCACACTTTGTAACCAACATGTTCATCAAGCCAACTGAGGAAGAGCTGAAAGACTTCAAGCCGGACTTCGTTGTTTACAACGCATCCAAGGCAAAAGTTGAGAACTACAAAGAGCTTGGCTTAAACTCCGAGACTGCAGTTGTCTTCAACATCACCAGCCGTGAGCAGGTTATCATCAATACCTGGTACGGCGGCGAGATGAAGAAGGGTATGTTCTCCATGATGAACTACTATCTGCCGTTAAAGGGCATCGCTTCCATGCACTGCTCTGCTAACACTGACTTAAACGGTGAGAACACCGCTATCTTCTTCGGTCTGTCCGGAACCGGTAAGACCACCCTTTCTACCGACCCGAAGCGTCTCCTCATCGGTGATGACGAGCACGGCTGGGACGACAACGGCGTATTCAACTTCGAGGGCGGCTGCTACGCAAAGGTTATCAACCTGGACAAGGATTCCGAGCCGGATATCTACAATGCGATCAAGAGAAACGCTCTGCTTGAGAACGTTACCCTGGATGCAAACGGCAAGATCGACTTCGCAGATAAGAGCGTAACCGAGAATACCCGTGTATCTTACCCGATTGACCATATTAAGAACATCGTACGTCCGATCTCCGCAGCACCGGCAGCTAAGAACGTAATCTTCCTGTCCGCAGATGCATTCGGCGTACTTCCGCCAGTATCCATTCTGACTCCGGAGCAGACCCAGTACTACTTCCTGTCCGGTTTCACTGCTAAGTTAGCAGGTACCGAGCGTGGTATTACCGAGCCGACCCCGACCTTCTCCGCTTGCTTTGGACAGGCATTCCTGGAGCTGCATCCGACCAAGTACGCAGAAGAGCTGGTTAAGAAAATGGAGAAGAGCGGTGCAAAAGCATACCTGGTTAACACTGGCTGGAACGGTACAGGCAAACGTATCTCCATCAAAGATACCCGTGGTATCATCGATGCAATCTTAAACGGTTCCATCAACGCAGCACCGACCAAACAGCTTCCGTACTTCAACTTCGAGATCCCGACCGAGCTTCCGGGTGTAGACACCGGCATCCTCGATCCGAGAGACACCTATGCAGATGCTGCTGAGTGGGAGACCAAGGCAAAAGATCTGGCACAGCGTTTCACCAAGAACTTCGCAAAATACGAAGGCAACGCAGCTGGTAAGGCTCTGGTTGCAGCTGGTCCGCAGATCTAATCGCGAGATTAATTTCATATTGCAATATTCATGGAAAGGCTGCCCTTGTGGCAGCCTTTCCTGCTTCACAGGAGGCAAGGGCGGAGTGTTGACAAAGCATCGGTAAAATCCTGTTGCTGGGCACGCGTGCGTGAACAGAAAACAAAGCAAAGGCACTTCTGTGAATTCCAGAAGAAAAGAATGTGCATCGGTTGTATTTTCTGCTATACTGGAATCATAAATAAAAAAAGGAGACAAGGATGAAAAAATATATATTCTTTGATTTGGACGGAACTCTCACGGATTCGGCGGAAGGAATCACCAATTCCGTCGCTTACGCATTAAAACGCAACGGCATTTTTGTGGAAGATAAAACATCCCTGAATGTGTTTGTAGGACCGCCGTTGGTGGAAAGTTTTATGAAATATTATCACTTCGACCGTGAAGAAGCGAAAAAATCCGTGGGGATTTACCGGGAATATTTTGAGGAGAAAGGCATGTTCGAGAATGCCGTATATCCGGGAATTCCGGAGCTGCTTGCCGGACTGAAAAAAGACGGATACAAGCTCTACGTGGCAACCTCCAAACCGGAACCGTATTCCGTAAAGATCATCGGGCATTTTGGACTGGCAGAGTATTTTGAGATGGTCGGCGGTGCAGACATGAACGAAACACGAGTCCATAAAGGCGATGTGATCCGTTATGTTATGGAAAGCTGCAATCTGACCAACCCGGACGAGATTGTAATGATCGGAGACCGGGAAAATGACATGAACGGTGCAAAGCAGAATGGAATCGAATCCGTCGGCGTTCTTTACGGATATGGAAGCCGCGAAGAACTGGAAAATGCCGGAGCCTGTCATATCGCAAATGATGTGCAGGAGCTGGGACGCGTACTGCGGACCTTATAAACAATATTGCACAGTAAATATCAATAAGTCCGAAAGCCCCCGCCCCGCCATG
>ERZ791879.1464-NODE-1464-length-10147-cov-2.837693_pt1 | contig 10147 bp, 8 predicted proteins | sample MGYA00510162_ERZ791879 | MGnify/ENA primary metagenome ERZ791879 (study PRJEB30046, sample SAMN00792113) | human gut metagenome | study: EMG produced TPA metagenomics assembly of the A metagenome-wide association study of gut microbiota in type 2... | reverse complement strand
TTTCCCAGAACTGTTTCCCCAGCCAGTCCGTCTGCCTCACATCCAAGCAGACGGACTGGCTGGAAACGGAAACGCTTTGGAATCAGTTTCCAAAGCGCTTCTTTCTTTTCCCCTTGATCCAGAAACACTCTCATCGGCATATCCTCCTCCATCTCGTTTTCAGTGATACTTTGGAAACACATCTGCTTTCCAAACGATATCACATGAAATCTTCCCTTTCGAAAATTCCTGCCGGTGAACTGCTGTCTTTACTCTTCATCCGTTGTCAGAATATAATCGGTTGTCTGGTATACATAGAAGTTCAGCCAGTTTGCATACAGGGTATTCGAGGCATTTCTCCAGGACAGGACCGGAATATTGAACGGGTCATTGTCCTCATAATAGTTGCATGGAAGTTCCGGATGCAGTCCTTTTTTTAAATCACGATGATATTCGTTGTTTAAGGTCATACGGTCATATTCCGGATGCCCCTGCACAAAGATCTGGCTTCCGGTATTGTTAAGTACCAGGAAAATACCGGCCTCCGGGGACTCTGCCGCAATCGTCAGCTCTGGATGTTTTTCTATGTCTTTCCGGCGCACCTCAGTATAGCGGGAATGCGGCGCCATAACGTAATCGTCCATGCTGCGGACTAACGGGATCTTGCGGTTTAAGATCTTGTGCCGGTAGATTCCTGCTAATTTCTTTTCTCTTTTGTATTTCGGAATGCCGTAATGGTAATATAAACCTGCCTGCGCTCCCCAGCAGATATGAAGGGTGGAATGCACGTGGGTCTTACTCCACTCCATGATCTTCGTCAGCTCGTCCCAGTAATTGACTTCCTCAAACTCCATATTTTCTACCGGTGCCCCGGTGATGATCATACCATCAAATTTCTGACGGTGGATCTCATCGAACGTCACATAGAATTTATTCAGATGACTGGCCGAGGTATTCTTGGAAACGTGCGTGGAAAGCATCAAAAAGGTGCAGTCCACCTGCAGGGGTGTATTGGAAAGTGCCCGAAGAAGCTGGGTTTCCGTATCCTCCTTGATCGGCATCAGGTTTAAGATCAGGATCTGAAGCGGACGGATATCCTGACTCATCGCACGGTTCTCGTCCATCACGAATATATTTTCCGATTCCAGAATGGCTCTGGCCGGCAGATCATTTTGTACTTTAATCGGCATTGTTTTCTTCCCCCATCATGTTCAGGAAATCCTGCTCGGAAATGATCGGGATCCCCAGTTCTTTTGCTTTTTTATTTTTTGACGAATTCGAAGTCACATCATTGTTGATCAGATACGTAGTCTTTGCGGTGACCGAACCGGTCGCTTTTCCGCCGCGTGCCTCAATGGCCGCCTGCAGTTCCTTCCGGTTTGCAAAATGCTCTACCGTTCCGGTGATGACAAAAGTCATCCCCGCAAATACCGCTGCCTCTGTATTTTCCGAAACTTTCTCTATGGTAAGCTCTGCAAGCAGATCATCCACCAGCTTTGCGTTTTTCTCAGATGCGAAGTATGCGATCCACGCATCGGCTAAAACTGCGCCGATTCCATCAACCGCAGTCAGTTCTTCCTCCGTGGCATGGCGCATCCGTTCGAAATCATAGTCGAAAGACCGGCACAGCATCTTCGCATTCGCCAGCCCAATGCCTGCCACACCAATGCCGTAAACCACACGGACCAGATTGGTGTAGGAAGCCTTTTTCACGGCTGCCATCAGATTCTCGTAGGACTTTTCGCCAAAGCCCTCCATCGAAACAATCGCCTCACGATGGCGGTCCAGATGAAAGATATCGGCATAGCTGTGGATGAACCCAGCTGCAATAAACTTCTCCAGGGTTGCCTCGGAAAGGCCGTCAATGTTTAACGCGTCACGGCTCACCAGCAGAGAAAAACTCTTGATCTTCTTTGCCTGGCAGTCCGGATTCGTGCAATATAAGGATTTTACATCATTCATCTGGCGGATCTGGGTCTCGCCGCCGCAGACCGGGCAGATCTTCGGAATCACAATAGTTCCGCTGCGGGTTAAATTCTCGGCAATCTGCGGAATGATCATGTTCGCCTTGTATACCGTAATGGTATCACCTACCCCCAGCTCCATCGCTTCCATGATGCTGATGTTGTGGACGCTGGCCCGGCTTACCGTGGTCCCCTCAAGTTCCACCGGATCAAAAATCGCCACCGGGTTGATCAGACCGGTCCGGGATGCACTCCATTCAATCTCCCGAAGCGTGGTCTCGCGGATTTCATCCGCCCATTTAAAAGCAATGGAATTGCGCGGGAATTTTGCTGTGCGGCCAAGCGCATCGCCGTAGGCAATGTCATCCATCAGAAGTACCAGACCGTCAGAGGGGATATCATAGCTCTGGATTGCCTCGGCAAATTCTGCCACTGCATCCGGCAGTGTGGCAGCCGTCACTTCCTTGTATTCCACCACATCAAAGCCCTGTGTCTTCAGCCACTCGAACTGCTCTTTGCGGGAATTGTGGAAACGACCATGATCTGTTCCATCGTCCACAATTGCATCCACGCCATCTGCATTTGCTGCATCTGGTGCCTGCGTATCCGCCGGATTTACCGCCCGCACCAGCATGAATGCCTCAAAATTCACATTCCGCTTCGCCGTGATCTCATTGTTTAACTGACGCACAGAGCCGCTGCATAAGTTTCTCGGGTTCTTGTACTTCGCATCCACATCCTCGATTTCTTCATTGATGCGTGCAAAGTCCGAATATTTGATGATTGCCTCCCCGCGAAGGAGCAGCTGTCCCTGATACGGGATCCGAAGCGGCACATTGGAAAATACCTTCGCATTGTTGGTAATGACCTCACCGATCTCGCCATTGCCGCGGGTGACTGCTTTCACCAGCTCACCGCCCTCATATGTCAGAACAATGGTCAGACCATCCAGCTTCCAGGATAAAAGTCCCTTCTGGGTTCCCAGCCACTCCTGAAGAACCGGAACTTCTTTTGTCTTATCCAAAGAAAGCATCGGTGCCTCGTGCGCCTCCTTCGGAAGTTCGCTCAATACTTCATAACCTACCTTCTGGGTCGGGCTTCCGGCCAATACCATGCCGGTTTCCTTTTCCAGCTTTAGCAGTTCATCGTACAGCCGGTCATATTCAAAATTGCTCATGATCTCACGGCTCTCCTGGTAATATGCCCTGGATGCCGCCAAAAGCTGCCGGTGCAGCTCCTTCATACGCGTGATCTTATCGTCATTCTTTCTCTGATCCATTCTCGTCACCTGCCATTTTTCCTGTCATGTCTTCGGTCTGTCATCTTTCCGCCAGCATTTTCATCGGGCGTTGTTCTATTCTGTCTTCGTCGCTGTTCGTCACGCATGCGTGTCCGGCAACAACTCGTCTTCTACTCGTCTCCGCCTTCCAGAAGTTCCTCACGCTCCAGACGCGCCTGCTCCAACTGCCATTCCAGTTCTTCCATCTCCTGCGGCGTTACCCGGCGGAAATCCCCAGTATTTAATTTGCCCAGATGAATGTTCATGATACGGATCCGCTTTAAAGTCACCACACGATAGCCGAGCTCCGCGCACATGCGGCGGATCTGACGGTTTAATCCCTGTGTCAGGATGATCTTAAACGATTTCATGCCGGTTGCTTCCACCTGACATGGTCTTGTGGTCACTCCAAGCTCCTTTAATTCCACACCCTCACGCATCTTCTTTAAAAATGCGGCATTGAACGGCTGATCTACCGTGACCAGATACTCTTTCTCATGGAAATTGCCTGCATGCATGATCTCGTTAGCCAGTTCTCCCTGATTCGTCATAAGGAGAAGTCCCTCGGAATCCTTATCCAGACGTCCCACCGGATACACACGCGCCGGATACTGGATCAGGTCCACAACGTTCACCGCACGGTCCTTGTCGGAAGTGGTGCATACCACTCCGCGCGGCTTATTCACAACCAGAAGCACCGGTTTTACTTTTTTGCCGCCCGCCGCCTTTCCAACCGTCTTTCCATCACAGACGATCACTTCCTGACCTGTTACTTTTTCTCCCATCTGGGCTTTCCGGCCGTCGATGGTCACCTTTCCTGCCTCGATCAGGCGGTCTGCCTCACGGCGGGAGCAGATTCCCTGCTCACTCAAATATTTGTTTAAACGGATTTCTTCCATGTTTGCTTCCTTTCCGGTTGCTGTTCACGCGTTGCCCAAACAGTGTACAGTAACCCTTTCCGTACCTTCTGCACAGGTTTCTTTGCATGCACAGGCTTTTTCAATTCCTTTTTTGCACAGGTCTCTTTTATCATGTACCTGCTCCTTTTATAAGCCGAAAATGGCTATCCCCAAACCATGGAGATAGCCTGTATTGCTTCCCCGCGTCCTTAGTCGTGGATAAACATGGCATCCCCAAAACTAAAGAAACGGTACCGTTCCTTAATTGCTTCGTTATACGCATTCAGAATATGTTCCCGTCCTGCCAGTGCAGAAACCAGCATCACCAGAGTCGACTCCGGCAGATGGAAGTTTGTGATCAGGCAATCCAGAATCTTGAATTTATAACCCGGGTAAATAAAAATCTCCGTCCAGCCGCTTCCAGCCTTTAAGATTCCATCTTCCCCGGTTGCAGACTCGATGGTACGGCAACTGGTCGTACCAACGCAGATCACACGTCCGCCCGCTGCTTTCGTGTCGTTAATCTTCTTCGCCTCGGATTCTTCTACCACATAAAACTCCGAGTGCATGTGGTGCTCCAGCACATTCTCCACCTTAACCGGACGGAACGTGCCAAGACCAACATGCAGCGTTACATGGGCAATCTTCACGCCCATTGCCTCGATCTGCGCGAGCAGCTCCTTCGTAAAATGCAGACCTGCGGTCGGCGCAGCAGCAGAGCCGTCATGCTCCGCGTACACGGTCTGATACCGGTTCTTGTCCTTTAACTGATGGGTAATGTATGGCGGAAGCGGCATCTGTCCTAACTGATCCAGGATTTCCTCAAAAATGCCCTCGTAGGAAAACTGGATCAGGCGGTTGCCCTCCTCCACAACATCGATGACGGTACCTTTTAACAGACCCTCGCCAAATACAATTACCGTGCCCGGCTTGCACTTTTTGCCCGGCTTTACCAGAGTCTCCCAGATATCGTTCTCACGGCGCTTTAACAAAAGCACCTCGATTTTCGCCTGCGTATCCTCCTTCACGCCAAACAGACGCGCCGGGATTACCTTGGTGTTGTTGATGACCAGACAGTCACCCGGTCTTAAATACTCCGTAATGTCACGGAAATGGCGGTGCTCCATCTCTCCGGTGTTCTTGTCCAGCACCAGGAGTCTGGAGGCAGAACGGTCCTCCAGCGGATCCTGTGCGATCAGCTCCTGTGGGAGGTCAAAATCAAAATCTTTTACATTCATGGTTTCCATTTATCTTATCTTCTTTCTTTTCTTCACTCTTTGTTTGCTGTTTGTTTGTTTTTTCTTGCCTGGCTCTTTGCTCTCACTTTGTGCCTTGCTCTTGCTTTACGCCTTGCTCTTGCTTTGCCTATCTTTCATTCTAATTTGCGGTATCCGCTGCTGTGCTGTCACCAGACTCCGCACCGATGCTTACCTCGGAACCTGCGGTTGTTTCCACGGCTGTTTCTGCACCTGTCTCCTGCGCGCTTCCTTCACTCGATTCCGAAGAAGCTGCTGCACCATCTTCCCCGCTCTCAGAGGTTTCCCCGTCTCCGATCACTACCTCCGGCTCGTCCCCATTGTCGTAAACCGGAGAGCCATCACGCAGCACACCGTAAACGCTGTTTAAATCCTCGTCTGAATTCAACGCTTCTTTCAATTTCACATTCACACTGGAAGCAAGCTTTCTCACCTCTTCCGAGTGATTGGAAACATCGATCAGCTGCAGAACCTCTTCCGAAAGGTTTTCATCCTTGATGATATGGTAATTGCCCTCACTGTCTTTCTCCACGTAGCACCACATAATCATAGGTGCTGCAGTTTTTACGGAATGAAACTTAATATCTGCCAGTGCATACACCAGCCAGCTGTCTGCCGTCGCGCCATCGCGCACATAGGTTGTAATATTGTCAAACTCCTGCACATACTTGGAATTGCTGCGCAGGCGGGTTTTCTCGTGCTCCAGCTCCGTAAAGGAAAGACCGGATACCCCGTAAATCTCATTCATGGTGTCTGCGTCCCCGCTGGCCCGCGCAGTAAAATATTTTTTCATCAGGCTTAAGACTTCCGGCACACTGTCATGAGTCAGATTTTCCGTTGCGTAAGGATCCCCGGTTTCTTCTGAAGCTTCTGTCTCCGCTTCTGCTGCCGTATCGGTTTCTGTCTCTGCAGATTCACCGGTTTCTGCCATTGTCTCCGGTTCCTGCTCCTCTGTTTCTGCCGTTTCCGTTACCGCAGGCGGTTCCTCTGCCCGTTTTTTTCCGTAATCCGCAAGTACGATCACGATCATCAGCACAATGACTACAAGCGGAATCACAAGAACCGGAAGCAGTGCCTTTTTCTCTGCATCTGCACTTTCATTCTGAAAAAAATTCCAGTTATGTTTCATAAAATGTTATCCTCCAGCTTTTCAAAATTACCACTGCTGTATCACATTCTGATTGCATACAAATAGCAGATACATCATATCAAAATCGGGCTAAAAAATCAACAAATCCCCTTGCAAATTCGAAAAAAGTATAGTATCATGATAGAAATGCGTCTGTAGCTCAGTGGATAGAGCAGTGGCCTCCGGAGCCGCGTGCGTAGGTTCGATTCCTATCAGACGCATTATTCTTTTACCAAAAAATCCCTGTGGCACATCATTCCATGTGCCACAGGGATTTTTTTAATACTTAATCCATCATTCCATTTTCATCAAAATACATCGGAGTCGGACCGCTTACATAACTGATTCCGTCCATATCCTTAATGGACTCATAAAGAGCCTCCGATACCTGGATTTCATCCAGACACAGGGTATTCTTGATGTGTACCACTCTTGCCTTCTTGTAATCCAGGTTGTGACAGCAGCGGATGCACATCAGCACTGCCTCTTTATCGGTATTGACATACAGCGGGATCGGACATGCATCCATGATTCCGGTAGTCAGCACGTTGGTCCAGGTCACTTCCCAGTCTACATCATTTAAGCAGCGTCTGGTCGTTACATCTGCAGAACCAAGACCGCAGCCATTATGATGAGCTTCCGGCGTGATGCCGCGGATAAACAGCTTCTTTAAATTCAGGGTCGCACCGAACGTATGCGTAATATTACGTCCGGTCACATTCGGATCATGACCGTTTCCGCTGATATTCTTTCCAATCTCATCAATGATCAAAACGTCAATATCATTGAATTTGAATTTTGCCATACGCTCTTTTGCAACAACCAGAAGACGTGCATCGGTCTCCATGAAATTGTCCTTGCCGCAGACTTCCATTGCACAGATATCATCGTATGCGTTCTGCACTACGCCAACGCCGAAAGCAAACGGACATTTTTCCAGGAACTGCTCTGCCACCTGCGGGATCAGTTCCGTAAAACGATGGAATCCAAAGCTGTGGAACATGCTTGCGCCTTTATGCTTTGCAATACCGATCGCTATCATCTTCGCAAGACCGCTCTCGTGAGGGCCTCGGAAATCGGTATGCGGCTTAACCTTATTAAAGATTACGATTCCGTCGGATTCGTAAGCATATTTATCGCAGTAAAGCGGAATGCCATTCAGTTCACCGTACTGCACCACCTCCATGGATGACAGGATCGGTACGCCCATGCTCTCCTCCGTGATATTATAACCGGCCAGCATCTCCAGCTGTCCCTCAGCACACGCGCCGCCGTGGCTTCCCATGGACGGAATGATAAACGGCTCTGCTCCCCAGCTCTTTAAGGTATCGCAGATGGTGCGCAGCATCACATCCAGATCCGGAATGCCGCGGCTTCCTGCTGTGATACAGATCCGTTTTCCTTTATAGCTTTCTTTGTTTTCTACTTTTTCAAGCTCTGCCAGCATATGTCCCTTAATATCTTCGATCTTGGTCGGATCATAGCTCTGGCGAATCGTTACCATATTCGGGATCGGAACATTCTCCATTCCCTGAATTGGTGTATGGACTTCTGGAAACTGAATAAACATTTAGTATCTCCTTTCACAAAACCGCTGTCATGTTTCTTTTTCGTGCCCCTCTTTTATGCCATTCCGAATAAATAAAACAGCAGAATCATAAATACCAGTGTGACCAGTGGAATCAGGCAGGTAGTTACGAAGATCGGGAAGTAGGAATGACGGTGATCATTCTCAGTTACGTTCAGCACGGATACAACCAGGCCGTTGTGCGGAAGAGAATCCAGGCCTAAGCTTGCCAGCGCGCTGACACGGTGCAGTGCCTCAAGGTTTACGCCAAGCGGAACAAAGTAATCTTTAATGATCGGAAGCGCAATGCCAAGACCGCCGGAGCCGGAACCGCAGACACCTGCCAGTACAGTAACTGCCAGTGCAGATGCGATCAGCGGGCTTCCTCCGATTTTCGTCACCGAACCGATCAGGGTATCGAAGGCCGGAGTTGCCTGAACCAGAGAGCCAAAACCAACAACTGCTGCCGTGTTAAACAGAGAACCTGTACCATCTTTTGTGCCATCGCCGAGATGTTTCCAGATTTCCTTCCACGGGATCTGTTTTGCATAGCAGATCAGACCGGCAATAAAACCAACAAACAATGCGAGCTCTGCGCTGAGCTTGAAACCATTTAAAGCAACAAGAAGGATGATCATCGGAAGCAGCGCAACCACAATGTTCGGAAGCTCTTTTCCTTCTTTCAGTTTCAGCATAGCCGCATCCTTCTCAGTCATCTCGAAGTGAAGGCCTTTTTTCTTGGTATAACCAACATACCAGATCATAAATCCAAAGACCAGAATTGCCTCAAAAACTGCTGCGATTATTCCCGGAACGAAAGCTGCAGTGGCCGGAGTGCCGAGGATCTGACCCGGCATCAGGTTCTGGATCTGCGGAGAACCCGGCATCATACCAGTAAAGGTACCTGCGCCTGCAAAGTATACTGCCGGAATCAGAGTACGAGAGATGTCCCCCTTCTTAAACAGAGAAACCATCAGCGGGTACAGAGTAAACATACATACGAATACGGACACACCGCCATAAGTCAGAATCACACCTGCAAGCATAATAGACGGAACGATGAAGCGGTCACCCAGCTTATCGATCACGACCTTTGCTACTGCATCTGCCGCTCCGCTGATGTCAGTCAGCTTGCCGAACAGCGATCCCAGAACGAAAATAAAGAAAAACTTTCCGAAATAGTTTGCCAGTCCTGTTACATATGTCGTTGTAATCTGTTCTACCGGATTCATTCCGGCCGTAACCAGAAGAAAAATACCGGAAATCATTGCACCGAAAAAGATCGGAACCCCTTTGAAACATAGATAAATAAGTAATACCAGACTGAGTATAACCAGTAAGATCTGCATAATGTCTCCTTCTCATTTTTCATTTTCTCAATGCTTCTGTTTTGATTACCTTCCCCTCAGAGATACGCTATCCGTATCGTGCCATGACTCACCCTCCTTTTCTTCTTTTTTTCATTTGTTATTTTTTTCACATTTAGCGCCCGTGATTCCCAAGTTTACTAGTATACAAGTTTTGTAAAAAAAAAGATGCCGATAATCATCTCTTCCGGTCTCATTGTCGCATGTCATATATTACCAATTTTTTTTCATAATGTAAAGTATTTTTTTATTTTTTTCACATTTCTTTATTTCAGTTTTTAAAATGGTATGTCCATTTGGTCTGTTCTCTGTTTTCATGTACGAATTTCATTTTGTTATTTTTTTGTCTTTCGCATGCCAAACCACGTTTGCCGAAACTGCCGGCTGGATTTTTCAAAGCCACCATGCTACAATACCATCTGTCTTTAGAAAAAAATCAGGAGGACTTTCCCTATGTTAATCAGAACCGCCACCATAGAAGATCTTGATGCAATCACCGCCGTTGAGGCTGAATGCTTCCCACCCACTGAGGCTGCCACCCGCAGCGATTTTAAACAGCGCCTGGCCCATTACAGTAACCATTTTTGGCTCATGTTCGATGAAGATAAGCTCATTGCCTTTGTAGATGGCATGGTCACCGATATGGCTGACCTGACCGATGAAATGTATGAACATGCCGCTCTCCATAAGGAAGACGGTACCTGGCA
>ERZ791879.1457-NODE-1457-length-10218-cov-2.549542_pt1 | contig 10218 bp, 7 predicted proteins | sample MGYA00510162_ERZ791879 | MGnify/ENA primary metagenome ERZ791879 (study PRJEB30046, sample SAMN00792113) | human gut metagenome | study: EMG produced TPA metagenomics assembly of the A metagenome-wide association study of gut microbiota in type 2... | reverse complement strand
TTATGATTACTATCAGAAAGGCTGTACAGATCTTATTTTTATTTTGATTAATGGAAAAGGTTCTGCAACATATAATAACTCTTTAATGGCGATGGATATGCTTATCGAAGAACATCCAGAATGTGAAGGAAAGATTCACATTTACAGTCATGACGGTGGAAGTTACAGTGCTGGTTACGGACAGCCTGCAGTAATGGCAGCAAAGATGGCGCAGGAAGGCAAGTCCGTAGAAGAGATTAACGCTTATCTGGAAGAAAGCATTGCATGCCGCCGCATTTATTTTGGAATTTACAATCTCAAATATGCTGGAAAGTCCGGACGTATTCCAAGTGCTGCTGCTTTTATCGGTGATAAGATTGGTATTAAGCCAATCATGAAAATCTGGGATCACAAGATTACCACTGCTGGTAAATGCAGAGGAGAGAAGAAGGTCGTATCTAAGATTTGCGATATGGCAATTGCAGATATGGAGCCAGGTTCCGAGTATCAGATTGAATATGGCAATGATGAGAAGATAAAGGAAGAGATGGCAGCAAAGATGACAGAGAAGCTTGGATATGGCCCTACAGGTTATTTCCAGATTGGTGCAGAAGTTGCAGCGAATGCAGGCCCAAGAATTGTCGGTGTTGCATTTGATGTTAAGAAATAATTTTTACAAGGGTTAAAGACTTTGTGAAAGTAGAAGGGATATAATACGGGGGTACATTTATGGAGAAGAGAAGAATATCCATTTTGGGAGATTCTATCAGTACCTTTGCAGGTTATACACCAGAAGAAGCTGTCTTTTATGATTCGTATGTACAGTGGGAGACAGGAGTAAAATCTGTGGAGGATACATGGTGGATGCAGGTAATAAAGGCTTTAGATGGAGAGCTTGGAACGAATCATTCACTGGCTGGAAGTATGGTATCTGGTAATTTATCAACATCGGCGATGTCTTATGAGCGCATAGAGAAGCTGGGAACCAATGGTATACCGGATATTATTCTTATCAGCGCAGGTTGTAATGACTGGGGATTTTGTGTCCTTCCAGAAGAATTTGAGGAAGCGTATCGAACGATGATTCACAGAATAAAGGAGCAATATCCACATGCGGATATCTATTGTGCGACACTTCCAGAAGGAAAACAGCCGCAGGGGGAGACATTTTTTAATATTGACAGCACGATTTCTAAGAGAGTGTATTCTGATATTATCAGAGAGAATGCCCAAAAAGCGCAAGTATATATTGCGGATCTTGCAAATGTTCAGGAAGAATATGAAACAGTGGATGGAGTGCATCCGAATAAAGCAGGAATGCATACGCTTGCCCAGATGTGGGTCAGGGAAATGAAAAAGTTTATTTGTAAATAAGAATGAATGGCAGGAAGGATAGAATTATTTTTATGAACAAGAAAAATATAGTTTTTGTACTTTGTCTTATTTTTGCACTGGGATTTCTTTTCATGCCACAGGAAGGCAGAAATGTAGAGGCAGCTTCAAGAACACGACTTAGCAGTACCTCTCTTAAGGTTGTTCCAGGAAAGACAGAGAAACTTAGGATTTATGGAAGAAGAGGCCGTAAAGTAGTATGGACGAGTAGCCGGCCCAGAGTTGTCTCGGTAGAGAATGGAAAGCTTACGGCTTTAAAGGGCGGTACATCAACGATCACAGCGAGGGTGGGGTCTCAGAAACTTCATTGTAAAGTACGGGTTGTCGGACTGAATACGACAAAGATTACTCTGGCAAAGGGAGATAAATTTCAGTTAAAGGTGAAGAATGGATACCGAACTACATGGACAAGCAAGAATAAAAAGATTGCAAAGGTCAGTAAGAACGGTGTGATTAAGGCTAAAAAAAGCGGAGTCACAACAATTGTGTGCCGCACAAATGGAAGAAAGTTAAAATGTAAAGTATATGTGGCTTCTTTAGAGCATAGTACGCTTCGCCTAAAAGCAGAAAGTTCCTATCATCTTTCTATAAAACATGCCGGCGATGTTTTAGCATGGACATCTTCAAATCCGTCAGTTGCAGAAGTAGATTCTAATGGAAATATTACAACATTACCGGTTTCAGGAACTTCTGTGCTTACATGTAAGAGTGGAAAAGCGGTTCTTAGCTGTAAATTAACTGTAGTAAGCCCGGATAACATTATTACAAATATGAGCACACTTCCAACAAGCAGTAATCAGGACCGATTTACTGTGACAGTAAACAGTTATCCAAATGTACGTCATTATACGGTATACAGGCAGTCAGCATCAATGAATGCCAGCAGTTTCAAAAACTATATGCCATATCATGGATGCGCGGCGTGTGCAGCAGCAACAGTATTGACTGGTTTTGGAAAGAATATTACACCGAAACGGGTTACGGATAAGAATGGTTTAGAATATAAAGCATTTGGGAAAAAAATCTGGAAGAAAAATTATAAAAAAGAATTAAAAGATCAGATGCCCGTATCTCTTTACGGTATTAATAAGATTTTAAATAATAACGGTATCCAGACAGAATATGTAAGACGATTTAGCGATGCCGAGGCATGTCAGCAGATTATCAGCCATTTAAAAACAGGTAATCCGGTTGTCATAGAAGCCAAAAAAGGTAAATGGGCGAACAGCTATCATACGATGGTACTTCTTGGCTTAACGGATACGGGGAAAGCAATCATTGCAGATTCAGCAAATAGGACAGGATTTGGTAGTAAGCAGAGAGTGAAGTACGAATCCGTATCTAATCTCATAAAGCACATGTTTGCATGTTCAGTATCTGGCGCGAAGTCTGCGAACTGTTATTTTGGAAGTTCCAGCGGTGGTGGCTATATCCTCGTAAATCCGAATCCATAATGCCGGGGCATTCTTGAATCATTAATATGTATTTGCTAATATGAAGCCTCAATGTAGTTTTCATTCTTTTTTACACTTTTTCTTTGCAAGATATTTCGATAGGAAAAGGTGGAAAAATGCGGAGAAATAAAGAGGAAAAAGCCACTTTTTTGTGCAAAATCATGAAATAACAGAAATAACGCGATTTTCTTACATTTCTTTTTGTAATTTCGTGGAAAATTAAAAAATGATGTGGTATAATAACTCCAAAATTTATAACAAGATGAAATGAAGTTTTCTGTAAGATTTATTTCATATTTAGAAGGGAAGTTTTCGTAATGGAAAAGAAAAATATTAACTGGGGCGAGCTGGGCTTTAGCTATCAGCAGACAGAGAAAAGATTTGTAGCTAATTTCAAAGATGGTGCATGGGATGAAGGCACTCTTACAGAAGATGCTACAATTACTCTGAACGAGTGTGCCGGTGTATTTCAGTATGCACAGACATGTTTTGAAGGTTTAAAGGCATACACAACAGAGAACGGAGATATCGTTTGTTTCCGTCCTGACTTAAACGCAACCCGTATGGCAGATTCCTGTAGAAGACTGGAAATGCCAGTATTCCCTGAAGATAAGTTTGTTGAAGCTGTTGTAGAGACAGTAAAAGCTAACGCAGGCTATGTAGCACCTTATGGTTCAGGAGCTACTTTATATATCCGTCCATATATGTTTGGTTCCAATCCTGTTATCGGTGTAAAACCAGCAGATGAATATCAGTTCCGTATCTTCGTAACACCTGTAGGACCATACTTCAAAGGTGGCGCAAAACCTATCACAATCAGAGTTTCAGACTTTGACCGTGCAGCACCTAACGGAACAGGACATATCAAAGCAGGACTTAACTACGCTATGAGCTTGCATGCTATCGTAGATGCACATAACCAGGGTTATGATGAGAATATGTATCTTGATCCTGCGACAAGAACAAAGGTTGAAGAGACAGGTGGAGCAAACTTCATTTTCATCACAAAAGATGGCAAGTTTGTAACTCCTAAGTCAGACAGTATCCTTCCATCTATCACACGTCGTTCTTTGATGTACATTGCAGAACATTATCTTGGAATGGAAGTAGAACACAGAGAAGTACGTTTCGATGAAGTAAAAGACTTCGCAGAATGTGGTCTTTGCGGAACAGCAGCCGTAATCTCTCCAGTTGGAAAGATTGTTGACCACGGTAAAGAAATCTGCTTCCCAAGCGGAATGGAAGAGATGGGTCCTGTAACTAAGAAGTTATATGATACACTTACAGGAATCCAGATGGGACATATTGAAGCACCAGAGGGATGGATTAAAACAATCTGTAAACATGGTGAATGCTAATTGCAGGGTTAGATAAAACAGACGAACCCAAGAAATAACATAGTCCATATTTGTGACTTTAGTCGCGGAGGTTTAAATGCTCGCTTTATGCGCTCGCATCTAAACCTTGCTTCGAGGCCACAAATATGGACTATGTTATTTCTTGGGTTCTGTTTCCTTTAAAGCCTGCAGATTAGATTTTATGAATCTTACAGATACCCACAACTACTATTTAATTCAAACAAAATGATGAAAAAATTACCAGTTTATGATATAATAAACAAAAATATTTTATGAATGATTATGAAAGCGGGAGGACTCTGTTTATGCCAGATACCAGATTTATTACAGAATTTGACCAGTATTTATTTGGTCAGGGGACACATTATGACTTATATAATAAACTTGGCGCGCATCCTATGACAGTTGATGAGGAAGAGGGAGTATATTTTGCTGTGTGGGCACCGAATGCGGCAGCGGTTTCCATTGTTGGTGATTTTAATGAATGGGATGAGAATGCGACACCGATGGAACGTTTAGAACCACTTGGAATTTATCAGATATTTCTTACAGAGATAAAAGTGGGAGATATTTATAAATATTGTGTTACTGCACAGGATGGCAAAAAAACATTAAAAGCAGACCCTTATGGATTTCAGGCAGAACTCCGTCCGAACAATGCTTCTGTTGTGGCAGACATTTCTGATTTTAAGTGGCATGACAGCCGATGGATGAAGAAGAGAGAGAAATTTGATGATAAAAAGAATCCAATGTTTGTATATGAAGTACATCCGGGTTCCTGGAAAAAGCATGAACAGACAGAAGAAGATGAGGATGGATTCTATAATTACAGAGAGATTGCACATGAGCTGGCAGCTTATGTGAAAGATATGGGATATACTCATGTGGAACTGATGGGTATTGCAGAGCATCCATTTGATGGTTCCTGGGGATATCAGGTAACAAATTATTTTGCTCCAACATCCCGTCATGGTTCACCAGAAGACTTCCAGTATTTCATGGACTATATGCATGAACATAATATCGGTGTTATCCTTGACTGGGTGCCAGCACATTTCCCAAGAGATGCTTTCGGATTAGCAGAGTTTGACGGAACCTGCCTTTATGAATACGCAGATCCAAGAAAAGGAGAACATCCAGACTGGGGAACAAAGGTATTTGATTACGGCAAGACAGAAGTGCAGAATTTCCTTATCTGTAACGCGCTTTTCTGGTTAGAACATTATCATGTAGACGGACTTCGTGTAGATGCGGTTGCTTCTATGTTATATCTTGACTACGGACGTGAAGACGGACAGTGGGTTCCAAACATTTACGGCGGTAACGAGAACCTTGAGGCAATTGAATTCTTCAAGCACCTGAATACAATCGTAAAGAAGAGAAATCCAGGAATCGTTATGATCGCAGAAGAATCTACCGCATGGCCAAAAGTAACGGATAAGGCAGAATACGGCGGATTAGACTTCAGCCTTAAGTGGAACATGGGCTGGATGCACGATTTCTTAGAGTACATGAAGCTTGATCCTTACTTTAGAAAATATAACCATACAAAGATGAACTTCGCAATGGTTTATGCATACTCCGAAAACTATATGCTCGTCCTTTCTCACGATGAAGTCGTTCATCTGAAATGCTCTATGATAGAGAAAATGCCAGGCAGCTACGGGGATAAATTCAAAAATCTTATGGCAGGTTATGCGTTCATGACAGGACACCCAGGCAAGAAGCTTCTCTTCATGGGACAGGATTTTGGACAGCATAGAGAGTGGAGTGAAAAGAGAGAACTTGACTGGTTCCTCTTAGATAAAGAGCCGAACCGCCATTTGCAGGCATTTGTAAAAGAATTACTTCATCTTTATAAAAATAATAAATGTCTCTACGAATACGACTGCTATCCAGAAGGCTTCGAATGGATCAATGCCGATGACGGTGACAGAAGTATATTCTCTTTCGTAAGACATTCCAAAAGCGGAAAGAGCAATATGCTCTTCATCATCAACTTCACACCAGTAGAACGTCCAGATTACCGTGTCGGAACAACTTGCCGAAGAAAGCACACACTTGTACTCAGCAGTGATGATAAAAAGTTTGGCGGAACTGGTAAGAGAAGACCAAAAGAATATAAACCAGCGAAGAAAGAGTGTGATGGAAGAAAGTATTCCTTTAGATATAAATTGCCGGCATATGGGGTAGCGGTGTTTAAGTTCTAATTTGCCGCAGGCAAGGGAGACGCCACTGTAAAGAAATCTGTAGCCGGATTGCCAGAAGATTGTTGAGAAGAGCCCCTAAAAAATTTATTGATTTTGTTCCGTTGTGCTAAACGCTCCATTTTGCCCAGTAAAGCAGAAACTTGCTCTCAAAACCTCCACTGGAGCTTTTTTCGACCTGCTAAGGCAGCAGAAACGAATGCGAAGTTTCTATGGTCAAAATTCCGCAGCACAAAGTCACAAAATTCAATAAATCACTGCCTCTTTTTTTGTAATCACATTCAAACTCTAATGAATCCCTCTTATCCCAGTCATTAATTTTTCCCTGAATCCTCCTTCTCGTTGTATGCGTATACAGAGTATTCAAAACCTCAATATCCTCATACATTAACTTGGATGCAATCCCTGTTATATGCTGAAAATTCGGACTAATATACAAAATCCGCAAATCTTCTTTTCTAAAATATATAAAAAATCCTTTCTCTCTTTCACGAACGCTCCGTAATATTTCCGCTCACCGGCTACAGAGAGTTCTGCTGCTTCTGCTCTCTTTTTCTCCTTTTTGTACAAATTCCAAAGAACAATTACTAACAGAACCAACAATAGAAAGAACAGAAAAGATATTTCTCGTTCCTTTATATATCCCAATATCATACTCATTCAAAATCTGCCCCATTTATAAAATATTTAGCTATTTTCATTGAAATGTCCAACTATCCATTTATATGGTATCACAAGATAATGCAAAACTCAATATTTGACATTTTCTGATTTGCGAAGCAAAACTGATGTTCTCGAAGGGCAGCCGAGCAATAGAACCCCTATATGCCCTATTTCCTAATCACACTAATACAGGTGCCGAGACAGTCTACTTCATCCATTCGCCGAAGCAGCATATCTTTCCCTCTTCCATTCAGGCATTTTAAACAGTACATTTCTCCTTCCATTTTAAAATAGCGGAAATAAGCTTTCATTCCATCTGTAAATACGGCACATTCTCCTAATTCAGGGAAACGATTCTCTAATAATATCCTGTCTCCTTTACAATATGCAGGAGCAAAGTTATTATTAGTAATCTCAATAGCCAGATAAACCTTTTTAATCATTGTGTATTCGTCTTCTACCGTACAGCTATTGTAATCAATACCATCTCCAATACGGCCTACTGGAATAAAACATGGGATTCTGTGTTTCATTTTACGCAAATTCAATCTTTCTTTTCTTGCTGCCTTACATTCAAGCCGGGCAACTAAACGAATAATTGCCTTTCCATGATTCCCACACTCTCTATAATTTTCAAGAAGTTCTTCCTCTATGCCCTCCTGTCCTTCTGAATTCTCCGCCTCTTCCTCTGTCGTACTCATATCTTTTAATAAATACTCAACGGTAACTTCAAGCGCACTTGCTAATTGAAAAGCAGTCGATACTTTTGGATCTTTTACCTTTCTATAATAAATATTACGCAATGTCTCAAATGGAACTCCAGAAAGTTCCGCCAAATCCGTAAGGGATATATCCCTCTCAATCATTAATTCTCGAATCTTATCACTGAACATCTTGTCTCCCACGGGTCATTACTGACATAACTTTTTAAAAACTTTTATAATTGTTATGTTATTCCTAATATTTTATTATGTCAATATACATATTAAAATGTAAAAGATAACAAAAAGGAAGGGGATATAACATATGTCTAACGTTTTTATTGATTTTGCGGGAATTTTCCATGTTAAAGATGACCTTTTCAGATTTATCGACACTATGGAAGATCATCAAAAAGTACTTATTTTTACTATAAACAGTGAAAATAATTTAAAAAATGTTTTACGCATCGAAACCTCAGGAATTCAAAAACTTCTGATGCAAATCGGAATTCCCGCTAATATGCTTGGTTTTTCTTACATAGTAACCGCATTAGAACTTATTGCACTTGATCCTGATTATTTAAACAACATTACAAAAGGATTATATGTCGATGTTGCTAAAAAATGTTCGAGTACGGCCGCCCGGGTCGAACGAAACATTCGGCATGCGATTGAAATTGGATTTTTAAAAGGTGATTTAGAAGAGATTGAGAAAATTTTTCATTGCTCCTCTTATTCAGATAAAGGAGCTCCAACGAATTCTAAGTTCCTTGCGGAGGTTTATTATTATATGGTGAATAATGAATTGTAGTTTACTGCTCCATTCGGTAAGCAAATGGCTAAACAGACGAATCCATGAAATAAAATAATCCATATCTGCGACTAAAGTCACAGATATGGATTATTTTATTTCATGGATTCGTCTGTTTGTCCGTTGTTTAATGAATTAAATCATCATTGTCTATGTTCCACAGAAGCAATCAGTTCTCCACCCTGTTCGTCAATGACAATCGTATCCTGTGGATATACTTCGCCGGAAAGTATCATTCTCGCAGCAAGGGTATCGACATGTTTTGTCAGATATCTCTTCAATGGACGTGCACCGTATGCCGGTTCGTATCCATGTTCGATAACATAACTCTTGGCGGCATCGGTAAGATGAATAGAAAGTTCCTTGTCTTCAAGACGTTTGTTGACATCGGCAAGCATAAGCTCAATAATGCCTCCGATATTGTCTTTGGTAAGAGGTTTAAACATGATAATCTCATCAAGACGATTCAAAAACTCTGGTCTAAAGTGGGAACGCAGGTCATTCATGACCATAGTTTCTGCATCGGCCTTGATGTTGCCATTTTCATCGATTCCTTCGAGCAGATACTGGGAACCGATATTGGAGGTCATGATTAATATCGTGTTCTTAAAGTCTACTGTTCTGCCCTGAGAATCGGTAATGTGCCCGTCATCAAGTACCTGTAATAGCACATTAAATACATCGGGATGTGCCTTTTCTATTTCATCAAAAAGAACAACCGAGTATGGTTTTCTTCTGACGGCTTCGGTAAGCTGACCACCCTCATCATATCCTACATATCCTGGAGGCGCTCCGATCAGACGAGATACGGAATATTTCTCCATATACTCACTCATATCAATACGAACCATGTTCTGTTCGTTATCAAACAGGCTTGCGGCAAGTGCTTTCGCAAGTTCTGTCTTACCTACACCAGTAGGTCCGAGGAACATAAAGGAACCGATTGGCTTTGTCGGATCTTTAATTCCTGCTTTCGAACGGATAATGGCTTCAGTAACCTTTTCCACACCTTCATCCTGACCGACAACTCGTTTATGAAGTTCCTTATCAAGATTCAATGTCTTATTTCTCTCACTCTCGGTAAGTTTTGCTACCGGAATACCCGTCCAGCGGCTGATGATCGTTGCGATTTCATCATCAGTTACAGATTCGTGAACCATAGAAGATTCTCTCTTCTTTGCACTTTCTTCCGCTTCCTCTAACTGTCTTTGCAATTCTGGCAATTTACCATATTGTAATTCTGCTGCTTTATTTAAATCATAATTGCGCTGTGCAATCTGAATCTCATTATTTAAACTTTCGATTTCTTCCTTTAACTTGGAAACACGCTCTACTGCGGATTTTTCCTGATCCCAGGAAGCCTTTTTCGACTTAAATTCCTCACGTAATTCGGCGAGTTCCTTTTGCAGATTTTCAAGACGTTCTACACTAAGACGATCCGTTTCCTTCTTTAAGGCTGCTTCCTCGATTTCTAACTGCATAATCTTTCTCTGCACTTCATCAAGGTCGGCCGGAAGGGAATCTAATTCTGTCTTAATCATCGCACATGCTTCATCCACAAGGTCGATTGCCTTATCTGGGAGGAAACGGTCGGTAATATAACGGTTAGATAAAACAGCGGCACTTACTAAGGCACTGTCTGCAATCTTTACA
>ERZ791879.1452-NODE-1452-length-10254-cov-2.709775_pt1 | contig 10254 bp, 5 predicted proteins | sample MGYA00510162_ERZ791879 | MGnify/ENA primary metagenome ERZ791879 (study PRJEB30046, sample SAMN00792113) | human gut metagenome | study: EMG produced TPA metagenomics assembly of the A metagenome-wide association study of gut microbiota in type 2... | reverse complement strand
CAGATTATAAAGGTGCCACATTACAATATAAAGATGTAGCCCGCAAAATAGAAAAGCTACACATCATCTTCGAATTAAGCGGCATCAAGCAAGGAGACAAGATAGCTGTCTGTGGCCGCAACAGTTCTCATTGGGGAGTTACTTTCCTGGCTGCCGTTACATACGGGGCAGTGATTGTTCCCATTCTTCACGAATTCAAATCGGACAACATTCATAATATAGTCAATCACTCGGAAGCACGCCTGCTGATGGTGGGCGATATGGTATGGGAAAATCTGAATGAAAATGCCATGCCGTTGTTAGAAGGGGTTATCTTGATGAATGACTATACCCTGCTAGTTTCCCGCAGTTCCAAATTGGACTATGCACGCGATCATCTGAACGAACTGTTCGGAAAGAAATATCCGCGCAATTTCCGCCGGGAACATGTCAGCTACCGCCGGGATACACCGGAAGAACTGGCTGTGATCAACTATACTTCCGGCACGACCAGTTATTCCAAAGGAGTGATGATTCCTTACCGCGCATTGTGGTCGAATACCCAGTTCGCTTTTGATGTCTTGAAAATGAATCCGGGTGACAAGCTGGTTTCCATGCTCCCTATGGCACACATGTACGGACTGGCTTTCGAGTTCCTTTATGAATTCTGTGTGGGATGCCATATTTATTTCCTGACCCGTACCCCCAGTCCGAAAATCATCTTCCAAGCCTTTTCCGAAGTGAAACCCAATCTGGTAGTAGCCGTTCCATTGATTATCGAAAAAATCATCAAGAAGAATGTACTGCCCAAACTGGAAACCCCGGCTATGAAGATTTTACTGAAAGTTCCTATCATCAATGATAAAATCAAAGCCACAGTCCGCGAACAGATGATAAATGCCTTCGGAGGTAATTTCTATGAAATTATTGTAGGAGGTGCCGCCTTCAATCAAGAAATAGAGCAGTTCCTGAAAAGTATAGATTTCCCCTATACCGTGGGATATGGCATGACTGAGTGTGCTCCGATTATCTGTTATGAAGATTGGAAATATTTCAAGCCGGGTTCCTGCGGAAAGGCGGCTCCCCGTATGGAAGTCAAAATATTGAGCCCCGACCCTGAGAATATAGTAGGTGAGATAGTATGCAAAGGACCTAATGTAATGTTAGGCTATTACAAGAATCCCGAAGCTACCGCCGAGGTAATAGACAAGGACGGCTGGTTGCATACCGGCGACCTGGGTGTTATGGATGCGGAAGGCAACGTTACCATCAAGGGACGCAGCAAAAACATGCTGTTGGGTCCATCGGGACAGAATATTTATCCGGAAGAGATTGAAGATAAATTGAATAACATGCCGTTCGTTTCAGAAAGCATTATCATACAGCAGGCAGACAGCAAACTGGCGGCTTTGGTTTATCCCGATTTCGACGATGCCTTTGCTCATGGGCTGGATAATGACGCGATAGCACAGGCTATGGAAGAGAACCGTATCAACTTGAATACAGAACTTCCTGCATATTCACAAATAGCCCGTGTAAAAATCTATCCGGAAGAATTCGAGAAAACTCCTAAAAAGAGTATCAAACGTTTCTTATATCAGGAAGTAAAATAACACCTGACAGAAAAAGAACCTGCCTGCAACATATATAATGTATAAGTCTGAAGATTATAGATGTTGCAGGCTATACATTATAGATGTTACAGGTTATACATCCGCATATATGGACACCTGGATCATGATACGTGAAAGGAGACAAAACAAAACATAATTTTACTCTTGCACCCCGATCAATTCTCCCCATAATTCCCCCTTATATCTACATTTTTATTACATTTGCACCCAAGAAACTAAAAATGTATGAAAATGAATATGCGTATAGCAGCAATACTCCTTTTAGGATATTGTGCAGGTATGTCAACTCCTGCTTTTGCCCAGAAAAAGGACAAGCTTAAAAAAGGCCCCAACATCTCCTTGAACATTTCCGCGAAGAAAGACAGTGTCAAAACCACTTATCTGAATATCGGTCTGCTTACAAATATCTATCAACTGAAAGGAATCGGTATCAACGCTGTATCCAGTGTTGTACAAAACGATATGACGGGTTTCCAAATCTCCGGCCTTGCCAGCATTACCGGACGCCACGCCTCCGGTTTCCAACTGGGAGGTATTGCCAATGTAGCCGGAGGCAATGCCAATGGCATCATGCTCAGCGGACTGATGAATGTTGCCGGAGGGAAAGCCAACGGTATCCAAATTTCCGGATTAGGCAACATTGCCGGAAACATATCAAGAGGAGTTACCATCGGCGGTCTGATGAATCTGGCCGGCAACAAAGCCCAAGGAGTTCAGATAGCCGGCTTGGCCAACATTGCCGGAAAATCACAAAATGGCATCGCTATCGGCGGACTGATGAACGTATCTGCCGAGAAACTGAACGGAGCACAAGTTTCCACCCTGCTCAATATCAGTGGCGGAAAAGCCAAAGGCGCTCAAGTCTCAGCCATTGGTAATGTAGGTGTAAACGTGAATGGTATGCAATTCTCCGCCATCAGCAATATCGCTGCCGGAGAAATCAGAGGCTTGCAGCTTTGCGGTGCGGTAAATATCGCCGTCAAGACGGAAAATGCCCTGCAATTCTCAGGACTGACCAATGTTTGCCAAGGCAAGTTACGCGGTGTGCAGTTCGCTCCCGGCAACTACGCCGGAGAAGTAAGCGGCGCGCAAATCGGTTTACTCAACCTGTGTGGCGGGAATGTAAAAGGAATACAAATAGGAATCATCAACCATAGCAAGGATACTACCGCCCATAAACTAGGTTTGGTGAATATCACTCCCAAAACCCGTATCCAGATGATGCTGTTTGCAGGTAACACCAGCAAACTGAATGCTGCCGTGCGTTTTAAAAACCGCCGGAGTTATACCATGCTGGGTATCGGTACACACTATCTGGATTTGAATGACAAATTTTCGGGCTGTGTGTTCTACCGTGCCGGTCTTTACTATCCCATCGCCTCCAAACTGGAACTAAGTGGCGACTTAGGTTATTTCCATATAGAAAACTTTGAAAATGAAGATGCGGAAACACCGGAACGCATGTATTCATTGCAAGCCCGTATCAATCTGGAATATAAATTCAAATCCAGAATCAGTTTCTTTGCATCGGGTGGTTACGGCATGACGCGCTACTATGATAAAAATAAGTTCTACGAAAAAAAACCTATTTTCGAAGCAGGTGTTATCTTGTTTTAAGCAGCCCCGTCACCCTAGTATAAACTAATCCATACAGTATGAAACTACAGCATATCGCATTAGTCTGCCTGCTGGCATTAAGTGCCGGGAACGTCACAGCCCAGATGCTCCACCGCCCCGATTCCATGTATACATTCACCGATCCTCGCCTGCAAAAAAAACACCCTTGGCGTGCCGCCGCCGAAACTTTCGGAATGAATGTCGGAGTATGGGCATTCGACCGTTATGTAATGAACGAAGACTTTGCCAAAATCAGTATCGGCAGCATACGGCGCAATATCAAGCATGGTTTTGTATGGGATAACGACCAATTCTCCACCAACCTGTTCGCCCACCCCTATCACGGAAATCTTTATTTCAATGCAGCACGCAGCAACGGACTTACCTTTTGGGAATCGGCTCCATACGCCTTTGCTGGTAGTTTGATGTGGGAAATAGCCGCAGAAGTGGAGCCGCCCGCCATCAATGACCTGATGGCAACCACCCTAGGCGGCATCGCCCTGGGAGAAGTAACGCACCGTATGTCTTCTTTGGTACTGGACGACTCCAAGCGTGGTTTCTCACGTTTCACCCGCGAGTTTTTGGGAACCTTGATCTGCCCCATGCGGGGATTGAACCGAATGATAACCGGCGAGATGTGGAAAGTAAAACGCTCTCATTACAAATACCACGATTACGACCGCATTCCGGTACACTTTTCCATAGGTGCCGGTGACCGTTATCTGGCCGATGACAATTACCTGTTCCGTGGAGAGCACAATCCCTACCTTGAATTCCGGGTACAATACGGAGATGCCTTCGATAAAGTGAATGACGGCCCATACGATTACTTCACCGCGCGGGCCACCTTCGGTCTTTCCGGGAACCAGCCTCTTATCAGCCAGATCAACCTGATGGGCAAACTATGGGGTGTTCCCCTGAAAACCACTACCGGCATGGAAATGATGTTCGGTATCTTCCAGCACTTCAACTATTTTGATTCCGAGGAAGTGATTGACGGATCGGGGCGTATCCCTTACAAGATTTCGGAAGCTGCCAGTGTGGGACCGGGTATGATTTATAAATTCCCCCGAATGAACAGCCTGGTAAATTTGGAACAGCGTGTGTTCCTGAGTGCCATCCTGCTGGGTGGAAGCCTTACCGACTATTACAACGTAATAGACCGCAATTACAATATGGGAAGCGGATACAGCATAAAGAACAACACCATTCTGGACTTCGGCCGTTACGGCATGTTCGCACTGAATATGCATCTTTACCAGATTTTTACCTGGAAAGGATACGAACACAAGGATTTGGAAACAATAGATCCGCTCTATCTGAATGCGCAGGGAGACAAAGGAAATGTAATGCTCGCTGTAGTGAATCCGATTATCGAGCTGAATCTAAGCTCCCACTTCAAAGCCAATATGGAAGTGTCCTATTACTACCGCCACACACATTATTCCTACCATGAGGACATAAAATATAAGACCTTTGAAACCCGGCTAGGATTGATTTATCAATTCTAAAGCAAGGAAGAACGGACACGGCTCAAGGTTTCGGGAGTCATCTGTAATAAGGAAGCGATGTACACAAGAGGCGCACGCTTCAATATTTCGGGATGAAGCTGCAACAATCTGTTATAACGTTCATGAGCCGGTTCAAAACGAAGCGCGTCCGCCTTCACCTGTGACTCTATCAAAGAATGTTCGATAAAACCGCGATAAAGACGTTCGATATCGTGATATTGATCTATCAATTTCTCCACTTCCACACGGGGTAACTCCCATACCACGGAGGCTTCCAAAGTTTCCACCATCAAGCGGGTGGACTCCTGTTTAAAATAACTCTCTATGCAAATAATCATTCCGTTCTCATAACCGATATGCTCAGTCAGATCTTTATCATATTTATAATAAAATTGTGTGAGCATTCCTTTTTCTATAAACAACATCGATTTACAAACCTCACCGGCCTGCAAAACAATCTCCCCTTTACGATATTTTCTACAAACTAAGATTTCGGCTAATGCGTGAACACTTTCTCTACTGAGAGGATGGTTAACTTCTGCTATCCTTCTAGCTATGTCTATACTAGTTGTCATGTGCTCCCAATTTTTGTATTTGCTGCAAAAATACAAAAAAGGCTGGATTATTAGACATAAATTACAAAATTAAACCGATAAAGTTCTGAATAATAGTTTTTTTTATATACTTTTGAAACGCAATAGTAATAAAACGACCTTTATGAAACTACTAGCCTCTTTAACAATCCTGGGTTTAGTCATGGCACAAAGTGTCACAGCCCAAACGAATTACACAAAGGATCCGGAAAGCTGCACTAGCATTATGGTAGGAAAGAAAGCAACTACCGATGGATCAGTTATAACCAGTCATACATGCGACAGCTGGTACCGAACCTGGGTAAACATGGTTCCGGCAGAAAGTTATGAAAGGGATACTGTAATGAATATTTACGATGGCCGTATGCATACCGAGTTTGTAGCCGACCAGACTAATGTAAAAATCAAGGGGCAAATACCACAAGCTAGAAAAACATATGCCTTCATGGACACCTCCTACCCTTGCATCAACGAAAAGCAGCTGGGGATAGGTGAAACTACCGTAAGCGGACGCAGGGATCTGGAAAATCCCAAAGGTATGTTTATGATTGAAGAATTGCAACGTGTGGCATTGCAACGCTGTACAACAGCCCGTGAGGCTATCCGCCTGATGGGAGATCTCATAAAACAATACGGTTATGGCGACAGCGGCGAATGTCTGACCATTGCCGATCCTGATGAAGTATGGCACTTCGAAGTCTTCGGAGAAGGAAAAGATAACATTGGCGGAGTATGGGCGGCAGTCCGTATTCCGGATGATCATGTAGGCGTATCTGCCAACATCTCGCGAATCAGCACCCTCAATCTGAAAGATCCCGACCACTATATGGCTTCCGAAAATGTATTTGACGTGGCTAAAAAATTAGGATATTGGGATGGAAAAGAGCCTTTTAAATTTTGGAAAGCTTATAGCGGAAAGAATTACTCCGGCCAACTGAAATCCTTCAGCACCCGCGAGCACTTTATCCTGAATGCACTGGCACCGTCATTAAAGCTTGATTATGAAGCAGAAGAACTGCCTATCAGTGTAAAACCCGACAAGCAAGTATCTGTAACCGATGTTATGGCATTGCTCCGGGAAACATACGAAGGAACGCCGCTGGATATGACACAGAATCTGAAAGTTACGGTAAAAGATAGAAAAACCGGAAAAGTAGACACCATTATCAGCCCGAAAGCCAATCCGTGGATGCGTGGCGATGAACTGAATATGCTGAACGGTATTAAAAAGGGAGTTGTGAAATCAGTACGCAATATCGCAGTTCCGCAATGTGCTTATTCTACAGTTATCCAATTGCGCAACTGGCTGCCCGATGCAGTAGGCGGTGTGGTATGGTTCTCTATGGACAACCCCGGACAAAGCCCGCGCGTTCCGGTATTCTGTGGCATTACTGATTTCCCTGCTATGTATAAAATCTGCGGTAACCACCGCTATCGCGACGACGCCGCCTTATGGCACTATCGCCGCGCCAACAAACTGGCTGCTGTAAGATGGGGAACTGCCCGCAAAGTAATGGAAAAAAATATTCGTCATTTCGAGGAAAAAGGACAACGGGAACTTCCATTTGTGGAAGCACAATACCAAAGTATCCTTCAATCTAAAGGGGAAGAAGCAGCCCGTGCTTATCTCACAGACTACACGGCAGACTTTATAGGCGCCACCATACTTCGCTGGGACGAAATGGCAAACCAATATTGGATTGAGTCACGCTTCGGCTTTTAATTGTTAACCTTATCATATTAAAAACAAACTTATGAAGACAAAAGTATTCACACTAGCCGCACTGCTATGCTGTGCATCAGCCATGTATGCACAAGAAAGTGGTTACAAATTCACGACTGTTGCATCACAGAAAGCAACTCCAGTCAAAAATCAGGCCTCTACCGGAACTTGCTGGTGCTTTGCCACCACTTCGTTCATGGAATCCGAACTGCTCCGTATGGGCAAAGGGGAATATGATCTTTCTGAAATGTTCATTGTACGCCAAAAGTACTTGAACCAATTGGAAGACAACTATTACCGGGGAGGCAACGGGAATTTAGGACAAGGAAGCCTTTCACACACATGGAAGAATGCTTTCAACCAAGTGGGTATCGTACCCGAGGAAGTATATCACGGAATCAACTATAACTCAGAGAAACATAACCATGGCGAAATGGTGAGATATATCAACGCTTTAGGAAACACAGCCGTTAAGATGAAACGTCGCAGCCCGGAATACTACAAGCTGATCAACAACCTTTTCGATACTTATCTAGGAGAACTTCCTGAAAAGTTCACTTACAAAGGAAAAGAGTACACTCCGAAATCTTTTGCCGAAAGTCTGGGTTTGAACATGGACGATTATATCGAACTGACTAGTTTCACTCACAAACCGTATTACCAGAAATTCTCTCCGGAAGTACCCGACAATTGGGAAAATGAACAAATGTACAATCTTCCGCTGGACGAAATGATGGAAGTTGCCGACTATGCTTTGACCCACGGATATACCGTATGTTGGGACGGTGATGTCAGTGAAAAAGGTTTTTCATTCAAAAATGGTGTAGCCATCAATCCGGTAGTGAAAAAAGCGGAAGATCTCTCGGGTTCCGACCGTGCACGTTTTGAGAAAATGGACCCTAAAGAACAAAGAGAGATGCTGGCGGAAGCCTACAAATTTGAAAAACCGTGTCCCGAAGTAAATGTCACTCCGGAAGTCCGTCAGGAAGGTTATGAAGCATTTGTCACTACAGATGACCACCTGATGCATCTTACCGGTATTACCAAAGACCAGAACGGGACCAAATACTATATCACCAAAAATTCTTGGGGTACAGAACGCAATACATTTGGCGGTTATCTGAATATGTCCGAAAGCTATGTACGTGCCAAGACTATTTTCCTCATGGTGCATAAAGATGCTATTCCGGCTGCAATCAAACAGAAATTAGGAATTAAATAAAAAAGAAAAGAGCAGGCGTCCGTTTTTCTAAAATAGACGCCCGTTTTTTGAAAACAGATATCCGGAGTCCCAATACATACTTGTGTTTTCAAATGGACATCTATTTTTTAGTAAAAGATTCATAATAACTATGACGAAAAAGAACTTATTTACATTAGTCTTATGCTTATTCTGTTTCGGAACCACAACTCATGCGCAACGTATCCCCACATTGGAGGAGGCCGTATACGGAGGACTGATCAAGACAGAAGGCGGAAGTAACGTGAACTGGATGAAAGATGGAGAACGTTATTCCAAAATAGAGAAAAATGCCGAGGGAGCATACGAAGTCACTGCCTACAAAGCAAAGGACAATTCCAAAGAAGTGCTGATCCCTGCCAATATGCTTCTGAATCCGCAAACAGGAAAACCTATCTCTGTCCGCAATTTCGTATTCAGCGAGGATAACTCCAAAGTATTGATCTATACCAATACCCGTCGCGTATGGCGTTATGATACCCGCGGTGATTACTGGGTGCTTAATTTGAAAGACGGCAAACTGCAACAATTGGGCAAAAGCTTGCCGGAAGCTACCTTGATGTTCGCCAAGTTCTCGCCGGATGCCAGCCGGGTAGCATATGTCTCCAGAAACAACATTTATGTAGAGAGTCTGGTTGACGGGAAAATCAACCAACTAACTCAAGACGGAAATAATGAAATTGTAAACGGAACATTCGACTGGGTATACGAAGAAGAATTCAACTGCCGCGACGGTTTCCGCTGGAGTCCCGACGGGCAATACATAGCCTATTGGCAAAGCGATACCCAAGGTACGGGATGGTTTGATATCATCAATAATGTAGATTCCATTTATCCTAAAATCCAACGTTTTCCCTACCCTAAAGCCGGAACAGCAAACTCCGCTGTAAAAGTAGGCTATGTATCAGCCGACGGTGGAAACACCACTTGGCTGGCTCTTCCAGGTGATGCACGCAACCACTATATTCCACGTATGGAATTCATTCCGGGCTGCAACGAACTGTTCATCCAGCAAATGAACCGTGCCCAAAACACCAATAAAGTATGGATTGCGAAAATAGGTGAAAATACCCCCGTCAATATCTTTACCGATCAAGATGCCGCATGGTTGGAAACGAATGACAATGTGCGTTGGTTGAAAGGGAACAAGTATTTCACTTGGGAAAGCGAACGTGACGGATGGCGCCACCTGTATCGTGTAAGCCGTGATGGTAAAGAAATCAAGCCCATCACCCAAGGAGCTTTTGATTATATTCAAGAAGTAGGTGCGGATATGGATAAAGGTTTTGTGTACTTTATCGCCTCTCCCGACAACTTCACCCAGCGCTATCTCTACCGGGCACGTCTTTTCGGCAATGGAGAGGTAAAGCGGCTAAGTCCTGTTGACCAAAGCGGGCAACATCGTTATATCATGTCACCGTCCGGCAAATGGGCAGTCCATACATTCAGTAACTCGGAAACTCCCCCTGTAATCGACATGGTGTCTTTCCCTGCCCATAAAAGTATACGTCTGATTACTGACAATGCAAAAGCCAAGGAGCAATACAAAGCCTTGGGGCTGCAACCGAAAGAATTTGTAAAAACCCGTTCAGGAGAACTGGAACTGGATGCATGGATGATCAAACCCGTAAACTTTGATCCCAGCAAAAAATATCCGGTCATAATTGATGTCTATGGAGAACCTGCCAACGCCACCGTGCAGGATGTATGGAGCGGAGGAAGTTTATGGCACCAGTACTTGGCAAACCTGGGGTATATCATAGTCAGCATCGAGAACCGTGGTGCCAATGCACCCCGTGGACGCGAATGGCGCAAATGTATTTATGGAGAAGTCGGAACCTTTGCCAGTGAAGATCAGGCAAGAGGCATCCAAGACTTGGCACGTCAATACTCTTTCATTGACACCGCACGCATCGGTATCACCGGCTGGAGTGGTGGAGGCAGCCAGACTCTGAAT
>ERZ791879.1448-NODE-1448-length-10286-cov-1.937641_pt1 | contig 10286 bp, 5 predicted proteins | sample MGYA00510162_ERZ791879 | MGnify/ENA primary metagenome ERZ791879 (study PRJEB30046, sample SAMN00792113) | human gut metagenome | study: EMG produced TPA metagenomics assembly of the A metagenome-wide association study of gut microbiota in type 2... | reverse complement strand
TCCGCTGTACGCATTTTCATCACCTTTACCGCTTAAAATCTTACCTTTATTGCATTTGCGTGAGCCGTCAGACCCTCTTTTTCTGCAATAAGAACGATATCGTCCTTTGCTTCTCTGAGAGCGTCCTCTGTGTAATATGTAAAGCTTGAACGCTTTTCAAAGCTGTTTACTGAGAGTGGCGAGAAGAATCTAGCTGTGCCGCTTGTTGGAAGAACGTGGTTAGGACCTGCATAGTAGTCGCCAAGCGGCTCTGAAGCATACTGACCAAGGAATATTGAACCTGCGTTGTCAAGTCTGCCAAGATACTCCATAGGGTTCTCGAAAAGCACTTCAAGATGCTCAGGAGCAAATCTGTTTGCAAGGTCGCAAGCTTCGTCCTTTGTATTGCAGATAAGGATAGCACCGTAATTTTCAAGAGAGCTTTCGATTATCTCTTTTCTTGAAAGGGTCTGCACCTGTCTGTTTATCTCTTCGATAGTTCTGTCTGCAATGCTCTCGCTTGTTGTAACAAGGATAGCGGAAGCAAGCTTGTCATGCTCAGCCTGTGACATAAGGTCTGCGGCAATGAACTTAGGGTTAGCCTTTTCGTCCGCCATAACAAGTATCTCGCTCGGACCTGCCACCATGTCGATATCAACAACACCATAAAGAAGCTTCTTTGCTGTTGCAACATAGATGTTTCCAGGGCCTACTATCTTATCAACCTTTGGTATCTCCTCTGTGCCGTAGGCAAGGGCAGCGATAGCCTGTGCGCCGCCGCTCATGAACACTCTGTCAAGAGCTGCTGCCACAAGAATATCCTTATTTGGTGTGCAGTCTTTGAGCGGTGGAGTCACCATGATTATCTCCTTAACGCCTGCTATCTTTGCAGGAACTGCATTCATAAGCACGCTTGACGGATAAGCTGCTGTGCCGCCCGGAACATAAAGACCAACTCTGTTAAGTCCTCTTACCTTCTGACCGAGAATACAACCATTATCCTTAGCGTTTATAAAGCTCTGTGACTTCTGTCTTTGGTGAAAATCTGTGATGTTCGCAACTGCGTTGAGCATTGCGTCAACAAAGTCCTGATCGGCTTCAGTGAGAGCGTCATTTATAACATCTCTTGGAACTTCATAATACTCTGGGAGCTTGCCGTCAAACTTTTCTGTATAAGCCTTTACAGCGTTGTCGCCGCCCTCTCTGACAGTTTCGATTATTTCATTAACAACGGCTGTGACCTTCTTATTTGTTTCGCCGCTTCTCTTTTCAAGCTGCTTGAAAAACTCTACCTCGTCTTTGCCGTTGACAAAAATCTTCTTTATTTCAGCCATTTCAATACTGTCCTTTCCGTTTATATAAACTACTTGTCGATATTTTCTTCAACAAGCTTTACAAAATTCTCGATCTCCTGCTGGCGCATTTTCATGCTTACCATATTTACGATAAGCCTTGCAGAGATAGGGCAAACGTCCTCGATGACTTCAAGACCGTTTTCTTTAAGTGTCGTGCCTGTTTCAACGATATCAACGATACCGTCTGCAAGCTCAAGGAGCGGTGCAAGCTCAACTGAGCCTTCTATCTTGATGATGTCAACGTCCATTCCCTTTGCTTCAAAAAATCTTCTTGTGATGTTAGGGTATTTTGTTGCAACTGTCTTGACATCAAATCCGCCGTAGAACGTTGAGCCTTTCTTTGTGGCAAGTGCAAATTTACATCTGCCGAAGCCGATATCAACAAGCTCAAAGAACTTGCCCTGCATTTCCATGATAGTGTCCTTGCCAACAACGCCCATGTCGCACACGCCATGCTCAACGTATGTGATAACGTCGTTTGCCTTTGCAAGCACAACTTCAAGGTTTCCGTCAGGTACAGGAAGAATAAGCTTTCTTCCCTTTTCTCTTATTGCGGTACAGTCATAGCCTATCTTCTCTAAAAGACCGACTGTATCCTTTTCAAGTCTGCCCTTTGTAAGAGCTATCCTAAGGGGTCTGTTCATTTTAACTTATCCTCCAAACTTATATATCAAGCTCTGTTATCTCGCTGCCAACGACCACAAGCTTCTTTATTCCCTTTGACTTTGCATAAGCCTTTGTTTCATCGAGGGTGTTGAAAAGTGAGTTTTCAACTGTCAGACCCTCTCTTACGAGCGTCTGAGCATATTCCATGGCTTCCACCACGTAGCCCTTTTCGCCAAACACAACTGCGTCAGGAGTTCTGAGCTTTGGTGCTCCGCCCAGCTTTTCGATATGTCTTGCAACAGAGTCAACGCTTATGCGGAAGCCCACCGCCGGGCAATCGTTGCCGAACTCTGCCAGAAGTCTGTCATATCTTCCGCCTTTAAGCACCGACTGACCGACCTCTGAAAGATAGCCCTTGAACACAATGCCTGTGTAGTAATCCGCATGACTCACGATGCCAAGGTCAACAGATATCTTGCCCTCATAACCAAGGCTTGAAAGTCTGGTGTAGACCTCTTTAAGGTTATAAAGTATACCTGTTATCTTATCGTCAGTATAAATATCCGCAGCCTTGTCGAACACCTCAACACCTCCGAAAAGTCTTGGGAGCTGTCTGAGCGCGTTAGTCACCTGATTGTCGCCCACCTCGTCAAGAATATCGTTAAGTGCAGGATAGTTCTTTGCAGAGATAAGAAGTCTTATCTCCTCTCTTACTACGTCGTCAACGTCAAGCTGAGCCACAAGCTCCTTGAAATAGCCGATATGACCTATCTCAAGTCTGAAGTTCTCCTTATCAAAGCTTGAAAGGGCTTCAACAGCAGTGCATAGCACCTCATAATCTGCTCTCTTGGAATTTTCTCCACCAATAAGCTCGATACCTGCCTGAACTACCTCGTCTGAACGTCCTTTGAGCAGGGAGTTATTTTCAAAAATGCTCTGATTGTAGTATAGTCTAAGGGGAAGCTTTGCTCCCTTTAGTCTTGTGGAAGCAAGTCTTGCTATGGGTATCGTGGAATCAGGACGCATAACGATAAGTCTGCCCTTTGAATCTGTAAGCTTATAAAGGCTCTCCTGCTGGAAGTTTCTCGAACTTCCCATAAACAGATCGTAAAACTCTATTCCCGGTGTTACCACCTCGCTGTAGCCAAAGCCCTCGAACAGCTTTGACAGCCTGTCCTCCACCATTCTTCGTGCCAGACAGCCCTCAAACAGCAGATCTCTCGTACCCTCAGGGGTTATAAGATCATATCTTTTCATACACTTTCCCTTCCTGTATATAAATTATAGATTGTACTTCTTATGTTAACGCTTGAATAAATATCCGCATAAACACACATTTAAGTGAATTGTAGGGGGACGGCGTCCTCCACGTCCCTCTTTCTATGTTGTTATGTAACGCCTTCATTTACTTTACTGTAGTAAAGTGATAGCATAGTATCAACACAAATAATTTTATCACACCCGCCCTTGTTTGTCAATAGTGTTACAAGGGCAAAGTATGAAATTGTGCATAGTAACTATCAGAACAACGATATCTGGTTAGATTTAGGCATATCGCCGAAAGCTCCGTTTTTCTCCAGAGTTTCGATAACAGATTTGGACACTCCGCTCTGCTGTTGGAACTCCTCGATAGAGATAAACTCGCCGTTCTGCGCCTTTTCGTAAATGCTTATCGCCGCAGACTCGCCCACTCCGTTAAGTGAACAGAACGGAAGCCTTATCTTGCCGTCCTCTATCTGATAGATAGTTGCGTGAGATTTTTTGATGTTTACAGGCAAAAAGTCATATCCACGGCTGAGCATTTCATTCACAAGCATGAGAATTTCAAGCACACCGCTGTCCTTGCCCGACACCTCGTCTTTTGGTTTATTCTTTATTTCTTCTATCTTGCTTCTGACGATATATTTTCCCTTGAGAGCGATCTCTGCATCAAAATCCTCGCCCTTAACCGTAAAATAAGTTGCATAGAACGCAAGCGGCTCATGGACCTTGAACCAACAAAGTCTGATAGCTGCCGTAACATACGCCGCCGCATGGGCTTTCGGGAACATATATTTTATCTTCAAACAGCTGTCGATATACCACTCCGGAACGTCATGCTGACGCATATTCTCTTTCATTTCCTCTGTGAGCAGTTTCGGAGCTTTTCCCTTACGGGTTATCTCCATTATCTTAAATGACAGTTTTGGCTCAACGCCATGATAAAGCAGATATGTCATGATACTGTCACGAGTACCGATAACATTTGAAATATCGCAGGTGCCGTTTTTGATAAGCTCCTGTGCGTTGCCGAGCCATACGTCAGTGCCGTGTGAAAGTCCTGATATCTGCAAAAGGTCAGAGAAGTTTTTCGGCTGACAGTCAAGAAGCATTTGTCTTACGAACGGCGTACCCATTTCAGGTATACCGAGCGTTCCCGTCTGACACATTATATCCTCCTCCGTCACTCCAAGTGACTCAGGGGAAGTGAACAGCGAATATACCGCAGGATCAGACATGGGACAATCGAGGATATCTCGTCCTGTGAACATTTCCAGATACTTATACATTGTCGGGTTATCGTGACCAAGCTCGTCAAGCTTCAGGATCGTATCGTGGAGAGAATGGAAGTGGGTAGTTACCATGTCAGAGTCCACTTTTTCCGCAGGGTGCTGAACAGGTGTGAAGTCATAGACCTCATAGTCGCTAGGGATAACGACCATTCCACCCGGGTGCTGAGAGGTCGTTCTCTTTATGCCGCAGCAGCCAAGTTTAAGACGCTCTATCTCAGCCTTTGGCACTGTTTTTCCACGCTCGTCAAGATATTTCATAACATATCCGAAAGCTGTCTTTTCCTGGATCATGCCGATAGTACCGGCTTTGAACACATGGTCCTCACCGAAAAGAACTTCCGTATATTTATGTGCCTTTGCCTGATATTCTCCTGAGAAATTAAGGTCAATATCAGGCTCCTTATCGCCGTCAAAGCCAAGGAACGTTTCAAATGGGATATCGTGTCCGTCACGGTGCATATTCTCTCCGCACACAGGACAGTTTTTCGGCGGCAGGTCAAAGCCTGAGCCTACCGAGCCGTCTGTAATGAACTCGCTGTGGTGGCAGTTAAGACAGACATAGTGTGGCACAAGAGGGTTTACCTCAGAGATACCTGACATGGAGGCAACGAAGGACGAACCTACCGAGCCTCTTGAACCTACCTGATAGCCATTCTCGTTGGAGTTGGCAACAAGCTTCTGAGATATCATGTAAAGAACTGCAAATCCGTGCTTGATAATAGAGTCAAGCTCTCTTTTAAGTCTTTTGAAAACAAGGTCTGGAATGTGTCCCTCAAAATATTTTGATACGTCAACGTCCTCGCCCTCCGGAACTTCTATAGTTTCAGGGTCACAGTCGCCGTAAATGGAACAGCATTTCTTCCAGCATATATACTGAAGCTGATAAACCGAGCCTTCGATAAAAGGCGTATAAGTACCGTTCGGAAACGCTTTCAGGTCAGGGTCTACCATATCAGCCACGTTGTTTGTATTCGTTACAACGACCTCAAACGCCTTTTCCTCGCCAAGATAGCTCAGCTCGTCAAGCATTTGGTTTGTGGTCTTAAGGTACAAAGGAGGCTGAGTATCGGCGTCAGGGAAGCCCATTGAAGCCTGTATCACCGACCTGAACTGTGCGTCGGTCTTGTTCATAAAATGCACGTCGCCTGTTGCACAGACGGGTATGCCCAAGTCCTCCCCAAGTTTTACAATAAATCGGTTTATATCCTTTATATCCTCCGCTGTGTGTATCCTGTCATAAGGAGGCTTTTCGGTGGTGAGCATAAATTTGTTGTTTCCGTCAGGCTGGATCTCCAGATAGTCATAAAAGCTTGCTATCTGCTTGATCTCATCATAGTTTCTTCCCTCAAGGTAAGCCTGAATGACCTCGCCACGCTCGCAGGCACTACCGAGTATAAGACCCTCACGGTGTCTTACAAGCTCAGATTTTGGTATTCTCGGACGTCTTTTGAAATATTTAAGGTTCGAGTCTGATATAAGCCTATACAGATTTTTCAGACCAGTGTTATTTCTTACGATAATAATTTGGTGATAAGTCGGCTTTGCAAGCACCTGATTTTCATTTGCAAGCAAGCTGTTTATCATATCCACTGTTATAAGAAGCAGAGGATACTGCTCCATGAGCATTTTCGACAGCCTTATGAATATCCCTGCAAGCACCTCTGCGTCATCACAGCCACGGTGGTGCTGAAAATCCCCCAGTCCGAAATGCTCCGCCACATAGTTAAGTTTATGCTTTTCAAGCTCCGGAAGCATTATCTGCGACATTGGCACAGTGTCTATAGAAGAATATTTTATCTCGATGCCCTGTCTTTTTGCGCAGGCGGATATAAAGCCCGTATCGAACTGAGAATTGTGCGCCACAAGAACAGGGTCGTCGCCGATAAACTCCTTGAATTTAAGGAGAGCTTCCCTTTCGCTTGCACCGTCCTTTACCATATCGTCAGTGATGTGGGTGAGGTTTGAGATAAACTCAGGGATAGGTCTTTCAGGGTTCACGAAAATATCGAGCTTGTCCACAACTTCAAGATCTCTCAGCTTGACAGCACCTATCTCGATGATCCTATCTTCATTAGGATTTGTACCCGTAGTTTCAAGGTCAAAGCAGATTATCTCGTCTGTAAGCTCACGCTTGTCCGTTCCACGGAATATCTTTTCGTCATTATTGACCTCGTATGACTCTATGCCGTAAAGCACCTTGAAGTCACCGCCGCCCTTGCGTATGCCGATACAGGTATTTCCGGCATCAGGATAGCCCTGAACGACACCGTGGTCTGTTATGGCAAGTGCTTTGTGTCCCCATGAATAGGCTCTTTCCACAAGCTTGCCCGCAGGAGTGAGAGCGTCCATCATAGACATATTGGTATGGCAATGAAGCTCCACACGCTTATACTCGCAGGTATCCTTTTCCTTTTCACGCTTTACGACCATAATGCTGTCAGGCTTGATGTTTATAGAGTGGTCAAAATCGTCCTCCTCTATCTCACCTGCCACAAGTATGGTCTTGCCTGCCTTAAGGTGTTCAAGCATTGCCTCAAGCACTGCCCTTTTCAAGCCTTTCATGTTTCTGAAATTCTTGTTTGAGCCTATGAACTTTATAGAGTTTGAGGAAGTATAGTCGGTAAAATTCAGGTGTGCTATAAGCATACCCGACTTTGTTTCCTTTGTTTCCACAGGTCCGAAAATATCGCCCCAGACTACCACACGTCCACGGTAATCCGCAGGGATATCTTTCATCTGCATCACCTGCTCGCTTCCTGATATTGGCGCACCCATAAGCACAAGAGCGTCATCGCACAGAAGCGAGAACCTTGTGAAGTCCACATTTGCAGTTCGGAAATCCACGGAAGCACCGCTTGCAGTATTAGTGGTAACAGCCGCCTTTTTCTCAGGCTGTGCAGGGTCTATTTTCGGCACAGGGAGGGAGTTCAAAAACTCCTCCTGCTCACGCTGATGCTCTTCCATATCAGTTTCAAGCACTCCTGTGAGCCTTATATCCGCCCTTACGGAAAAAAGCTCCATGGTGAGCGCAGGAAAAGCCGTTTCTATGCCCGCCTTTTTCAGCAACGCTTCGCCCCCGTGTTTTATATCCACGGTGAAAATGCCGTTTTCATAAACAGCCTCAGCGTTGTCAAAAAAGCCGTTCACAAGAGGAAATCTGCTTTTAAGAAACTTGCAAAGCTCAGGAAAATACTCCGCACAAAGCATATCAGGGGTATATTTGAGCTGCAAAATAAACTTTCCTGCTCCGAGAGCCGCCCTCATTTTCATTTCAAATTCCACTGTGCTGTCAAAAGGCACCAGCTTGTCAAAAGCCGCCTGACAGGTAAAAGTGCCGTTTTCTTCGTTATAGCCCAGCCTTAATATCCTGCCCTTTTCTATCACAGAGGGTATAAGCTCCTTATAGTTCTCAAAGAAGCTTTCAATGGTGTATGTATTCATTTATGGTATATCCTTTTAAAGTTTTTCTATTTCCGCCAGAAGCGCAGGCAAAGCCTCCTCCTCTGATACCTTTCTAAGCTTTTCACCGTGGCTGAATATCACCGCACAGCCGTCACCGCCTGCAATGCCGATATCAGCGTTGCCCGACTCGCCTATGCCGTTCACAACACAGCCCATAACGGCTATCTTGATATCCTTGTCTATATCCTTAGTGGCTTCCTCAACCTTTTTTGCAAGACCTATAAGGTCTATCCTAGTTCTTCCGCAGGTAGGGCAGGAAACTATCCTTACTCCGCCACTTTTGCCGATAGCCTTTAAAATATCCTTTGCGGCGTATATCTCTTTTACAGGCTCGTCGGTAAGTGAAACTCTTATAGTTTCGCCAATGCCGTCGCACAGAAGCGAACCTATACCGATAGATGATTTTATAAGACCCATTCTCTCGGTACCTGCCTCAGTTACTCCAAGGTGCAGAGGATAATTACAGGTCTGTGCACACAGTCTGTATGCCTTTATCATGGTCGGCACATCTGATGACTTTATAGAAATAACAATATCCTCAAAGTCGCACTGCTCCAAAATTCTCACATGACCCATTGCGCTTTCCACAAGAGCCTCCGCAGTTGGTGCACCGTATTTCGCAAGAAGCTCCTTTTCCAGAGAGCCGCCGTTCACACCTATCCTGATAGGGATATTTCTTTCACGACAAGCTTTAACCACCGCTTTTACCCTATCCATAGAGCCGATATTTCCGGGATTTATCCTTATCTTGTCGATACCTGCTTCCGCCGCCGCAATGGCAAGGCGATAGTCAAAGTGGATATCCGCCACAAGAGGGATAGAGATCTTCTCTTTGATAGCAGGGATAAGCTTAACGGCTTCCATGTTCGGTATAGCCGCCCTGACTATTTCACAGCCAGCCTTTTCAAGCTCCACAGCCTGCTTAACAGAGCCTTCTATGTCCGTAGACGGCACATTGAGCATTGATTGGATATATATTTTTTTGCCGTCAAGGACAAGTCCCCCCACCTTGACAGGTCTTACGTTTCTCTTATTTTCACCTGACATAAACAGTTCCTCCTTTAAACAAGCTTGATAATATCGCTCACTGTCACCACTACCATAAGAAGCAACAGAGCCGCCATACCGATAGCGTGTACCATTCCCTCATGCTCAGGCTTGACAGGCTTACGGCGTACCGCTTCGATAATGAGGAACAGCAGTCTTCCGCCGTCAAGTGCAGGCAATGGCAAGAGATTGAAAATGCCGATATTTATGGTCATGAACGCACCCAGCGACAACATTGTGTCAATAAGTGACGACCAATCTATTTTACCTGACTGGCTGTCCCTTTCGCTGTCGATAACATTGTCGATAGTGTCAACGATACCAACAGGACCGCTGAGGTCTTTTATGGAATACTTTCCTCTTATAAGGTCGGCAAAGGAGATATAGATAAGTCTGCCGTCAGTACAGCCCTGCTTGAAAGACTGAGTTATCACAGAGCCGACGGTCACAGCTTTTGGTGCGACCTTGAAATCAATGTGCATGGTATTATCGTCCGTTGCAAAGGTGACATCTTTAAGCTCCACCTTTTTTCCGTCACGCTTCACCACCATATCGAACTTGCCGTCCTCATCGTTTCCAAACTGATAGGACATATCCATAGTAGTGAAAATCCTCATGCCGTTGACCTCGATTATCTCGTCACCCACCTGCAAGCCGGCCGATTGGGACATAGCGTTATCCTCAAACCACGATATAGTGGTGGTTGCGATGCCGTCAGACCTTGCGGTGCTGATACAAAGGATAATATATCCAAGCACAAGATTCATTATAACGCCTGCCACCACGATAAGCATTCTTTTTGGCAGGCTTTTATTACAAAACGCACCGCCGTCCTCGCTTCCGTTATCCTCGCCCTCCATGGCACAATAGCCACCTATGGGAAACACACGCCAAGCATAAAGGGTATCGCCCTTTTTCTTTTTGATAATGGCAGGACCCATGCCAATAGCGAACTCGTTGACCTTTACTCCGCTGGCTTTCGCCGCAATAAAGTGACCAAGCTCGTGTATTATTATGATAGCTTCAAAGATCAATATTGCAAATAATATACTCATTTTTTTACCTCGCATGAACACTCTGTGCGTTTGGTTTACTGATGTTGTTGTAATTTATTTTCTGTAGGGGAGCGGCGCAATTTCTGCTTTGCATAAATCCGACGTCCCGACCCCTCCGACATTTCGTCTACAATCTCATTTGTGTTATCCACATAATGTTTTCTACATAAGCTCTGGATAATTCAAACCTCGCTCCTCCGAGCGGGCTGTCGCATTTCTGTGAGCTTGCG
>ERZ791879.1442-NODE-1442-length-10341-cov-5.858254_pt1 | contig 10341 bp, 9 predicted proteins | sample MGYA00510162_ERZ791879 | MGnify/ENA primary metagenome ERZ791879 (study PRJEB30046, sample SAMN00792113) | human gut metagenome | study: EMG produced TPA metagenomics assembly of the A metagenome-wide association study of gut microbiota in type 2... | reverse complement strand
GCAGCCCCTTCTACGCCGAGGACGCCAGCGCCATGCAGCGCAGCCACAAGCGCATCGCGTCCACCTTCCCCGTCAGCCGGGTCTATCAGGCACACATCCCGACCTTCGCCGCCGGCTACTGGCTCTTCGGCTTTGCCAGCAAGAAGTACCACCCCATCGACGACCTGGACGCCGACGCATGGAAGGCGCTCAATCTGCGCACCCGCTACTATACCACCCGGCTCCACGTCGGAGCTTTCTATCTGCCGGCATTCCTCGAGGAGATGCTGCGCGAAGTGGAGGAACCCAAATGATCTCACCCAATGTTGAAACCTTTATCGGCTGCGACAGCAGCTACCGCGCCGCCGACATCGTGCTTTACGGCGCACCGTTCGACTCCACCACCAGCTACCGCCCCGGCGCACGGTTCGGCCCGTCGGCCATCCGGCACGAGAGCTTTGGCCTCGAGACTTACAGCCCCTACCAGAACGCCGATCTGACCGACTTCGACATCTTCGACAGCGGCGACCTCGAGCTCTGCTTCGGCTCCAGCGAAGCTGCCCTTGCCGACATCGAGGCTCGGGCGGCGGAGATCCTGCACGACGGCAAGCTTCCGCTCCTGCTGGGCGGTGAGCATCTGGTGACGCTGGGTGCGGTGCGGGCCGTGGCGGAGAAATACCCCGGCCTCCACATCATCCACTTCGACGCCCACGCCGACCTGCGGGACGACTATCTCGGTGCGAAGCTGAGCCACGCCTGTGTGCTGCGCCGCTGCCACGAGATCGTGGGCGACGGCCGCATCCACCAGTTCTGCATCCGCAGCGGCGAGCGGGCCGAGTTCGAGTTTGCGGCCCAGCATACCGAGATGCACAAGTTCGACTTCACCGGCCTTGCCGCGCTCACCGAACAGCTCTGCGCCACCAAAGAGCCGGTCTACCTCACCATCGACCTCGACTGCCTCGACCCCTCCTGCTTCCCCGGCACCGGCACCCCCGAGGCCGGCGGCGTGAGCTTTTTGCAGCTGCTGGACGCCATCCGCACCGTGTCCAAAGCCAACATCGTGGGCGCCGACCTCAACGAGCTGGCCCCCATGCTGGACATCTCCGGCGTCTCCACGGCCACGGCCTGCAAGGTGCTGCGGGAGCTGCTGATCGCCCTCGACAAGGGCTGGCCCGGGTTTCAGGTCTAACAAAAAAATAATTTGACATAAAGGAGAAACCATCATGAGCAAAGTTCTGATCATCGGCTGCGGCGGCGTGGCCTCCGTCGCCATCCACAAGTGCTGCCAGGTCCCCGAAGTGTTCACCGACATCTGCATCGCCAGCCGCACCAAGTCCAAGTGCGACAAGCTGGCCGCAGAGCTTGCCCCCAAGACCACCACCAACATCACCACCGCACAGGTGGATGCCGACCATGTGGACGAGGTCATCGCCCTCATCAAGAGCTATCAGCCCGACCTCGTGATGAACATCGCCCTGCCCTATCAGGACCTGACCATCATGGACGCCTGCCTCGCCTGCGGCGTCAACTACATGGACACCGCCAACTACGAGCCGGAGAACACCGACGACCCCGCGTGGCGTGCCATCTATGAGAAGCGCTGCAAGGAGGCAGGCTTCTCCGCCTACTTCGACTACAGCTGGCAGTGGGCCTACGCCAAAAAGTTTGAGGAAGCCGGCCTGACCGCCCTGCTGGGCAGCGGCTTCGACCCGGGCGTGACCCAGGCTTACTGCGCCTACGCCAAAAAGCACGAGTTCGACACCATTGACACCATTGATATTCTGGACTGCAACGGCGGCGACCACGGCTATGCCTTTGCCACCAACTTTAACCCCGAGATCAACCTGCGCGAGGTGTCTGCCCCTGGCAGCTACTGGGAGAACGGCCACTGGGTGGAGATCCCGGCCATGAGCATCAAGCGGGAGTACAACTTCGATCAGGTGGGCGACAAGGATATGTACCTGCTGCACCACGAGGAGATCGAGTCTCTGGCAAAGAACATCCCGGAGGCAAAGCGCATCCGCTTCTTCATGACCTTTGGCCAGAGCTATCTGGACCACATGCGCTGTCTGGAGGACGTGGGTATGCTGTCCACCACCCCCGTCAACTTCAACGGACAGGAGATCGTGCCCATCCAGTTCCTCAAGGCTCTGCTGCCGGACCCCGCCAGCCTTGGCCCCCGCACCAAGGGCAAGACCAACATCGGCTGCATCTTCACCGGCAAGAAGGACGGCAAGGAAAAGACCTACTACATTTACAACGTCTGCGACCACCAGGAGTGCTACAAGGAAGTCGGCTCTCAGGCCATCAGCTACACCACCGGCGTTCCGGCCATGTGCGGCGCACTGATGCTGCTGACCGGCAAGTGGACCACCAAGGGCGTCCACACTGTGGAAGAGTTCGACCCGGACCCGTATCTGGACGCACTGGACAAGTACGGCCTGCCCCGCTCTGAGAGCCACAGCCCGGCTCTGGTGGACTGATGCGGCTGGTCGATACGCGCCCGCCTTTCGCGGGGCTGGCAAACCTCTCGGAGGGCGCACTCGCTTCCCTGCCCACCCCCTGCTATCTGCTGGACGAAGCCCAGCTGCGCCGCAACGGCGAAATTCTGCTGGGGGTCCAGCAGCGGACGGGCTGCAAGATTTTATTAGCGCAGAAAGCTTTCTCCAACTTCGACCTCTACCCGCTTCTCGCACCCTGCCTCGCAGGCACTGAGGCCAGCGGCCTCTATGAGAGCCGTCTGGGCAAGGAAGAGCTGCCCGAGAAGGAGAACCACGTCTTCTGCGCCGCCTACCGGGTGGACGAGTTCAACGAGCTTCTGGATTACGCCGACCACATCGTGTTCAACTCCCCGGCCCAGCTGGCAAAGTTCGGCCCTGCGGCCAAGGCGGCGGGCAAGAGCGTCGGTCTGCGCATCAACCCGGAGCGCTCCACGCAGGAAGGCCATGCCATCTATGACCCCTGCGCCCCGGGCAGCCGTCTCGGCACCACCCGCGCCCAGTGGGACGCGGCTCTTGCAAAACAGCCGGGCCTCGCCGCCCTGCTGGACGGCCTGCACTTCCACACCCTCTGTGAGCAGGACGCCGACGCTCTGGCCGTGACGCTGGACGCTGTGGAAGAGAAATTCGGCGACCTGCTGCCGGGGCTGAAATGGCTCAATTTCGGCGGCGGACACCACATCACCCGCCCGGGCTATGACCTTGCCACGCTGGAAGCCTGCATCGCCCGGATGCAGGAGAAGTACGGCGTACAGGTCTACCTGGAGCCGGGCGAGGCGTGGGCGCTGAACGCGGGCTATCTCGTCACCACAGTGCTGGACACTCTGCAGAACGGTGACACCAGCCTCGCCATCCTCGATATGTCGGCGGCCTGCCACACCCCGGACGTCATTGAGATGCCCTACCGCCCTCCCCTGCTGGACGCGGGCGAGCCGGGCGAAAAGCCCTGCACCATCCGCCTCGGCGGGCCGACCTGCCTTGCGGGCGATGTCGTGGGAGACTACAGCTTCGACGCCCCGCCTGCCGAGGGCGACCGGCTCATCTTCGGCGACATGGCCATCTACACCACCTGCAAGAACAACACCTTCAACGGAATGCCCCTGCCGCCCATCTGGGTGCTGGCTGAGGACGGCACCTGCCGGGAGCTGGTCCGCTTCGGCTACAACGACTTCAAGATGCGGCTGGGTCACCGCGCATAAAACGAAAGCCATCGGCTGTCTGGGCCGATGGCTTTTTGTTTACTTGAGTTTCTTTTTGGCTTCGTACTCCCGCAGGGCGGTCAGCGCCTCGCCCGCCAGCGGGTAGAGGGCCAGCATATTGAATATGGTCATCAGGCCGATGCCCACGTCGCCGAGGTCCCACACCACGGTGTAGGCCTGCATACCGCCGACGATCAGCATCACCAGCGCCAGCACTTTGTATGCCGTCTGCCAGAACCAGCTGTCGCCGAAGAGATAGGCCACGTTGCAGCGGGCGTAGTAGAGGATGCCGATAAAAGTAGAGAAGCTGAACAGTGCCAGCGTCACTGCGATGAAGACGACGCCGAAGCTGCCCAGATGGTACTGCATCGCCGCCTGCAAAAGGTCCATGCCCTGCCGCCCGCTCGTCACGCTCCCGGGAGCCAGCAGCATCACGAAGGCCGTGCAGCTGCAGATAACGATGGTGTCGATGAGGACGCCCAGCGCCTGCACGAGGCCCATCTTCACGGGGTCGTCGCACTCAGCGGCAGCAGCGGCGCAGGGGGCCGAACCGGAACCGGCCTCGTTGGAGAAGAGGCCCCGCTTGATGCCGTTCATCACCACAGCGCCGAAGCCGCCGCCCACGGCCTGACGCAGGCCCAGCGCCTCCGAGAAAATGCGGACGAAGACATCGGGCAGCTGGGGCAGATGGGTGAGGATGATCCAGAGGGTCATGACGAAGTAGCAGCCCGCCATGATGGGGACCATGACGTCGAGGCTCTTGACGGTGGCCTCCTTCCGCAGGACGATGACCGCCGCAAGCGCCGTCAGCACCAGCGTCGTGACCAGCGGCGGGATGGAGAACGCATTCTGGAACGCCTCGCTCACCGAGTTGCTGACCACCTGACTGATGCCGCACCAGCAGATGAGGCCCGACACGGCGAACAGGCAGGCCGCCACCGAGCGGCGAAGCTTTCTGCCCCGTTTGCGCTCCGCGAGGGTGTGGAGATAGTAGGCCGGGCCGCCCCGCCAGCCGCCGTAAAGGGGGTCGGGCTGCTTGTATTTCTGGGCCAGCGTGGACTCCACAAAGGAGGTGGATGCGCCCAGCAGAGCCGTCACCCACATCCAGAACACCGCGCCTGCACCGCCCACAGACAGCGCCGCCACGACGCCCACCAGATTGCCCATGCCCACCCGGGTGGCCGTGGACACCACCAGCGTCTGGAAGGACGAGAGGCCGCTGCCCTTGTCGTTCTTCTCGCAGACCGCCGCCAGCATATCCCGGAACAGCCGCACCGGCAGAAGCCTCGTGCGCAGGGTGAAGAACACCCCCGCCGTCAGCAGTAAGATGACCATAAACGAGAGACTGAGGGTCACGTTTCCCAGATGCAGGGTGAGCAGGTCGCCCCACAACAGACGGTAGACGCCCTCGATGATTTGAATGAGCACAGCATTTCCTCCCAGTGCTTGGATTTGGCCGTTTTTGCACAAAAACAGGCCGTCGTCCTTTATTATAGACGATTCGGCCTGTTTTGTAAATCAGGAAAGTGAAGTTCAGGAGAAAAAAGTAACGGTGCGTTTCCGATTGAAAGCGAAACTCTGCGGAATGCCAAAGCCTCCCCTCGGTAGGGGAGGTGGCACGCCGTAGGCGTGACGGAGAGGTTGAGTCCAGCAGCGGCTCACGGTAAGGCTGTCCTTCGTACAACCTCTCAGTCTGCTTCGCAGACAGCTCCCCTAGTAGGGGAGCCTCTGGCGAAGAGGGAAAGCTTCTTGTCGCAGCAAAAAGCCCCCCCTTTCGGAGGAGCTTGAAGTGCGGTTTATCAGGACAGGATCATTCTGTCATTCGCAAACTCACCGCCGCTGGCGATCTGGAACTTTGCCAGCAGGTCGGAGACCTGCAGGTTCTTCTTCTCCTCGCCGGAGACGTCGTAGATGATGTGACCCTCGTGCATCATGATGAGGCGGTTGCCGTACTTGATGGCGTCCTTCATGTTGTGGGTGATCATCATGGTAGTCAGGCGGTTCTCCTCGACGATCTTCGCCGAGAGGGTCAGCACCTTGAGGGCGGTCTTGGGGTCGAGGGCGGCGGTGTGCTCGTCCAGCAGCAGGAGCTTGGGCTTGTTCATGGTGGCCATCAGGAGGGTCAGCGCCTGACGCTGGCCGCCGGACAGCAGGCCCACACGGGCGGTCAGCCGGTTCTCGAGGCCCAGATCGAGGCTCTTGAGCAGTTCACGGTACTGCTCCCGCTCCGCCCTGGTGATGCCGATGCGGAGGGTACGGGGCTTGCCGCGGCGGGCGGCGAGGGCGAGGTTCTCTTCGATCTGCATGGTGGCGGCAGTGCCGGTCATGGGGTCCTGAAAGACGCGGCCAATGTAGGCGGCGCGCTGATGCTCGCCCAGACGGGTGACGTCCACGCCGTCGATGATGATCTTGCCGCAGTCCACGGGCCAGACGCCGGCGACGGCGTTCAGCATGGTGGACTTGCCTGCACCGTTGCCGCCGATGACGGTGACGAAGTCGCCCTCATTCAGCTTCAGGTTCAGGCCGTTCAGGGCCGTCTTCTCGTTGACGGTGCCTGCGTTGAAGGTCTTGGAAACATTTTGTATCTCAAGCATTGTTTGCGCCCTCCTTGTTTGCCTTTTTGGCCGCAGGCTTTGCGAAGTATCTGCCCTTCCAGTACGGCACGGCGAGGAAGACAGCCACGACGGATGCGCTCAGCAGCTTTAACAGGTTTGCGTCAAAGCCGAGGGTCAGCACCAGCTGGATGACGATATAATAGATGATGGCGCCCAGAGAGACGGAGGTCATCTTGAGGGCGAAGTTGTGGAAGATGCGGCCAAACACAGCCTCACCGATGATGACAGCTGCCAGACCGATGACGATCGCGCCGCGGCCCATGCCGACATCCGCAAAGCCCTGATACTGGCTCAGCAGAGCGCCGGACAGCGCCACCAGAGCGTTGGAGACGGCCAGACCCAGCACGATGTTGAAGTTGGTGTTGATGCCCTGTGCGCGGGACATGGCGGGGTTGGAGCCGGTGGCGCGGATGGCGCAACCCAGCTCGGTGCCGAAGAACCAGTACAGCACGGCGATGACCACAGCCGACACCAGAATGACCATGATGATGGGGTTGTGGAGCGCGAACTCCTTGACCCAGCGCAGAGAGATGAGCAGGTCATACTTGTCCACGTTGATGGACTGGTTGGCCTTGCCCATGATCTTCAGGTTGATGGAGTAGAGGGCCAGCTGAGTCAGGATGCCGGACAGGATGGCCGGGATACCCATAAAGGTGTGGAGCAGGCCGGTGACGAAGCCGGTGGCGAGGCCCGCCAGCACGGCAGCCAGCAGGGACACCCAGACGTTCTGGCCCGAGAGCAGGCACATGACGCAGACTGCGCCGCCGGTGCCGAAGGAGCCGTCCACGGTCAGGTCCGCCACATCAAGGATGCGGTAGGTGAGGTAAACGCCAATGGCCATGATGCCCCAGATGAGGCCCTGTGCGCACGCACCCGGCAGAGCACCGGGCAGGTTCGCCAGTCTTGCAAGCATTTCCAAAATGATTCCTCCTAAATTACACTTTTTTATAGACCCGTTTGATACGGGAAAGCGGAGAAGGGCGGGAAAACCGCTCTTCTCCGCTGTATTTTAGATGTTCAACCTCTCAGTCTCGCTGCCGCTCGACAGCTCCCCTAGTAGGGGAGCCTCTGGCGAAGAGATGAGGCTTTCCGCTATGCCAAGGCCTCCCCTCGATAGGGGAGGTGGCACACCGTCAGGTGTGACGGAGAGGTTGTTCCTTATCAGCCCTCGATGGCCTCGTAGCCTTCGGGAGCGGTCAGGCCCAGGTCGTCGCAGATGGTCTTGTTGTACTTCTTGGTCACATCGGTGTACTCAATGGGCATATCAGAGACATTGGACTCGCCCTTCAGGATCTTGACGGCCATCTCACCGGTGGTGTAGCCCAGGTCGTAGTAGCTGATGGACAGGGTGGCCACGCCGCAGCCGGAGCAGATGCCCTCCTCACCGGCGAAGACGGGCTTCTTGGCCGGGCGGCAGATGCCGTCCACGATGCCGGTGTTGGCAGCGACGGTGTTGTCGGTGGGGACATACAGAGCGTCGTTCTCGTCAGCGGCCTTCTGGCAGACGGAAGACAGGTCGTTGGAGTCGGAGAAAGCGTACTGGGTCGCGGTGATGCCCTTGGCCTCCAGATACTTCTGGACCTCGTCCACCTGATACTGGCTGTTGGCCTCAGCGGAGCAGTACAGCAGGCCGACCTTCTTGGCGTCGGGCATCCACTCCACGATCATATCGGCCTGCTGGTCCAGCGGAGCCAGATCAGAGGTGCCGGAGATGTTGCCGCCGACGGTGCCGGAGAAGTCGGTCAGGCCCAGAGCCACGCCGTACTCGGTGACGGAGGTACCCAGAACGGGGATCTCATTGGTGGCAGACTGTGCAGCCTGCAGAGCGGGGGTGGCGTTTGCCATGATGAGGTCAACGCCGGAGGAAACGAAGCCGTTGGCGATGGTGGCGCAGGTAGCGGAGTCACCCTGTGCGTTCTGGAAGTCGAACTTCACGTTGTCGCCGAACTCTGCGGTCAGAGCGTCCTCAAAGCCCTGTGTTGCAGCGTCCAGAGCGGCGTGCTGCACCAGCTGGCAGATGCCGATGGTGTAGGTGTCGCCGGAAGCGGCAGCGGAGCCGGAAGCGGCAGAAGATGCCACAGAAGAAGCAGCCGTGGAGGATGCAGAAGAGCCGCCGCAGGCGGTCAGGGCAGCAGCAGCGCCGCAGACAGCGGCCGCAGCCAGAAACGAACGACGAGTGATTTTACGCATAATGATTACTCCCTCATTTTTCCATCTACGCGGCAGCAGGACGCCGCGCCGAAAAGCATTTGAATGTCCAGCAGAGAGCCTCTGCTTTACACTCGTGAAGTATATCACGATTTCCGTCCGATGGCAACGCCGTTTCGGTTCTAATTATCTATTAAAATGAATATATCTATCACTTTTTTCGATAGGTGTTTCTTCTCTGCTGATAGTCCGTCAGTTTTTGCAGCTCTGTCTCGAGCCAGACGAGGTTTTCTTCCAGCTGAGGGAGGTACTCTTTCTCATAGTCAAACTTAAAATAGAGTGCCTGCCAGAGCTTCGCCTGCATCCGGCGGCGCAGGGGCGGCTCGAGGGCGGCGTCCAGCGGCTCCACCACGTCTTCCAGGTCCATGCAGGTCTGCGCCCAGCGGACGTCGGTCTTTTCCCGGGCAGGGACGTCGTAGCGGGCCAGATAGTCCTCCACTTTTGCCTCGATGACACGCCCTCCGCAGCCGGTGGGCTGCAAAAAATAGCTCACCTCCCCTTCCCTGCTGATCTCCTGCGCCAGCGGGTAGAGGGCGCAGACCAGCGGTTCGGCGTCGTGGATGGCGCAGTGGTTCTCGGTGAGGAAGGGGCAGTTGTTCCGCTCCTCCTTCACGGGGGCCAGCCGCAGCACCGGCAGATGGCTCACCTGCCCGATGGACGCGCGGCAGAAGGCCCGGGCCACGGTCTGGGGCGGCAGACGCAGCCGCCCCGCGATTCGCCAGAGGTCGAAGCCCGACAGCACGATGTCCTCCCGCCCCCGGCAGCAGCCGCCGCAGCCTGCGCAGGCGAAGGAAAGCGCCTCGTCCCGCGCCAGCAGCGGTGTCGTGCGGGCAAAATCCACCCGTCCGCAGAGGTCGAGCTGTGAATCCTTGAGCATGTAAGTTTCTCCTGTATACTGTAGTAGATCATGTGGCCAAGTGACCATTTAATAATATAGTTACGTTATATTTTGCCAGTTGGCCAGTTTGGCCAAGTGACCCCCATTGGCCAAGTGAGTCACTTGGTCAGCATCGCCCATTTGGCCACCTTGGCCAAGTGACTTTCTTGCCGATGCATCGTCGATAATTTGTCACTTGGCCAGATAATATGCGGGTCTCAGAGAGGGAAAGGAAAACCTCTCCCTCACTCGAACCTCTTCGCCGGTATCACGATCGCCCCGAACAGCGAGGCGATATACACCACCAGCACCACGCCCCACACCTGCCAGCCGGTGGCGCGTTCAAGCAGGACAGCCCCCGCCGTGCAGGGCGGCACCAGCACCATCGACGCCATCGACCAGACCCGGAACGCCCGCAGGACGTGCTTCCAGTTTCGGTTGTTGTAATAGATGCCCGGGATGTGGATGTGGAACGCACCCTGTGCAAAGTTGCAGATGCGGTTCTCGTCGTAGTAGCGGGGCAGGGTCTCGGCCATCCAGAACATGGCATAGGCCCCGTAGACGACGCCGAAAACCACACCGATGATGAGCAGAGCCAGCGCTCCCTCGATGTCGGCCAGTCCCGCCGCCCAGACGGCCAGCGCTCCGGCGAGGCCCAGCACGCAGCAGATGACATACACCGGCAGATACTTCCTCGTCCGCGCCTGACGGCGCTCCGGCGGCTCTGCCGAAAAGGTCAGCGCCTTGCGGATGAGGTCTTCGGTCTCCTCGCGGGTGAAGCGCTGTTCCTCCTCTACCCGGCGTCCCTGCAGAAGCTCGGCCACCGTCACGTTCAGCTGCTCGGCCAGCGGCACCAACAGCGAGATGTCCGGCACACTCAGTCCCGTTTCCCTTAATTAAAGATATTGTTGGGTAAAAAAGAAAGGTCAGTCGATTTTGCCGATGAAGCGGTAGTAGATTTCTAC
>ERZ791879.1441-NODE-1441-length-10348-cov-136.064898_pt1 | contig 10348 bp, 9 predicted proteins | sample MGYA00510162_ERZ791879 | MGnify/ENA primary metagenome ERZ791879 (study PRJEB30046, sample SAMN00792113) | human gut metagenome | study: EMG produced TPA metagenomics assembly of the A metagenome-wide association study of gut microbiota in type 2... | reverse complement strand
ATCTGACGGAACGGCTTCCACTCGAATTTATGAATTAATAGAACCTACCTTATATCTCCTACAGCACCAGACCCAGATTCGCAATGAAGGGTATAAATGTTACATCCATTATAATTTAAACAAATTGCGGATCGGCCTGTTCCTGATATCAGATAATGTATTGATGCTACAAAATTCAAATCCGCAATGATACAAGTATTACATCTCTGATTATAAGCACCTGCATGTTCTACCACAATATAGTGGTATCTACTACTATGTTGTGCAGGCAGTATGAATTGACCACATTCTTGTATCATAACAACATTACATTGTTCTATTGTTAATAGATGATTCAATATATTTAATTTAATAGCATCATTAAGAGGATTTCCTTGGGAATTCCATGTACAAATTTTCATATGGCTATTTTTAGATGTTTGATGCAGTTATTATGTTTTCATAATAATTGTTATCAAATTTGAACGGGACTTTATCCATCCCGTTCTATATGTTTATACTCTATTTACTGCTTTCTGTATTTATAGGCTCGATACATGATGCCATTATATCCATCAGTTTAGACAGACCTTCGGTCTGCGGCTGCTGGCTGGCAGAAACATGTATCTGGTATTTTGCCGTTTGGTTGGTCATGCGGGTGTTCTCGCGGGCGGTTGTGACTTTGCCGCTGATTTCCGCATTTATAAACCAATGTTTTGCAGAAGCTTTTGTCTCTACTTCTGCGTTGGTAGTGCTTTTTACGTTTGATGTATCGGTAACCTCCATCTGGAAATCGACATCCACGCGATCTATGAGCAGGGAAGGAATAGGCACCAATCCTATAAACGGAGCCTTGACACTTTGTGACATTGTTGTCATTTTTCCATCCTGCTGTATCGGTCTTTTAATATCGAATTCCAATACACGAGCTGTTTTACCGTCTTCATCAAAAGCAATTTTCTGGTAGAAATTCCATGCTGTCGCTGCCAATTCCTGTTGAGCTTCGGCTGCTGCAATAAGCGGTGCTGCAATCAGTTCCCGCATGGGAAGCCCCTTAAAATTGTCAGTCACATTCGGATCTCCAAGTACGGGGGATGTACCGTTATTTTTAGTCTCTTCCAATGCAGCGGAAATAATCTCTTTCGCTTGCCCGCTTATATTTTCTGCATATTCTTGTTGCCCTTGGTTCTTTATTTCTTCTGCCATAACATTTGAATTTTGAAATTGTTAGATGTTTTTTACAAAATCGTCAATGATTCGGGAAATACTCTCCGGAGTCTCCTGAACTTTAAAATTGACGCAAACCTCCATGACATCATCTGTATCTGGTTTTATGTTGCTCATCTGCATCTGGAGATTGGCTCTGTGCGGACTGGATAACAGCAAGTTGTTTTCCGGAATCTGTGATTCCACGCTTCCGACCTTCGCCTTGAACTTTATCTGCACATTATCCATTGCAAGATAATGATGGGATATCAAGGCTATAAGTGGAATATCAATAGTCTTGTCTCCAACCATGATTTTTTTTGATTGGAACGTATTTGCGTTATTTGCATTTGTTCCTTCAAAAAGTCTGGTCAGATTTTGTATCTGATGATTCTGTAATGTATCTTGTGCACAATTTACGGCGTACTGCAAACCATTCATAATATCAGAGAATGAATTGGTTTGAACACTGTCCGGCTCATCGTCATTATTTTTCTTGCCTCTGTGAAAAAGTCCCATGTTTTTAATTTAAATACTTGATTTGTTGTCTTTAATGAGCACCAATCTTGACAATGTCCGGCTTACAGCTTCCATATTTACACTGGAGACTATATTATTATTGACAATGTCTTGATGCCAAAACCAATATGGTGGATTCTCCGTGTGTTCCATCACGTCCTCCTTTCTTTATTGGGGTTATACTTCGGTTCTTTCCGTTGCGGGCGGAACTTTTTCCGCCCGACGGTTTACTGCTTCCTCAAGGTAGGCAATGCTCCATTAAGTTCGTAACGCCACTCTGAGCCTGCGTTCTGCAAGGCGGTGTTCATGGCATCGACGGCTTTCTGCCAGGTAACGTAAGTGCCGTCCACCTTCGTGGATTCGGGGGCGGTCTTATAGCCTCGTTCCTGATTGTTCTTCCAATAGCAGGCGGTCACGGTGGTGTAGCTATCTCCAAACAAGCCGCCGATATGCACATTGCCAGTGCTACTACCTGTACTTGTTACGTTGCCCGTGGCATAGCAGGCAAGGACGCGGCTTCCTCCGTTTAATCCCACTACACCGCCGCCAGAGAGATTCTTTTGGGAAGCTATTTCTAAGGTCACGTTGCCTGTGGCATAGCAAGCGGTCATGCTGCCCCATTTTTCTCCTGCCACACCGCCGACATAGTGCGTTCCCTTCACTGTGGCAGAGGAGCTGCATCCGATGATGGAACCGGCCTTTTGTGAACCCACCACACCGCCGACACAATCCGTGCCGCTGACGCTGCCCGACACCGAGCAGTTTTCAATGGTGCCCCAGCTATATCCTACCACGCCGCCAGTACAGCCAAACATGTGATTGCTTGTTATCTGTATGCCTTCCATCACCACGTTCTTCACCGTACCAGCTCTATTGAGATAGCCGAACAGACCCACAAATTGGTCATTTGTCGTAACGGTCAGCCCCTTGATGGTATGGCCGCCGCCGTCGAAAGTGCCTTTGTATGAGTTATCGAAGCTTGTGCCTATCGGTGTCCAATCTTTGCCTGTGAGGTCAATGTCGGCGGTGAGGGTAATGTTAATGTCGGTCTTACCTCCGTTCACTAATTTGGCTATATTCATCAGACCATCGGCGGAGGTCACGGTGTAGCTGCCGTTGCTCTCTATGGTATAGCCCAGGTCTTTTGCCGCAGCGAGGGAGACGGTGTAGGTATATTCACCGCCCGCCTGCCAGTCAGTAGCATTCTTCATCTTATAAACGAAGGTCTTGCCGTTAGTGAAGGTGCAGGTAATGAAGGTCGTGCCAGCTGCCACACTTTGCGGGGCTACGAGGGCGGTGTAGGTGTTGCTGCCCTTGTCATACGGGGTGATTTTATCCGGATTGCCATTCTCTGTGGAGAGGCCCGTCAGCTGCACGGATGCCAGCCCCTCGGTGTAGTCCGTCAGGATGACGGTCACCCGCGCCGTGCGGTGGGTGAAGCGGAGCGTGGGGCTGCCGTAGGTCACCGTCTGTCCGTCGGCTACGATGAGGTCGCTGCCCTCAAAGTCCTTCTGGGTACTTTGGTTGGCTTTTACCTTCACAGCAGGCGGGGTTGTCTCGCCAGCGGTGTAGGGCCACCACGCCGTAACGGTGATGTCGTTGTGGTTGGTCCAGTAGTACGGGTCGGTGGAGGTCAGCGTGGCGCTGGCGGGGTCGGCGGTGGAGGGCGTCACGTCGTATGCCTTCACCGTACCGTCCATCAGGACTGCCACGCTCTGCACACCCTCCCAATTGCCATCTGCTGGGGCACGGGTGCCGGCGATGGCTGTCGCAGCGGGGTTCAGCCCCGTGGCGGTGAAGACGATGGATGTGCCTTCCGCCCCTTCCGGTATGAAGCCCGCTTCGTCCTGTGTGCAGGCGGCAAGGCCGAGCAGCAGGGCGATGGCTGCGAATATATGAATGGTTGTTCGTTTCATGATGCGTGTTGTTTAGGGGTTGTTATTGTTTCTTTTGCAGTACGGGCAGACCGTCTGTGCCGAGTGCCCACTGGTAGTCGTTGTCGGTGAGGGCGGTGTTCATGCCGTCAACGGCTGTCTGCCATTTCACGGTCGCACCGTCCACCTTCGTGGCATCTACCTTTTCTCCATGATCACGGAATACTCCTTGCCCGACATTGCCTCCCCAATAACAGGAAGTTATAATTTTGTAGTTATAACGCACTATAGCTCCAGATTCATAATCTTTCAATGTGCCGTCGAACCAGCAAGCGGTGATTCTGCCATAATTTAAATCGGCTATACCACAAGTTCTACCATATGCAGAAATTTTTCCCGTCACAGAGCAGGCAATGATTTGACCATTATTTTGCTCCACTATTCCAGCTGCTGATCCACTATTGCCATACAGATTCACATCTATGAGTTGTAAGTTCTTTATCACACCACGTTCATTTAATAACCCAAAAAGTTCAGTAGTCGCTGCTGAAAAGTTTAATCCCGTAATGCGGTGTCCCTGCCCATTAAAGATGCCGGAGTAACCTGGCCATGTGCCTATCCGTGTCCATTCCCTACCCGTCAGGTCGATGTCGGCGGTGAGGATGCAATTTATTGATTCATCTTTTTGTACGGCTTTGTTCCATGCCAGCAAGCCGTCGGCGTTATAGACCGTGTAACTGCCGTCGTTCTGTATAGAATAACCCAAATCCTCAGCCTCACCGCTCTCGCTGCCACCGTCAGCCCAGTCACCGATAGTGCAGCCATCTAATGTCAGGCCAGTGGCGTTCACCTTAACGGTATATTTATAGCGACTGCCTGCTGCCAACACGACGTTGTTCTGCGGACGGAAGTAGAAAGTGCCGCTGCCGAGTTCCACCCTGATGAACGGCTTGCCTGCCACAACGGTCTGCGGAGCGGTCAGTGCCTCGTAGGTGTTGCCGCTTGCGTTGTAGGTCTTGATGGCGGTCGGGTTGCCGTTATCGGCAGACAGGCTTACGAGGCTCACCGTGGCACCGGCGACGCTCGTGAATCCCGTGCCGGGCTTCAGTTCGATTGCCACGCGTGCCGTGCGGTGGGTAAATTCAAGTGTCGGGTCGTCAAATTTCACCGTCTGGTTTTCGGCAGAGATGAAGTCGCTGTTCTGGAAGTCAGCCAATTGGCTCTGGTCTTCAGCCACCTTCACGGCAGGCATCTGGGTGATGTCGGCATTATCGAATGGCCACCATGCCGATACGGTAATCGGGTCGCGGCTGGTCCAGTAGTGCGGGTCGTTCTCGCGTGAGAGTGTGGCACTCTTGAAATCGGTAGAAGCCGTTACGGTGTATTCCTTTACCGCATCGCCCGTCTTGAGTGCCACGGAAGTGACGCCCTGCCAGTCGCCGTCCACGGTGGCACGGGTTGATGGGGCTGCCTGCGGCGTTGCCTCTATGGACAGTCCGGTGGCACGGATGACTACGGGGTATTCTCCTTCGGGCAGACGGTTATCGTCGGCAAGTTCGTCCTGCGTGCAGGCGGCAAGGCCGAGCAGCAGGGCGATGGCTGCGGATGTATGGATGGTTGCTCGTTTCATGATGCGTGTCGTTTAGGGTTCGTTATTGTCTCTTTTGTAATACGGGCAGACCGTCGGTGCCGAGTATCCACTGGTAGTCGCCAGCGGTGAGGGCGGTGTTCATGCCGTCGACGGCAGTCTGCCATTTCACGGTCGCGCCGTCCACCTTCGTGGCATCTACCGTTCCTCCTTCAATACGGAATACTCCTTGCCCGGCATTGCCTCCCCAATAACAGGAAGTTATATCAGCGTAGTTATAACGCACTATAGCTCCATTGTTAGACTCTTTCAATGTGCCGTCGAACCAGCAAGCGATGATATCGCCATAATTTGATTCGGCTATACCACAAGTTCCACCATATGATGCAGAAATTTTTCCCGTCACAGAGCAGGCAATGATTTGGCCATGATTTCGGCCCACTATTCCAGCAGTATTTCCACTACTGCCATACAGATTCACATCTATGAGTTGTAGGTTCTTTATCACTCCACGTTCACTTAAGAGTGAACCCAAAAATCCAGTATTATTCATTGCTGAAGAGTTAAATCCTGTAATGCGGTGTCCCTGCCCATTAAAGACGCCGGAGTAGAATGTAAATATGCCTGACCGTGTCCATTCCTTACCCGTCAGGTCGATGTCAGTGGCGAGGGTGCAATTTATCGATTCATCTTTTTGTGAGGCTTCGTTCCATGCCAGCAGGCCGTCGGCGTTATAGACCGTGTAGGTATTGGTGTTGCTGTCGTAGATGTAGCCCAAATCCTCGGCTGCGCCGCTCTCGCCGCCGCCGTCAGCCCAACTTCCGATAGTGCAACCCTCTAACGTCAAGCCAGTGGCGTTCACCTTAACGGTATATTTATAGCGGCTGCCCGCTTCTAATACGACGTTGTTCTGCGGACGGAAGTAGAAGGTGCCGCCGCCGAGTTCCACCCGGACGAACGGTTTGCCTGCCGCAATGGTCTGCGGGGCGGTTAGTGCCTCGTAGGTGTTGCCGCTTGCGTTGTAGGTCTTGATGGCGGTCGGGTTGCCGTTATCGGCGGACAGGCTCACGAGGCTCACCGTGGCACCAGCGACGCTCGTGAATCCCGTGCCGGGCTTCAGTTCGATTGTCACGCGTGCCGTGCGGTGGGTAAATTCAAGCGTCGGGTTGTTAAATTCCACCTTCCGGTTCTCAGCAGAGATGAAGTCGCTGTTCTGGAAGTCAGCCAATTTGCTTTGGTCTTCGGCCACCTTCACGGCAGGCATCTGTGTGATGTCGGCATTGTTGAAGGGCCACCATGCCGATACGGTAATCGGGTCGCGGCTGGTCCAGTAGTACGGGTCGTTCTCGCGTGAGAGCGTGGCACTCTTGAAATCGGTAGAAGCCGTAACGGTGTATTCCTTTACCGCATCGCCCATCTTGAGTGCCACGGAAGTGACGCCCTGCCAGTCGCCGTCCACAGCGGCACGGGTGGAAGAGGCTGCCAGCGGCGTTGCTTCTACGGACAGTCCGGTGGCACGGATGAATACAGGGTATTCACCTTCGGGCAGACGGTTATCGCCAGCAAGTTCGTCCTGCGTGCAGGCGGCAAGGGCGAACAGCAGTGCGGTGGCTGCGGGGATAAATAATCTATGTCTCATAATTCTTCATTCTAATCGATTAATTATTAACATCTTACAGGTCAGCACCCACATCTCCACCGTCTATATCGTTCCACTTTGCAATGGTGGCTTCGCTGACTTCAAGGACTTTGTTGCGTACCTTGATGGTATAGGTATAGTTGTTGCCCGCCTGCAGTGCGCCTTCGGGCATGGTGAGTGTGGCATGATATTCCTGACCTTTGTAATTCACAACCAACGGCAGGGATGCAACTGTCTGCGGGAAGAGGATGATCGATGAAGTGAGATTGCCGTCTGCCAGATTCATGGTCAGTTCTCCGGTCTGTAGTCCGTTGTCTGCGGTGGCAATACCGTCGGCCGTGTTGAACGTACCGGTGAGTAACAATCCGTCCAGCGTGTAACGTTCAGGCTTGACCACGCTGAAATTCACGCCGTCGCCCGCCTCGAAGGTAAGGGTTATCTGGCTCATGCGGTGGTGGAAGGAGTTGTCTTCACCGCCTTTGGCGGTTTTGTCGGTGAAGCTTACTACCGGGTTGTTTTTGTCTCCCGTGGCTCCTGAAGCAAAGAGGAAGTCGATGGCAGGCTGGTTTTGCTGCGCCGTGGCATCGGTCGTGGCTGTGAGGATGCCTCCCGCCGCGTTGTACGGATAGTAGGCGCGGAAAGTATGGGTCTTTGCATCTTCGATATAGATAACCTTTCCTTCTGCCTCAAATTTCCCGTTTTTCAGGATGAAAGGCACGTTGCCGTACTGGGAATCGTTGCCGATGTCGGTGATGCCGATACGGTCGCCGGCAGTCCAGGTGGTTCCGCTGGCGCGGGTGGCGGGGGCGATGTCGGCGGTAAACTGGGCGGCCACGGGGTCACCATTCAGGTTCTCGTTGTCGTTGTTGCAGGCTACAAGTGCGAGGGCGAGCGCTGCAAGTGCAAAAAATCTTGTCTTCATTATATCTGTCATTTTATTAGTTAAATTCCATTTCAATAATTGCTGCACCTCAGCAAAATCAATGCAAGCTTTGCTTCTGTGTTCGGTTTGCTAATTATTTACAAATCGGCATTTACATCATCACCTTTCACTTCTTCCCAGCCGTTGATTTCGGCTTCGTCCACTTCCATGCCTTCAGGTGTCTCAACCAGCGTTCCGCCGAGGGTCAGCGATTTGCCCTTTCTTGTGTTGAACTCCTTGAGAGCTTCTGTGAGGTCGCTTTTCAGCGTGGTGGGGGTCGGGTTGCCGTCAGCATAGCGGATTTCACCCATCAGCAGTTGTTCCGTGCCGGTCACACCCAGCAGCCGCACCGTGGCTTTCCACTTGCCGGCATCGTCACCTTCGGTTATCTTGGTGAAGGGCAGCACGATGTTTGAAGCGGCTCCGTAGGTATCGGTAGCGAAATCGAGTGTTCTGGCTGCACCCGTCAGATGGGCAACAATCTCCGTGATGCGTCCGGCGGCATCACCCGTCGGTTTGACGACAAGCGTCAGTTCGCGTACCTGCTGCTTCATTGCGGCGGTCAGCGGATAGTCCTTGTCTTTCTCGATGCTCACCTGTTTCGTATAGGTGAAGAACCATCCAGGGGCATTGTTCACAAAGGCATCCGTGCCTGCCCGGTTTCCCGTGGCTGCGGCAATGGTGGCGGTGGTACCATTTACCGTGATTCCTTCAGCTGGGTTCCACACCGCAAGGGCGTAGCTGCCTGGAGCAAACAGATGGTCGGGGGCATGGGTGGCGGAAGTCTCCGTACCCGTATAGTCGCCCATGGTGACCGTCCACGTGGCAGGTATGTTGATACCCTCACCTCGGGCCGACCAGTCGGCTGTCACCGCAATTTTCCCATAGTCGGGATGCGGCGTGTCATAAAGCGTGTCCTTCACGCAGGAAGAGAGCAGCACGGCGGCTGCCATTCCCATCATATATATATATTGTCTTGCTTTCATACTCTATTCCTCCGTATTAGAATAACTTCCATACCAATGTCACACCGGCGTTGATGGGGCCACACCAATTTTTTGTCTCGTTGCCACAGCGCACGCGCACACCATCGATGACTTCATATTTTTCGAAATCGGCATTCAGGTAGCCCATGCCGAGGTTGAAATCAAGAGTCAGTGCCTTGTTCAGCCGTAGCTGATAGCCAGTGGTGATGCCGCCACCCATCAGGTCGCCCTGCTTGCCTGTTTCGGAGATCTTGTAGTTGAACTGTCCGGCCTTGAACATCGACCCCAGATACCAGGCTTTCTTCTCACCCATGTAATAACGTATTTCCGGAGCCACTTCCCAGAGTGCATAGCGGCGGTCTTTGTCGCTCCAGTTCCAAGAAGTCCACGAGCCGTTTACGGCAATGCCCCACGATGGGCAGATGCGCCATTCAAGTCCTAAATCTGGTGTCAAGGTAGCCCAGCGCAGCAGGTTGGCACGCAGGGAGAGATGATAATCAGTTGTGATTTTAGTTTCCGACGGCGTGTCGGCAAGTGTATTTTGTTGAACGGTTTTCTCGGCTTCTGCCTTTTCAGCGGCAAGTCGGGCTTCTTCCGCCTTGCGCTGCTCTTCGGCAAGCCGTTCCTGCTCGGCACGCTTCTCGGTTTCTAAGCGTTCGGCTTCCGCCTTGCGTCGCGCTTCCGCTTCCGCATCCATCGCGGCTGTTTCCTTTGCGGGTACCGTTAGGCGCACGATTACAAAATCACCCTCTGTCGCATGATTGTGGGTAATGAAGTTTTCTTCCTTGATTTTCGCGCGTGTAATCAGTTCTGATTTTACTCGATTGGCACGGATCTTCGCCGTTGCAAGGTTCTCGGCTTCACCGCCCAGCGAATTGCAGTAGCCGTCAACCAGTAGCGGCAACTTGCCGTTAAAAATTGTTGCTTTACTGTTTTCGATACATTCCAACAGGCGGGCAAGTTCAGTGTCATTGCCATTCCAAGGAACGTAGAACATGTCCTTCTGCGAAACGAAGCGGAAGGTGTAGGTCGTGTCTGTTTTCTGCTGCGCAATGACGGGAAAAGTTACCGTCATCAGCCACAGAAACAAGGTAAGAAAAGTGATTTTTCTGCTCATATAAACTTGCATTTATTATCTTTGTCCTCTCCAAAGATAATAAATGTCATTCTATGCCCAAAAGATTAGAAAAACTTTTGCTATAAAATTTTATAAATAATGTCGTTTGAGCATCTTTTTGTCGAATTAGCACTTTTTGAATTGTCGAATTAGCACTTTTTTGTCGTTTGAGCACTTTTGGGAAATGGGTTTCTGTGACCTTTTCCGATGTTTTTTTACTACACAAATTATTCCCGATTTGATTTTTTCCATTTGGCAGGCGTACATCCTTCTTTCTCGGAAAATAATTTGATAAAGTTACTTTGGGAAAGAAAACCAGAAGACTCAGCCAGCTTCTGTATATTGATTTCTGGATGCTCCTTCAGTATGTTTTTCGCATACTCCAACCGGAGACTGGTTATCCATTCGCGGAATGTCATTTTATACGTAGTCTTGATATAAGCGGAAAGATAGGTACGATTCGTATAAGGTAGGTTCTATTAATTCATAAATTCGAGTGGAAGCCGTTCCGTCAGATA
>ERZ791879.1440-NODE-1440-length-10369-cov-8.701959_pt1 | contig 10369 bp, 7 predicted proteins | sample MGYA00510162_ERZ791879 | MGnify/ENA primary metagenome ERZ791879 (study PRJEB30046, sample SAMN00792113) | human gut metagenome | study: EMG produced TPA metagenomics assembly of the A metagenome-wide association study of gut microbiota in type 2... | reverse complement strand
GAGCAGGAACAAGCTATTCAGTAATAGGTTCATTAAGTAATGGAGCAAATGTAGAGATAGTAGAAACAAGCGGAAGCTGGTACAAGATAAAATACGGAAGTGGATATGGTTATGTAAGCAAAGATTATGTAACAGTATCATCAAGTAGTAGCAATAGTGGAAGTAGTAGCTCTACAACAACACAAAGTGGAACAATAAAAGTAAGTGATGCACTAAACGTAAGAAGCGGAGCGGGAACAAGCTATTCAGTAATAGGTTCATTAAGTAATGGAGCAAATGTAGAAATAGTAGAAACAAGCGGAAGTTGGTACAAGATAAAATACGGAAGTGGATACGGTTATGTATCAAAAGATTATGTTACAATAAATACAAGAAGTATAGCAGAAAATACAGTTCTAAGAGAGGGGACAGCTGTCACTTTAGCATTAAAAGTAAGAGATGAGTCAAATTATGAATCAACTGTTATGGGAACAATTGCTATGGGAGAAAAAGTCTCTGTATTAGAAGATAAAGGTGAATGGAGTAAAATAAAATATAATGGTAAAACGGGCTATATATTAAATGAATATGTAGATTTTAATATAGCATAGTTTTAATTTAATATTTTAATATTGATTAATTAGTTATGTTAGTTTGATTTATGGATATAGTAAATATATGAATGAAAATCAAATTAACATAACTCTTTTAATTTTTATGTAGCATAAACTAAAGTTATGTGTTAAACTAAATAACCCTATATAAATAATATACAAAAGAGGAGAGTGAGAAAATGGAATTATTTGTGACAGATTTAGATGGAACATTAATTAATAGTAAGAGGGAAGTTCCTAAAAGATCTTTAGAAATTTTAAATAAATTAATTGAAAAAGGTGTTAATTTCACCGTAGCTACTGCTAGAACTCCAGCCACAGCAGTTGAAATATTACAAAATTTAAATTTAAAATTACCAGTTGCTTTAATGAATGGAGTATTAATATATGATACTAAAGAATTAAGGTACATAGATATTAAAGGAATAGAGAAAGAAGCAGTAAATAAAGTATTAGATATTTTTAAAAACCATAAGAAGAGTCCATTAGTATATGGAGTTAAAGATAATCATTTATGGGTCTATCATAAGGAATTTGAAAATGTTTATGAATATAATTTTTATAAAGAGAGAGCTGATAAAAAGTTAAAAACTTTTGTGAAAGTTGAAGATTATAATGGCTCATTAAGGGACTCTAATATAATTAATTTTGTAGCTTTTGATAATTATGAAAAGATAAAGGCTATTGCTGAAGAAATTAAATGTATTGAAGGAATAACAGTAAATTATTATAAAGATGTATATGAAGACTGCTATTTCTTAGAAGCATATAGTAGTGAAGCATCTAAGGCTAATGGTATAAAATATTTATCAAAATATATAGAGTATAGCAAAGTTATTTGTTTTGGAGATAACTTAAATGATATACCTATGTTTGAGTTAGCTGATGAAGCATATGCTACTGCAAATGCAGCAGAAGAAATTAAGAAAATAGCTACAGATGTAATTGGTAGCTGTGAAGAAAATGGAGTTGCTGAGTTTTTAGAAAGTAGATTTAAAAACAAATAATAAATTAAAACAGAAGGCGTTATATTATTGATAAAATAATAAAATGTTTTCTGTTTTATTATTTTATTTACAAAAAAAATCTCATATATATCTAAACAGAAGAAATGAAAACGTTTAAAACAAAGCTAAATGGATAATTTACCTAAAAAATTAACAAATTGTAAATTGGATTAAAATGAGATATATCAATAGTTTTATACATATAAAAAAATATAAATATAAATGGAATTATAAAATCATTAATAAATTAACAATAAAAGCCTGGTATAAATTAATAATTTCTTATAAATTTCTTGAAAAAAATAATAGAATGATATAATATGGTAACAAGGAATAATTGGAAATACATATAAAGATAATTAAAAAGGGGGAGTAACAATGGATAATAAAAGAGATCAGTGGGGAACAAAACTTGGTTTTATAGTAGCAGCAATAGGCTCAGCAGTTGGATTAGGTAATATATGGAGATTTCCGTATTTAGTGTATGAAAATGGAGGGGGAGCATTTTTAGTTCCTTATTTCTTTGCCATATTCACAGCTGGTATACCACTATTAATTTTAGAGTATGGAATGGGACATAAATTTAAAGGTTCTACTCCGTTAGCTATGGCAAGAGCAAATAAGAAATGGGAGTGGCTTGGATGGTGGCCAAGTATTACTGCGTTTTTTATATTAGGATATTATTCAATGATTTTAAGTTGGGCTATGAAGTACTTTACACTAAGTTTTTCAAAAGGCTGGGGTAGTGATCCAAATTCATATTTCTATAATGATTTCTTAAAACTTACAGACTCACCATTTCAATTTGGAACAGTTGTTTGGTCTATATTAATTGGAATATTATTAGTTTGGGGAATTAGTTGGTTTATATGTTATAAAGGGGTTAAAGGTGGTATAGAAAAGCTAAATAAAGTTTTATTGCCTGCATTAGTTATTATAATGATAGTAATTGTTTTAAAAGGTATAACTTTAGAAGGTGCTACTTTAGGACTAAATAAATTATTTACTCCAGATTGGAGTAAGGTAATGGAACCAAAGGTTTGGATAGCTGCATATGGACAAGTATTTTATTCTTTAAGTTTAGCTATGGGAATAATGATGACATATTCAAGTTATTTACCTAAAAAGACAGATATAAATAATAGTGCATTTATGACTGCTTTTGCAAACTGTGGATTTGAGTTCTTGTGTTCAATTGGGGTATTTGCAATTTTAGGATTTATGGCAACAAGTCAAGGAGTTGGAATTGAAGAAGTTGTTTCAAGTGGTATTGGATTAGCTTTTATAGTTTTTCCTAAGGTATTTTCAGTTATGGGATCATGGGGAACTATACTAGGATGTTTATTCTTTGCTTGTTTATTCTTTGCAGGATTGACTTCTTGTGTATCTTTAGTTGAAGCTGTATCATCAGCTATAATTGATAAGACAGGATGGGAACGTAAAAAGGTAGTTTCTGGTATAGCTTTATTAGGAGTTGTTATGAGTTCAATATTTGCATCAGGAGCAGGATTATATATATTAGATATAATGGATAATTTCATTAATTGTTATGGAATTGTAGTTGTAGGATTATTAGAAGCCATTGTTATAGGATGGATAATCAAGGCTGAAACAATTAGAAATCATACAAATAAAATGTCATATTTTAGAATTGGAAGGTGGTGGAATTTTACTGTTAAGTTTATAACACCAATAATGTTAGCAATAATGTTAATTAGTAATTTTGTAACAGAAATAAAAACACCTTATGGTGGTTATAATTTAACAGAATTATTGGCATATGGCTGGTCTGTTGTTGGCTTAGGTATAATAGGGGCCATATTATTTTCAAGAAGACCATGGAAAAATAAAGAAATAGAAAAATTTGAAGAGGTAAGTAAAGAGGAGGTAGTTTAATATGACAGCAACAGCATTAACTTATTTTGCAATTGGTGCAATAGTGTTATGGGGAGGCTTAATAACCACTTTAGCTATCTCTATTAAAAAAGGAAAGGAAATAAATTAGTTAAATCCAAATTAAAAATATAAGACATTTAGCAAGTAAAAGGGAGTCCTATAGGGGATTCCCTTTTATCTTATATTATCTAAATTATTAAAAAAATTATGATTATCGGAAAACAAATATTTAAAATTTTTTCTATTCAATGTGGTGCGCAATATCAAAGTTTGTCATATTCTATACTATGAATTTAATGAGAAGGTGAAATTATGTGTGGAATAGCTGGAATAGTAGACTTTAATAAGAGTTTAAAAGGAAAAAGAGATATACTTTGTAAAATGGTAAAAACATTAGAGAGAAGAGGGCCAGATAGTGAGGGATTATATGACAGTAACAACGTATTGCTTGGACATAGAAGATTAATAGTTGTTGATCCTGAAGGTGGTAAGCAACCAATGATTAAAATTATAGAGGGGAAAAAATACGTTATAGTATATAATGGGGAACTTTATAATACAGAAGACTTAAGAAAAGAGTTGTTAGAGGAAAAATTTACTTTTGACTCTTATTCAGATACAGAAGTATTATTGACATCATATATTGCTTGGGGAATAGATGCTATTAAGAAATTAAATGGAATATTTGCATTTGCTATATATGATGAAGATAAGCAACAAGTATTTTTAGCTAGGGATCCTATGGGGGTTAAACCATTATTTTATTCTAAAAAGGGGAGTACACTAATTTTTGGATCTGAAATTAAGACAGTACTTGCACATCCTGAAGTAAAGGCAGAAATTGATAGAGATGGATTAACAGAACTTTTTGCCTTAGGGCCAGCAGTATCACCAGGAAGTGCAATATATAAGGGTATAAATGAAATAGCACCAGCAAATTGTATGTTAGTGACAAAAGATAATATGAAGATATGGGAATATTGGAAAGTTAAAGCTAGAGAGCTAAATGAAACAACTGATGAATCAGTAAGTCATGTTAGACAACTATTAATTGATGCTATAAAAAGGCAATTAGTAGGGGATGTACCAGTGTGTACATTCTTATCAGGAGGATTAGATTCATCAGCAATATCAGCAATAGCAGCTGATGATTTTAAAGAAAAAGGAAAAAGGCTAACGACTTATTCAATAGATTATGAAGGTAATGATAAGTATTTTAAAGCATCATTATTTCAACCAACTTCAGATCAATATTTTGCCGAACGAATGGCAAAATTTATAGATAGTGATCATAGAACTGTTTTATTGAAACAAGAAGATTTGGCTCATGCTTTGAGAGAATCTACTTTTAGTAGAGATTTACCTGGTATGGCAGATGTAGACTCATCACTTTTGTTGTTCTGTAAGGAGATTAGAAAGGATTTTGTTGTTGGATTATCAGGAGAATGTGCTGATGAATTATTTGCTGGATATCCTTGGTTTACAAATGAGGAAATGATAAATGCTAATACTTTTCCATGGTCAAGATCTGTAGGAGAAAGAAAAACAATTTTAAATGATAATCTTAAAAATATAAAGATTGAAGAGCTTACAAATGAAGAGTACTTGAAAACTTTAAAACAAGTACCACATTTAGATAATGAAGATAAAAAAACTTATAGAATGAGAGAGTTATTTTATCTAAATTTAAAATGGTTTATGGTTAATTTGTTAAACAGAAAAGATAGATCAAGTATGTATAATAGTTTAGAAGTTAGAGTTCCTTTTGCAGATTATAGAATTGTAGATTATGCTTTTAATTTACCAGTAGATGTAAAACTTTTAGATGGAAGAGAAAAGGGATTGTTAAGGAAAGCATTAGTAGGTATACTTCCTGATGAAATAATATATAGAAAAAAGAGTCCATATCCAAAGACTCATAACCCTATATATACTAATATTGTTTGTAGTATGATGAATGAAATATTAAATGATAAAGCTTCACCTATACTTCAAATAATAAACAAAGATAAGGTTCAAGAAATAGTGGATACAAAGGGAGAATCATATAAAACACCTTGGTTTGGACAACTTATGACGGGACCACAAATGATTGCGTATTTAATTCAAGTTGATACTTGGTTAAGAGAGTACAATGTTAATATATTAATTTAATATAAGTAAATTAGAGGTTTAAATTTATAATATTATAGAAAGAGGGTTGAAACTTAATAGGTTTTAATCTTCTTCTTATTTTAAGCTAATTAAAATAAGAAGAAGATTAAAAATAATGAATTTTTATTACAAAATAAATCAAATATTGACAAGGTAAAGTATATAAATTATAATAATACGGATAATTACAGGGCTCATATAAATCTCAAATATGGTGAGATGTTTCTACTGAAAACCTTAAATTTTCAACTATGAGTGAGCTTGATATATTTTAACTCTATACGAATTATATATGAGTTATAGTGTATTAAATTCACTATAGTAATTTATGTGTTTTTTGAATATAGAGTAAATATTATAAAGCTTATAAAAAATAGAATACTTAGGAGGCGTCTACTTATGAAGAAAAAAGTTATTGCATTAGCACTTTCGGCGCTAATGGTAACAGGATTAGTTGGTTGTGGAAGCGATAACAACTCATCAACATCAGAAGGAAGTACATTAAAGGTTGGTATGGTTACTGATACAGGAACAATTGATGATAAATCATTCAACCAAGGTACATGGGAAGGAATTGAAAAGGCTGAAAAGGAATTTGGACTTGAAACAACATTTATGCAACCAAATGGAGAGTCAGAATCAAGCTACTTAACAGAAATTCAAAACCTTTATGATTCAGGTTATAAGTTTATAGTAACTCCAGGTTACAAATTTGAAACAGCTATCTATAAAGCTCAAAGTCAATATGAAGATGCAAAATTCGTTTTAATCGATGGAGAACCAAATGATGGTAACGACAATTATGTTGTAGCAGACAATACAGTTGCAATATACTTTGCTGAAGAGCAAAGCGGATTTATAGCAGGTGTTGCAGCAGCAGTTGAATTACAAACTGGTGATTTTGGATTTATTGGCGGAATGGAAGTACCATCAGTTAAGAAGTTTAACTATGGATTCCAACAAGGTGTAGCTTATGCTAATGAGCATTATGGAACAAATATTAGCTTAAAGGCTGAAAATATAGTTTACTCAGGTTCATTCTCTGATACTGCATTAGGACAACAGTTAGCAGCTCAAATGTATGATAGTGGAGTTAAGGCAATATTCACTGCTGCAGCAGGAGTTAATATAGGTGTTATTACAGAAGCTAAGTCAAGAGTTGTTAATGGTGAAGAAGCATGGGTTATAGGTGTTGATTCAGATCAATACGATGATGGTATTTATGAAGGAAATAAATCAGTAGTGTTAACTTCAGCTATTAAAAAGATTCAAGAAGCTGCATATGAAATAATAGAAAATGAAATAAATGGTGAATTCCCAGGTGGGCAAGTATTAAGATTTGATGCTACTCATGATGCAGTGGGTATTCCAAGTGAAAATCCAAACTTAAGTGAAGATACAATCACAAAAGTTAATGAAGTTACAGATGCTATTAAATCAGGTGAAATAGAAGTTAAAACTGAATTATAGTATTAATATAAAGTTGGGACTATGTTAACTCATACTAACATAGTCCTTTTAAATTTAGATCAATTGTATTATATATAAAATAGAATTAAGCTTTATACTTTATTTAAATTGTAAAATATAGATAAATATAATCAGCAATATGTTTTTTTTATAGTACAATAAAATAATAAAAATATATTAATGATATTGACAGAGAATAAAATATTAAATATAATAGGACGCGAATAATGAAATAACTCATATAGACCCCTGATATGGTGGGGTGTTTCTACCGGAAGCCGTTAATTTCCGACTATGAGTGAATATGATATATATATCCTATATAAATGATAATAGGGTTTAGGCGTATTATTTTCACTTTGGAAATAATACGTCTTTTTTAATAGATTAAATAAATTTAATATGAGTATTTAGGAGGAGTTTACAAATGAAGAAAAAAGTTATCACATTAGTACTTTCAGCGCTAATGATGACGGGATTAGTAGGTTGTGGAAATGATAATTCATCAAATTCAGGAGAAGCAACATTAAAGGTTGGTATGGTTACTGACTCAGGAACAATTGATGATAAGTCATTTAATCAAGGTACTTGGGAAGGAATTATAGAAGCGGAAGAAAATCTTGGAATTGAAAAAAATTATTTAAAACCAGCTGGAGAAACAGAAGCTGATTATTTAACAGAAGTACAAAATCTTTATGATTCAGGTTATAAATTCATAGTAGCACCAGGTTATAAACTTGAAACTGCTATATATAAAGCGCAAAATAAATATAAGGATGCACAATTCGTTATTATTGATGGTGAACCTATGGATGAAAATGGTAATTATGTTGTAGGTGAAAATACAGTTGCGATACATTTTGCTGAAGAAGAAGGTGGATTCGTAGCAGGTGTTGCAGCAGCGGTTCAGTTACAAAGTGGTGATTTAGGATTTATTGGAGGTATGGAATTACCGGTAGTTAAAAAGTTTAATTATGGATTCCAACAAGGTGTGGCTTATGCTAATGAAAAGTTTGGGACAAGCATTAGCTTAAAAGAAGAAAATATGGTTTACTCAGGTTCATTCACTGATACAGCTTTAGGGCAACAATTAGCAGCTCAAATGTATGATAGAGGTGTTAAGGCCATATTCGCTGCTGCTGGTGGTGTTGGTAGAGGTGTTATAACTGAAGCTAAGACAAGAGTTGTTAATGGTGAAGAAGTATGGGTTATTGGTGTTGATTCAGATCAATATGATGATGGTATATATGAAGGAAATAAATCTGTAATATTAACTTCAGCTATTAAGAAGGTTAATGCAGCTGCGTATCAAATGATAGAAGCTAAGTTAAATGATGAATTCCAAGGTGGTGAAGCATTAGTATTTGATGTTAAGAATGATGCAATAGGTATTCCAGATAAGAATCCAAATTTAAGCGATGATACAATGGATAAGGTTAATGAAGTACTAAATGCTATTAAAGCTGATGAAATAGAAGTAAAAACTGAGTTATAGAATTAATATAAAGTTGGGGCTATGCTAATTGATATTATCATAGTCCTTTTTTAGTTTAAATTCTATAAAAAATAGATAATTAGTAAATAACAACTAATAAATTTTAAATTTCACAAAAAGATACAGAATGTAACAAAAAAATAAAAAATATTATTTAAAATAAAACTTATGTTGACAAGCATATAAAGTATAAATTATAATAAAACACGAACAATAGAAGAACTCATATAAGTCCCAGATATGGTGGGATGTTTCTACCGGAAGCCACAAATTTCCGACTATGAGTGAACTTAATCCGTGCTAACTCTATACGAACTATAAAAGAGTTTTTAACGTATTAATTTCACTTTAGGAATTGATACGTTTTTTTTGTATAAGAGTAAGTATTATAAGTTTATCAAAAAAATATAACACATTTAGGAGGAGATTTTCATGAAAAAAAGAGTTATAGCATTAGCACTTTCAGCACTAATGGTAACAGGATTAGTTAGTTGTGGAACTAACAGTGATTCAGGCAATTCAGCAGAAACAACATTAAAGGTTGGTATGGTTACTGACGCAGGAACAATTGATGATAAGTCATTTAACCAAGGTACGTGGGAAGGAATTCAAGCGGCTGAAAAAGAACTTGGAATTGAAAAGAACTACATGCAACCAGCAGGAGAAACAGAGGCGAATTATTTAACAGAAATACAAAACCTTTATGATGCAGGATATAAATTTATTGTAACTCCAGGTTATAAGTTTGAAACAGCTATATATAAGGCGCAAGATCAATATAAAGATGCAAAATTCGTTATAATTGATGGTGCTCCAAATGATGGAAATGATAACTATGTTGTAGGAGAAAATACAGTTGCTATATACTTTGCTGAAGAACAAAGTGGATTTGCAGCAGGTGTTGCAGCAGCGGTTGAATTACAAACAGGTGAATTAGGGTTTGTTGGTGGAATGGAAATACCAGCAGTTCAAAAATTCAACTATGGATTCCAACAAGGGGTAGCTTATGCTAATGAAAATTATGGAACAAATGTTAGTTTAAAAGCTGAAAACATAGTTTATTCAGGATCATTCTCTGATACAGCTTTAGGGCAACAATTAGCAGCTCAAATGTATGACAATGGTGTTAAGGCAATATTTGCTGCAGCTGGTGGAGTTGGTACTGGAGTTATAACAGAAGCTAAAACAAGAGTTGTTAATGGAGAAGAAGTATGGGTTATAGGTGTTGACTCAGATCAATATGCTGATGGTATATATGAAGGAGATAAATCTGTAATTTTAACTTCAGCTATTAAGAAGATTGATGAAGCTGCTTATCAAATGATTGAAGATCAATTAAATGATAAATTCCCAGGTGGAGAAACATTAACATTTGATGCATCTAATGATGGTGTTGGTATACCAGCAGAAAATCCAAACTTAAGTGATGATACAGTAAGTAAAGTTAATGAAGTTTTAGAAGCTATTAAGAATGGTGAAATAGAAGTTAAAACTGAATTATAAAATATTATAATAAAAAGGGCTATGCTAAATAATTTACATAGCTCTTTTTATATGAAAAAGTATAATTAAAATTGTTAAATAGTATACACTAATTTAAATTTATATATTCTGTGAAAAAAATAATAACCAAAAATTATATTATATGGAAATAAAGGAATAAATATAATTGGATTAAATGAAAAATAATGTTATATTATTAGGATAAATGTAGATATAATGTATATATTTTGAATAAATATATAAATATAATT
>ERZ791879.1432-NODE-1432-length-10422-cov-1.991897_pt1 | contig 10422 bp, 10 predicted proteins | sample MGYA00510162_ERZ791879 | MGnify/ENA primary metagenome ERZ791879 (study PRJEB30046, sample SAMN00792113) | human gut metagenome | study: EMG produced TPA metagenomics assembly of the A metagenome-wide association study of gut microbiota in type 2... | reverse complement strand
AGTTGCACAATGCCGTTATCATCACGCATTAAAAACGCGATTTGCGTACCCTGCGGATTACAGCGCACCCAGTGGCGCGGGACGTTGACTAACCCCGGATAAGCCCGATGGTGGGTAAAGGTTAAACGTCGCTGCACGACGCCGCGCGGTGGCGCGGGCAGGGTGGTTTCCGTTCCACTTAACGGCGCATCACCTGCCGCTTTCCAGCCAGCTTCATCTTGCGGTAACTCAACGATAAACAGCTCCGGCACTTTCTCGCCCTTTGGCGAAAGTGTGTCGCCAATAAACGCCAGCGCGTGATTTCCTACCCATCCTTCTTCATAAGCACGATTGATTTCATCGCTGCCAGGCTGCGGCGTGGGCGTGGTTTTGCTCACCAGCACGCACCAGTGGCTACCGCTGTATTCACGCGGATGCTGCTTTTGTACGTTGACCGGGCCAAACGGCGCAGCAACACCGACGTTTCGCAAATCCAGCGCCGGATCGAGTTCATGCATTACATGGTCGTTATAGGTAAAGCTCACCCTTTCACCGTTCGGGCTAAAGACATGCACATGGCTGCCGCCGCGCAGCGCTCCTGGCGTATACGGCGCGGTAATATCCATTGCATCGAGATTGCTCACCTTGCCGCCTTCAGCAATGACTCCGCGTCGATGATGGAAATCGTAATGCCATGTTTCATCAGGATTTTCCGGGCCGTGAATAAAAACATATTTCTCTGACTTCGGATGAACGGTCACCACGCCGACGTGTGCGCCCTGTGACGCGCGATAGATAACCTCGACCTCGCCGGTATGGATATTCACACGCTCAATGGTCTCGCCGGTAAACGACGCCCCAGAAGGACGCACGTCAAATACCAGCCACTGGCTGTCGGGCGTCCAGGTATTGGTATTGGTGAGCAGGTGATTACGGGGAGCAAAGGTTATCTGTTTCATGGCGCGGTCCTGATACAAAACGGGTCCCACCATCATACTTCACAAGGACTTCACTTTCAGACAATAGTCTTTTGCCATCGTGATGAATGTGAGTGAAAAGATGGAACATTTCGACGTGGCGATTATTGGCCTCGGCCCGGCAGGATCGGCGTTGGCGCGAAAATTAGCAGGCAAAATGCAGGTGATCGCGCTGGATAAAAAGCACCAGTGTGGTACTGAAGGTTTCAGCAAACCTTGCGGCGGTCTGCTGGCACCGGACGCGCAGCGATCTTTTATTCGCGATGGACTGACGCTTCCTGTCGATGTGATCGCCAATCCACAGATTTTCAGCGTCAAAACTGTCGACGTCGCCGCATCGCTCACGCGTAACTACCAGCGAAGCTATATCAATATTAATCGCCATGCTTTCGACTTGTGGATGAAATCGCTGATCCCCACCAGCGTTGAGGTTTATCACGATAGCCTGTGCCGAAAAATCTGGCGTGAGGATGATAAATGGCATGTCATTTTTCGTGCAGACGGCTGGGAGCAACATATTACCGACCGCTATCTGGTCGGTGCCGATGGCGCAAACTCGATGGTGCGGCGACATCTCTACCCGGATCATCAAATCCGTAAATATGTCGCTATCCAGCAGTGGTTCGCGGAGAAACATCCGGTGCCGTTCTACTCCTGCATCTTTGATAATTCGATAACTAACTGTTATTCATGGAGTATCAGCAAAGACGGTTATTTTATCTTTGGCGGTGCTTATCCAATGAAAGACGGTCAGACGCGTTTCACGACGCTGAAAGAGAAAATGAGCGCCTTTCAGTTCCAGTTTGGTAAGGCGGTGAAAAGCGAAAAATGCACGGTGCTGTTTCCCTCACGCTGGCAGGATTTTGTCTGCGGTAAGGACAACGCCTTTCTGATTGGCGAAGCGGCAGGATTTATCAGCGCCAGTTCGCTGGAGGGGATTAGCTATGCGCTGGATAGCGCAGACATTCTGCGTGCGGTGTTACTGAAGCAGCCAGAGAAGCTCAATACCGCTTACTGGCGCGCCACCCGCAAACTGCGTTTAAAACTCTTCGGCAAGATAGTAAAAAGCCGATGCCTGACCGCACCGGCTTTAAGAAAGTGGATTATGCGCAGTGGTATGGCGCATATTCCACAGTTGAAAGATTAGCCAACGCGCTTCACATCGCCCACCAGCAGGATGTAAGAGAGCGCGCCAATCAACGCGACGGCGGAGATATAAACCAGTGCAGGTGCGAAACCGTAACCCTGCGCCAGGTACCCCACCACCAGCGGAACGGTGATGCCGCCCAGACCACCGGCGAAGTTAAACACGCCGCCGGTTAAACCAATCAGGCGCATCGGTGCCAGAGAAGAGACCAGCGACCAGGTAATCGAAGCAAAACCGTTGCCGAAGAATGCCAGCGCCATCAGGCACATAATCATCATCGGATCGTTGGTGTAGTTAGCGCCCATAATGCAGGTGGAGATCAGCAAGCCGCAGATAATCGGCGTTTTACGCGCAAAGCCCAGTGAAAAGCCCTTACGTACCAGCAGATCCGCGACCCAGCCAGAGAGCAGGACGCCGACAAACGCCGCGAGGAATGGCACCGTGGTCATAAAGCCTGCTTTCAGCGCCGTGATTCCTTTTTCCTGGGTTAAATAGTTCGGGAACCAGGTTAAGAAAAACCACAGTGTAGAAGCCACCGCAAATTGCCCAAGATAAACGCCGATCAGTTTACGATGGAACACCAGTTTCCAGTCTTTGGCTGTTAACGGCTGACGCGCCTCTTTCTTCACCGGCGCATCACCATCCACCAGACCGCCGCCATCACGAATGTAATCCAGTTCAGCTTTGCTGATACCTTTGGTCAGGCGCGGCGGCTGATAAACCTTAAACCAAATCAGCGACCAGATAATGCCGATACCACCAGTGACAATGAACACCCAGTGCCAGCTCAACATCTCCTGAATCCAGATCAGCAGCGGAGTCAAAAACGCCAGACCGACAAACTGACCAGACGTATAAAAACCAACGGCGGAAGCGCGTTCATGTTCCGGGAACCAGCTGGTCACCATCCGGTTATTGGTCGGGAAAGCGGGCGCTTCGAAAATACCGGTTATCGCACGCAGACCAATTAATGACATTAATCCCGTGGCAAAGCCCTGGAATAAAGTCGCCACTGACCAACCAAATATCGCAATAAAATAAGTCACGCGAGAACCTACGCGATCTAAAAACCAACCGCCGGGGATCTGGCATAGCGTATAAAGCCAGGCGAAGGCCGAAAATACATAGCCCATTTCCGCTTTCGTAATGCCGAACTCTTCCTGAATATGGGCGGAAGCCACGGCCAGGTTAGCGCGGTCAACATAACAAATGACCACCGTAATAAAGATCATCACCAGCGTCAGATAACGCCGACGCCCCGGCTTTGCTGCATTAACGGGAATATCCATAGCGAGCTTTCTCCAGATTTTGGGCATAGCGAAGCCGCTCACCATGCCCTGTAATTTACAGAGGGTTATATTTTTGTATTGCTGTTTTAGTGCCCGATGAGGGGCTTACGTGGCAGGAATTACCACTCTGCTACGCTGTTATCTTCATGACGCCAGAGCGGATTACGCCAGTCCGGGGCATTTTTACTGAACTCAATAACTTTAGCTTCGTCGATTTCCACACCTAAGCCCGGTTTCGTTAACGGTTTAAAGAAGCCGCCAACCATACTGAAGTCTTCTTTGTTTTTCACAAAGTCGAGTAACTCCGCGCCTTTGTTGTAATGAATGCCCATACTTTGTTCCTGAAGTACCGCGTTATAGGAAACAAAGTCGATATGCAGGCAAGCCGCCAGTGCAATCGGTCCGAGCGGACAGTGCGGCGCAAGGGTCACATCATAGGCTTCTGCCATTCCAGCAATTTTGTAGCATTCGGTAATACCGCCTGCATGGGAGAGATCCGGTTGCAGAATCGAAATACCGCCTGCCTCCAGCACGCGTTTAAAATCGAAACGTGAGAACATGCGCTCACCCGCCGCCAGTGGAATATGCGTTTGTGCCGCCAGTTTCGGGTAGTATTCGGCTTGTTCCGCCAGCACCGGCTCTTCAATAAACAGCGGGCGATACGGCTCCAGTTCTTTAATCAGCACTTTCGCCATTGGCGCGCTGACGCGACCGTGGAAATCAAGACCAAACTCAATCTGATTGCCAAAAGCTTCACGAATTTGTGCCACGGTGTTGACTGCCGCATCTACCGCGCGGGAGTTATCAATTAGCCCCAGTTCTTCACAACCGTTCAGTTTGAAGGTATCGAAGCCGATTTCGCGCAGGGTTTTAATGCCGTCGATAACATCCGCCGGACGATCGCCGCCGACCCAACTGTAGGCTTTAATTTTGTCGCGAACCAGGCCGCCCATCAGTTGCCAGACCGGCGCATTCAGCACTTTACCTTTGATATCCCATAACGCCTGGTCAATCCCGGCGATGGCGCTCATCAGGATCGGACCGCCGCGATAGAATCCGGATACATCACTTGCCATAAGTCATTGATGCGCGAAGGATCCTGACCAATCAAATAGTCACCCAGCTCGTGAACTGCCGCTTCCACCGTACGGGCGCGGCCTTCAATCACGGGCTCGCCCCAACCGACCACGCCTTCATCGGTTTCAATTTTCAGGAACATCCAGCGGGGAGGTAAACGATACGTGGTAATTTTGGTGATTTTCATTGCACTGCCTCTCGATACGCCTTAACAAATGCTGCTGCCTGCTGCGCGGTGCGTTCTACGGACTGCCGGGCGCGATAGAGATCGCTGCCTAAGCCCGCCCCAGCACAACCTGCGTCTATCCACTGCGCCAGGTTTTCTGGCGTCACGCCGCCAACGGCAAAGACTGCGATGTCCGATGGCAATACCGCTTTTAACGCTTTGATGTATTGCGGACCAAAAGCCGATGACGGAAATATTTTCAGCGCCTGCGCGCCCGCTTCGAGCGCGGTAAAGGCTTCGGTCGCCGTCGCGCAGCCGGGGCAGACGGTCATGCCGTAGCCCACCGCACGGCGGATCACTTCACTATGGATATTGGGCGTAACGATGAGCTGACAGCCCATCCTGGCGAGCGCATCGACCTGTTCAGGTTTCAGTCCCGTACCTGCGCCAATCAACGCCTTGTCGCCATACGCATCAACGATGGCGGGAATGCTTTGCTCCCATTGTGGGGAATTCAGCGGGATTTCAACCGCGTCGAACCCGGCGTCAATCACCGCGCCAACATGCGCCAGCGCCTCGTCGGGCTTAATGCCGCGCAAAATGGCGATCAGCGGGAGTTTAGTTTGCCACTGCATGAGCGATGCTCCTTATACCAGCCTGAAATGCCGTGTCGCCCGCCACCGCCGTCACGTCGCAACCCATCGCCTGAAAGGCTTGCTGGTAGCGCGCGGTCAGCGATGTTCCGGCGACAAGGGTGATGGCGTGTTGATGGGTCACATAGTCGCGCATACTGGCAACCTCTGCGCCAATCAACAAACCAGAGAGAAATTCGCTGACCTGTTCGCGGGGAAGGGTTCCCAGCACATGCGAGGCGCGAACTTCAAAAAGCTGCGGCAATATGGCGGGAGCATTAAGGCCGCGCTCAAGGCCAGCCGCGAAGGCATCGGCAGAGTTTTCCTGCGGCGGCAAACCTGCGCCAATCAATGAGTGATTTAACAGTAAATGATGTAGTTCACCGGTCATCACGGTGCGAAAATCGTTGATTTGCTGGCTATCGGCCTGCACCCATTTGCAATGCGTACCGGGCATAACATAAAGAGAGGAAGGAGCCAGAGTTCGCGCGCCGATCAATTGTGTTTCTTCGCCGCGCATCACATTGTGGTTATCGTCATGAGAGACGCATAATCCGGGAATAATCCAGATATTGTCGCCAACAGACGTTAATTGTTCGCCAATAGACGAAAAACGGGCAGGAACAGATAAATACGGAGCAACTTTCCAGCCGACATTGCTGCCGACCATTCCTGCCATTACCACTGGCGTATTCTCTTCACGCCAGTCGGTCGTGACTTCTGCTAACACCGCAGCCGGAGATTTTCCGTTCAGGCGCGTGACGCCTGCTTCTGATTGCCTGCTCTCCAGGCAGTGGTCGCCCTGATAAAGCCAGGCGCGAAGATTGGTCGATCCCCAGTCAATTGCGATGTAGCGAGCTGTCATGTGATTTCCTTTAACCTTCGTGTCGAGCTGGCGATCATGGTAAGCGCCGCCTGCTCTGCCGCATCGCCGTCCTGATGCCGTATCGCATCGAACAGCGCCTTATGTTCCTGGAGCGTTTGCGGCATGTTGGCCTCATCGCCCATCCAGGTTCGTTCAAAAACCGCCCGCTGCAGCGAACTGATCGCAATGCTAAGTTGCTGTAACACCGGGTTATGCACCGACTGCAGCACCGCCTCGTGGTAGCGAATATCCGCTTCGTTAAACGCTTCGCGGTCCTGATTGTTGGCAATCATCTCGTTCAGCGCCGATTCAATCTGCGCCAGATCGCTGGAAGTCGCGCGCTCTGCTGCCCAACGGGCAATCGCCGGTTCCACCAGATTTCGCACTTCGCTCATGGCACTGATAAGCCGTGGGTCGTAGTCGTTTTCCAACACCCATTGCAGTACGTCAGTGTCGAGGTAATTCCACTGGTTACGCGGTGCCACAAACGCCCCGCGATAACGTTTCATTTCAATCAGCCGCTTCGCCATCAGCGAACGGAACACCTCACGGATGATGTTGCGCGAGGTTGCAAACTCTTCACAGAGCTCCGCCTCAGCCGGAAGTGGCGAGCCAGGTACGTATTTGCCGTGAACGATCTGTTTACCCAGCGTAATGACAATGCGATCGGTTTTATTGAGAGTCATGGAGAGTCCTTGTGCTCTGTATGTTCTTCTCTACTTTACCCCGATCGATGCATAACGCGGCAACTTTGTAGTACCAGCGTGATGACGTTCGCGTTTGCCGTGTACGTAATGTAGTACAAACTTATATTGTTGTACTACAATTTAGATCACAAAAAGAACAATGCATAAAAAAATGACATGCGTCGGGCAGAAATCTGAAAAGGGATATCAGGCGCTAAACAGGAGGGAAAGAAGAGTATGCTTTCAACGGCTTAGCTACTCGTTTAAAGGATTAATCATGAAGTTGAATCTTAAGGGATTTTTTAAGGCTGCCGGTTTATTCCCACTGGCGCTAATGCTTTCAGGCTGTATCTCGTATGCTCTGGTTTCCCATACCGCAAAGGGTAGTTCAGGAAAGTATCAATCGCAGTCAGACACCATCACTGGGCTATCGCAGGCAAAAGATAGTAATGGAACAAAAGGCTATGTTTTTGTAGGGGAATCGCTGGATTACCTTATCACTGATGGTGCCGATGACATCGTTAAGATGCTCAATGATCCAGCACTTAACCGGCACAATATTCAGGTTGCCGATGACGCAAGATTTGTTTTAAATGCGGGGAAAAAGAAATTTACCGGCACAATATCGCTTTACTACTACTGGAATAACGAAGAAGAAAAGGCACTGGCAACGCATTATGGTTTTGCCTGTGGTGTTCAACACTGTACCAGGTCACTGGAAAACCTAAAAGGCACAATCCATGAGAAAAATAAAAACATGGATTACTCAAAGGTGATGGCGTTCTACCATCCATTTAAAGTGCGATTTTATGAATACTATTCACCCAGAGGCATTCCGGATGGTGTTTCCGCAGCATTACTGCCAGTGACTGTTACGCTGGACATCATTACTGCACCGCTGCAATTTCTGGTTGTATATGCAGTAAACCAATAATCAGTAAGCGGGCAAACGCGTTTATGCTGTTTGCCCGTCCACTGATTAATTCAGCACATACTTCTCAATAGCAAACGCCACGCCATCTTCAAGGTTGGATTTGGTGACAAAGTTCGCCACTTCTTTCACCGAAGGAATAGCGTTATCCATCGCCACACCGACGCCTGCATATTCAATCATTGCGATGTCGTTTTCCTGATCGCCAATCGCCATGATTTCTTCCGGTTTAATACCTAACACGTCGGCCAGTGATTTCACACCCGTACCCTTGTTAACGCGTTTATCGAGGATTTCGAGGAAGTACGGCGCACTTTTCAGCACGGTATATTTCTCTTTCACTTCCTGCGGAATACGCGCAATAGCCTGGTCGAGGATGGCGGGTTCATCAATCATCATCACTTTCAGGAACTGGGTATTGGGGTCCATTTTCTCCGCTTCGCAGAACACCAGCGGAATGGTGGCAACGAAGGATTCATGCACCGTGTAGTAGCTGATATCGCGATTTGCTGTATACAGCGTGGTGCGGTCCAGGGCGTGGAAATGAGAACCGACTTCGCGAGAGAGTTTTTCCAGGAAACGGTAGTCGTCATAGCTGAGAGCGGTTTGCGCCACGGTGCTACCATCGGCGGCCTTCTGTACCAACGCGCCGTTATAAGTAATGCAGTAGTCGCCCGGCTGTTCCATATGCAGCTCTTTCAGGTAGTTGTGAACGCCTGCATAAGGGCGACCCGTCGTTAGCACGACATTCACGCCACGGGCGCGAGCTGCGGCAATCGCATTTTTAACGGCGGGTGAAATGGTGTGATCGGGCAGCAGAAGGGTGCCATCCATATCGATAGCAATGAGTTTGATAGCCATGAGTTCCCCAGGTAGATTGGTTCCTGACCCATGCTAACGCGATTCCGCTCAAAAATCAGTACAACACCCGAGGGAAAAGGGGGATGCAACGCGGGTTGCATGCTCCCCATTTGCTTAGCGGAAGAGTTTCCCTTTCAGCAGTTCCATACCTGCGGAAAGCAGATCGTTATTGGCTTGTGGTGACACTTCACCTTGCGGTGAGAGCGCATCAATAATCTTCGGCAATTGCTCTGCCAGTAAACTGGAAGCTGTACTGGTATCCACGCCAAGTTTTTGCCCGAGATCGGACACCGCATTTGTGCCGAGCGCCGATTCCAGTTGCTCGCCACTAACCGATTGATTGCCCTGTTGATTACTCAGCCAGGTTGAGAGAATGGCCCCTAAGCCGCCACTTTGCAGTTTTTCCAGCAGCACCTGAATGCCGCCCTGCTCCTCAACCCAACTTAAAATAGCCTGATATTTCCCCGCATCGCCTTTCAGAAAGGCACCGACAACTTCATCAAAAAGCCCCATGATAATCACCTGTAAAGCGTTACGTGTTGACCCAAAAAGTATAGATTTGCGGGATGATAATTGCGGATTGCAGAAATAAAAAGGGCGGAGATGATCTCCGCCCTTTTCTTATAGCTTCTTGCCGGATGCGGCGTGAACGCCTTATCCGGCCTACAAAATCGTGCAAAATCAAGAAAATTCAATACATTGCAAGATTTTCGTAGGCCTGATAAGCGTAGCGCATCAGGCACGCTCGCATGGTTAGCGCCATTAAATATCGATATTCGCCGCTTTCAGGGCGTTCTCTTCAATAAACGCACGGCGCGGTTCAACGGCGTCGCCCATCAGCGTGGTGAACAACTGGTCGGCAGCAATCGCATCTTTAACGGTAACGCGCAGCATACGACGACTTTCCGGGTCCATAGTGGTTTCCCACAGCTGTTCCGGGTTCATCTCGCCCAGACCTTTATAACGCTGGATGGAGAGGCCGCGACGGGACTCTTTCACCAGCCAGTCCAGCGCCTGCTCGAAGCTGGCTACCGGCTGACGACGCTCGCCACGTTCGATAAACGCATCTTCTTCCAGCAAGCCACGCAGTTTCTCACCCAGCGTGCAGATACGACGATATTCGCCACCGGTGATAAACTCGTGATCCAGCGGATAGTCAGTATCCACACCGTGGGTACGCACGCGAACAATCGGTTCAAACAGGTTTTGTTCGGCATTGGTGTGGACATCAAACTTCCACTGGCTGCCGTGCTGTTCTTTGTCGTTCAGTTCGCTGACCAGCGCGTTCACCCAGCGGGTAACGGTCTGCTCATCAGAGAGGTCGGCTTCCGTCAGCGTCGGCTGATAGATAAGCTCTTTCAGCATTGCTTTCGGATAACGACGCTCCATGCGGTTGATCATTTTCTGCGTCGCGTTGTACTCAGATACCAGTTTCTCTAACGCTTCGCCAGCCAATGCCGGTGCGCTGGCGTTGGTGTGCAGCGTTGCGCCATCCAGCGCGATAGAGATCTGGTACTGATCCATCGCTTCGTCGTCTTTAATGTACTGTTCCTGCTTGCCTTTCTTCACTTTGTACAGCGGCGGCTGAGCGATGTAGACGTGACCGCGTTCAACGATTTCCGGCATCTGACGATAGAAGAAGGTCAACAATAACGTACGAATGTGTGAACCATCCACGTCCGCATCGGTCATGATAATGATGTGGTGGTAACGTAATTTATCTGGATTATATTCATCACGACCAATACCACAGCCAAGCGCTGTAATTAATGTTCCCACTTCTTGAGAAGAAAGCATTTTGTCAAAACGTGC
>ERZ791879.1429-NODE-1429-length-10457-cov-22.688233_pt1 | contig 10457 bp, 6 predicted proteins | sample MGYA00510162_ERZ791879 | MGnify/ENA primary metagenome ERZ791879 (study PRJEB30046, sample SAMN00792113) | human gut metagenome | study: EMG produced TPA metagenomics assembly of the A metagenome-wide association study of gut microbiota in type 2... | reverse complement strand
CATTTACGAAAATGTGATCCTGCCCTTTAAGAACCCCATCCCGAAAAACACCCAGATCTACCAGATCATGACGACCCGGTTAGGCGAGGGGGCGACGGTATGAGGCACAAGGAGGTGAAGTCATGGAACCCTTAAAACCCCGCGACAAGGTAACGCAGCACATGACCCGCGACGGCCTGACGCTGGATAACCAGACCACCGGCGAAAGCGTCAATGTGTCCAGCCGGGAGGCCGAGCAGGAATACACCGCCCAGCCGGAGGGGGCGGCGGAAAAAATACTGGAACGGGCGGATGAACTGCACGACCGCCACAAGGCAAAGAAAGCGGCCAAGGACGCCGGGGAAACCGTGGCGCAGGCCACCGGCCCTGTTTCCCGGTTGCAGTTTACCGCCGAGGAACGGGCCTCCCCGGAGTTGGCCCCGTATATCAAAAAGGCAGAAAAACGGGCGGATCAGCTGGAAGCAGCCAAAGAAGCCTTGCCGAAAAAGCGTGTCGTCACCAAGGAAACCGTTTATGACGAGGCCAAGGGCAAGGCCAAAAGCAGGCTGTATTTTGACAAGGTGGAGAAATCCCCTCCCCAGCTCAAACCAAACCCGGCCAGCCGCCCCATACAGGAAGCCGGGCTTTACCTCCACGGAAAAATCCATGAGGTAGAACACGAAAATGTGGGCGTGGAGGGCGGCCACAAGGGGGAGGAACTGGCGGAACGGCAGGCGGGCCGCATGATCCGCAGCGGCGTCCACCGCCACAAGCTCAAACCCTACCGGGCCGCAGCCAAGGCCGAGCGAAAGTCCATCGCCGCCAACGCCGAGTTTGCGTATCAAAAATCCCTGCGGGACAACCCGGAGCTGGCGCAGGCGACCAAGAACCCCGTTTCCCGCTTCTGGCAGAAACAGCACATCAAGCGGGAATATGCCAAGGCAGCAAGGGCGGCGGGCCAGACCGCACAGGGGGCGGCAAGCACCGCCAAGACCACGGCTGCCGCAGCCAAGAAAGCCGCAGAGAAAAGCAGACAGGCCGCGTCCTTTGCCGCCCGGCACTGGAAAGGGGCGCTGATCGTCGGCGGCGTAGGCCTTATGCTCCTGCTGGTGATGGGCGGCCTGCAATCCTGCACCGCCATGTTTGGCAGCACCGGGACGGGCCTTGCCGCCACCTCCTATCTCTCCGAGGACAGCGATATGCTGGGAGCCGAAGCCGCCTATGGCGCGCTGGAAGCAGACTTGCAGCACGAACTTGACAACTACGAAAGCCTGCACCCCGGTTATGACGAATACCGTTTCGATCTGGACGAGATCAAGCATGACCCCTATGTGCTGACCTCCATCCTCTCCGCGCTGCATAACGGCGTGTTCACTTTGGGGGAGGTACAGGGCGATCTTGCTATGCTCTTTGAAAAACAGTACATCCTGACCCAGACCATCGAAACGGAAACCCGCTACCGCACCGAAACGAGGACGGACAGCGAGGGAAACACCTACACCGTGGAAGTACCCTACACTTACTACATCTGCAATGTGAAGCTGGAAAACTTTGACCTGTCCCACCTGCCCATCTACATTCTCACCGAGGAACAGATGGGCTTTTATGCTGCCTATATGCAGACTTTGGGCAACCGGCCAGACCTGTTCCCCAACGGCAGCTATCCCCACGCCTCCACCCCGAAAGAGCCGACCTACTATGAAATCCCCCCGGAGGCGCTAAAGGACGAAGCCTTTGCCGCCATGATCGCCGAGGCGGAAAAGTATGTGGGCTATCCCTATGTGTGGGGCGGCAGCTCCCCAAGCACCAGCTTTGATTGTTCCGGCTTCATTAGCTGGGTTATCAATCATTCCGGCTGGAATGTGGGACGCCAGACGGCGCAGGGGCTTTACAACATCTGCACCCCCGTTTCCCCGGAGCAGGCCAAGCCCGGCGACCTTGTATTTTTCGTCGGCACTTACGACACTGCCGGGATGTCCCATGTGGGGCTGTATGTGGGAAATTCGGTCATGCTGCACTGCGGCGACCCCATTTCCTACACGAACCTCAATTCAAGCTACTGGCAGCAGCATTTTTATTGTTACGGGCGTTTGCCTTAAACGCCAGAAAGGAGTAAATCACTATGGCAATGAACAAATTGGAGCGCATTGAAAAGGATATTGAGAAAACCAAGGGCAAGATCGCGGAGCTGCAAAAGCAGCTTCGGGAGTTGGAAGCGGCCAAGACCGAACAGGAAAACTTGCAGATCGTCCAGCTTGTGCGCGGCCTCAACATGACCCCGCAGGAGTTCGCCGCCTTTGTGCGCGGCGGCGCGTTGCAGGCGGCCCCGGCCCCGATCCCGGACTTTGAACAGGAGGACAGCGCCCATGAAGAAATCTAAACTGTTCCGCACTTTGACGCTGGCTGTGGCCGCTGCGCTCTGCATGGCGACCACGACCGTTACCGCCTACGCCGGAGGCGCTGACCCTGACCCTGTGCCGCTGCCGGAAACCACCGAGGCCCCCGCAGAAGTGCCGGAGGAAACCGAAGAACCTACCACCGGCGGCATGGAGCCGGAGGGCGTACCCGTCACCCCGCAGGGCAACGCCGCGCTGGTGGATGATTTTTTCGGGGATAAGCAGCTTATCACCGTTACCACCAAGGCCGGGAATTATTTTTACATCCTGATCGACCGGGCCAACGAGGACAAGGAAACGGCGGTGCATTTCCTCAACCAAGTGGATGACGCCGACCTGCAAGCCTTGTTGGAGGACGGGAAAAAAGAGCCGGAGGTCTGCACCTGTACGGCCAAGTGTCAAGCCGGGGCCGTCAATACGGCCTGCCCGGTCTGTAAAAACAACCTGACCGCCTGCAACGGGCCGGAGCCGAAGCCCCAGCCGGAGGAAGAAAAGCCGCAGGAGGAAAAGCCAAGCGGCATGGGCGGCCTTGTGGTGTTCTTTGTGGTGGTGCTGCTGGGCGGCGGCGCAGCCCTCTATTTCCTGAAATTCAAAAAGGAAAAAGCTGACACCACAGGCAATGACGATCTGGCCGAGTATGACTTTGGAGAGGACGAGGACGACGAGGACGAAGCCCCGGAGCCGGACGAGGATATGACAAGTGAAGATGGAAATAAGGAGGACGAAGTATGAGCTATCAGTTAGTAATTGCAGAGAAACCAAGCGTAGCCCGCAGCATTGCGGGCGTGATCGGCGCGGACAAGAAACAGGACGGCTATATGGAGGGGAACGGCTATATGGTGAGCTGGTGTATCGGCCACCTTGTTTCCCTTGCCGACGCCGGGACTTATGACGAGCGTTTCAAAAAATGGCGCTATGACGACCTGCCGATTCTGCCGCAGCAATGGCAGTACATCATTCCCGACGATAAGAAAAAGCAGTTTGACACCCTGCGTTCTTTGATGGAGCGCCCCGATGTCACCGGCCTTGTGTGCGCCACCGACGCCGGACGCGAGGGGGAATTGATTTTCCGTTTCGTCTACCAGATGGCGGGCTGCAAGAAACCGTTTCAGCGCCTTTGGATTTCCAGCATGGAGGACGCGGCCATCAAGGACGGCTTCGCCCACCTGAAACCGGGAACCGATTATGATAACCTGTATCAGTCGGCCCTTTGCCGGGCGCAGGCGGATTGGCTGGTGGGGATCAACGCGACAAGACTTTTCTCCATCCTCTACCACAAGACCCTGACCGTGGGCCGTGTCCAGACGCCGACCCTGAAAATGCTGGTTGACCGGGAGGCCAAGATCAGCAGCTTTCAGAAAGAGAAATACCACATCGTCCAGATCGCGGCGGGCGGCATGGAGGCGGCCAGTGAACGCATGGGAAACGCAGACGACGCCAAGGCCCTGAAATCCGCCTGTGAAACGGCGCAGGCCGTTTGTGTGTCGGTGACACGGGAGAAAACGACGGAGCAGCCGCCCCGCCTCTATGACCTCACCACCTTGCAGCGGGAAGCAAACCGCCTGTTTGGATTTACCGCCAAGCAGACCCTTGACTATGCCCAGCAGCTCTATGAAAAGAAGCTGCTGACCTATCCCCGCACCGACAGTCAGTATTTGACCGATGATATGCTGCCAACGGCGGAAAGCCTTGTGTCCGGCCTGTGGCCGCTGCTTCCTTTTGCAACGGGGCTTGACCTGTCCCCGCAGTTTGGCCGGGTGCTGAACAGCAAAAAGGTGAGCGACCACCACGCCATTGTCCCGACGATGGAATTTGTGCAGAAAGGCTTTGACGGGCTGGCCGAGGGGGAAAAGAAACTGCTGTCCCTTGTGTGCTGCAAGCTGCTGTGCGCCGTGGCCGCGCCCCATGTGTATGAAGCTGTCACCGCCACATTCACCTGTGCCGGGAACACCTTTACCGCCAAGGGAAAAACCATCCTGACCCCCGGCTGGAAAGAGCTTGACCGCCGCTTTAAGGCGTCGTTCAAAACAGACGCCGACGACACCGCCCCGGAGCCTGCGCGGGAACTGCCGGAGATCACCGAGGGACAGACCTTTGACAAGGTAACTGCCGCCGTCACCGAGCATTTCACCGCACCGCCAAAATCCTACACGGAAGATATCCTGCTTTCCGCTATGGAGCGCGCCGGTGCGGACGATCTGCCGGAGGACGCCGAGCGGCAGGGATTGGGAACCCCGGCCACCCGCGCCTCCATCTTAGAAAAGCTGGTGCAGATGGGCTTTGTGGAGCGCAGGGGAAAACAGCTACTTCCCACCAAGGACGGCCATAACCTTGCCTGCGTGCTGCCGGAGGTGCTGACCTCTCCCCAGCTTACGGCACAGTGGGAAACGGAGCTGACGGCCATTGCCAAGGGGCAGGCCGACCCGGAGGGCTTCATGCAGGACATTGCAGAAATGACAAGGGGCCTGATCGCAAACTACTCCCAGATCAGCGAGGACGCGCAGAAGTTGTTTCAAACCGAGCGTGTGGTTATCGGCAAATGTCCGCGCTGCGGGGAAAGCGTCTACGAGGGCAAAAAGAACTACTACTGCGGAAACCGAAGCTGCCAGTTTGTCATGTGGAAGAATGACCGATTTTTTGAGGAACGGGGCAAGGCGTTCACCCCGAAGATCGCCGCCGCGCTCCTTAAAGACGGAAAGGCAAAGGTAAAGGGCCTGCGCTCCATGAAAACCAGCAAAACCTATGACGGGACGGTGCTTTTGGCCGATACCGGCGGCAAGTATGTGAACTACCGCGTGGAACAGAGGGGCAAAAACTAAAGACAGCAAGCATAGGGAGTGTAGCCACACTCCCGGCAAAATCCCTGACCCGGCGCACCTGCCGGGCCGGGGATTTTCTCTTTGGGGAAGCCCCAAACCCCTTGTATCAGATCACCGCCATAGAAAGGATGTGAACCCAAAATGTCTTACAGCTCCTACGACCACGACGATTTAGAACCGGCCAGCACTATGCGGATCGAGCGTCGGATTTACTTTGAAAGCGGCAAGGCCGATCTTTCCGAAATGGTAAAGCTGCCCCTTGCGGAGCTTCTTTCCCTGCGGGCGGAAAGCGCCGCCGCAGAACAGGAAGTGTTTGACCGCCTGAAAGAACAGGCCGCCGCATGGGAGGAACAGGCCGGAAGAACCCTGTTTCTGGACAAAGCCCTTGAATATGCCCGGACGCTTCCCGTCACCCACACCGCAAACCAGTGGGAGGCCCCGGACGAATACCGCCATATCCGCAGCAACATGGTTTACCAGATGGATTACTCCATTTCCGAGAACACCCGGTATGACAGCGCCGCCCAAAAATCCGTCCCCTACTCGTGGACGCTCCGCTGGGGTCTTTATACCAACGCGCCCCACGGAAACCCGATGGAAAAGATCGCCGGACAGGAACGGAAAGTCTTTTCCAGCCGGGAAGAACTGGACAAGTACCTGAATGGCCGGATCAAAGCCCACGACCATTACTTTACCGAAATTTCCCCGGCCATCCCCAAGGAATACGCCGACTGTTTTAAGGTCAATGGCTGCCTGCTCCCCGGCTATACCATCGAGGGGGAGGAACCGGCAAAAGCCGCAGCACTTCCCACACAGGAGGAAGCCGCACAGCCGCAACAGACCACAGCCACCCCGGAAAGGAGGGAACCCGTGAACGAAGTATTTTCCATTTTTCTTGATAACCGCGCCGAGGCGCAGACCGGCGGGCCGCATGGGTACTGGCTTTCCCTGCCGACTTCCGCCGAACAGGTACAGGAAACCTTAAAGGAAATCCATATCACCGCCGACAACCAGCAGGACTTGTTCATTGGCGACTTTTCCGCCCCGGAGGGAAAACCGCTGGAACTGCCGGAGGACTTAATCAAGACCGCCAGCGTGGACGAACTGAACTTCCTTGCTGCCCAGCTTCAAAAGCTGGACGCCGTGGAGCTTGCGGAGCTGAACGCCGTCATGCAGTCCCCGGCGAAAATGCAGACCATCGGGCAGCTTTTGGACTACGCTGAAAACACCGATTGTTTTGTCTTAATCAACGCCAAGGACAACCGCAGTCTGGGGGAATATTATCTGAATGATTCCGGGCTGTTTGTCGTTCCCGACCCGTGGAAACCGGCCATTGACACCGACCGGCTGGGAAGTTTTATCGCCAACGAGGAACAGGGAACCTTTACCGATTACGGCTATATCCTGCGAACCAGCGACGAATGGCAGCGCGTCCATGAGGGCCAGCCAGTGCCGGAGGAATACCGGGTGATGGCCTATCCTGCGCCGGAAATTCTGCGGGAGGAAAGCAAGGTGCAGCCGGAGGCGGCAACCCCCGCAAAGGCCCCGCAGCCTGTCACCCCCATTCTCTTAAACGGCCAGAACAGCGCCGAGCGCATGAAAGAGATCACCGACCGGCTGGAAACCGGCATACAGGAGCTTTTCGAGAGTGAACGCTACAAAGCCTATCTCACCACCATGTCCAAGTTCCACAGTTACAGCTTCAACAATACCCTCCTGATCGCCATGCAGGGCGGACAGCTTGTGGCAGGCTACAACAAGTGGCGGGACGATTTTCACCGCAATGTGAAGAAAGGCGAAAAGGCCATCAAGATACTGGCCCCGGCCCCGTTCAAGGCAAAAAAGGAAGTGCAAAAGCTGGACGCACAGGGCAGGCCGGTGATGGGAAAAGACGGAAAGCCTGTTACCGAAGTACAGGAAATACAGGTTCCGGCCTTTAAGATCGTTTCCGTCTTTGATGTGAGCCAGACCGAGGGAGAACCGCTGCCCTCTATCGGCGTGGAAGAACTGACCGGCAGCGTGGAACGCTACGGGGAATTTTTTAAGGCGCTGGAACAGACCTCCCCGGTTCCCATTGGTTTTGAGGACATTCCGGGCGGTTCCCACGGCTACTACCACCTGACGGAAAAGCGGATCGCCATTCAGGAGGGCATGAGCGAATTACAGACCCTAAAGACGGCTATCCACGAGATCGCCCATTCCAAGCTCCACGCCATCGACCCGGAAGCCCCGGCCATTGAGCAGGCCGACCGTCCCGACAGCCGCACCCGCGAAGTGCAGGCCGAAAGCGTGGCCTATGCCGTCTGCCAGCACTACGGGCTGGACACCTCCGATTATTCCTTTGGCTATGTGGCCGGTTGGAGTTCCGGCAAGGACTTGAAAGAGCTGAAAGCCTCCCTTGAAACCATCCGGGCCACCGCCCATGAACTGATTACCACCATTGACGGCCACCTTGCCCAGCTTCAGAAAGAACGGCAGGCCCAGCAGGAGCAGCCGCAGGCCGCACCGCTGGAACAGGCCGCCGAGCAGCCAGACCCGGACAGCGTATTTTCCAAGCTGCCCCCGGAGCAACAGCAGGAAATGACCGCCAGCGTAAAAGCCATGCTGCAAACCCTCATTGACGCGGATTTGAAATCCACCGGCGAAGTGTCGCAGGGAACCAAGGAGGCGGCGCAGGCGCAGGGCTTTACCATTGCCGGGGATGGAACGCTGGAACAGGCCAAAGCCCCGCAGGAGGCCGCCTACCGTCTGGAAAGCGGCGAATATCTGTATATCCAGACATCAGAAACCGGCTACGATTACACGCTGTACGGTCCCGACTACAAAGAACTGGACGGAGGCCAGCTTGACAATCCCGACCTGTCCCTTGCGGAAGCCGGAAAAGAAATCCTTGCCATCCATGAGCGACCGGCTGGGACAATAGAACCCCTGACCGGCGACGGGCTGGATGATTTTCTGGAAACAACCGAACAGGCCAACGCCATTCCCCAGCCGCAGGCGTGGAATGGGATCGACGGCCTTTTGAATGGAAAGCCGTTCATGCCGGAGGCGTCCCCGGCTGACCGGGCTGCCGCTCTGATTGAACTGGCAGAGAAAAACGCCCCGCGTTTGGGCAGCGAGGAACGGCAGTTGATCGTGGCCTATGCCGAGGCCGTGGGCGATAACGACAAGGTAATCGGGCTTATCAACCGCCTGTGTGAACAGGGCTATGAGCTGCAAAAGGGCCAGATGGATTCCTTTGTGAAAAGCGAGATCGAAAGTGAGATTGCCGTTGCAAACGCCAAGCGGCAGATCGCCCAGAATCCGGCAGCGGAGCCGGTTGTCACGATCCTTTGGAGTGAAAGCCCTCATCTGAAAGACGGCCAGCAAATGCCGCTGCATGAAGCCGAGGCCGTTTTTAAGGAGCTGGACAGCGCCAGACGCCATGAACGGGAGCAGCCGGGCTATACGGGCCATTGGTACGACAAGACCAAGTTCCGCATTGATTTTACCATGCAGGGCCAGCCGGACAGCTACGAGGGACGGCAGGACTTTGGCGACGGGGACGGTTCCCTGATCCAGCATATCCGGGGCTATCACGAATACTACGCACAGGATGAAAGCTGGAAAAACCATGTGCTGCACCATGAGGGGCCGGAGGCATGGGAGGCGGACAAGGCCCAGCGGGATATGCTGCTGCATGAGTTCGTCCCATATATGGAGCTGCATTGCAATCTGGCCACTATGGAGCAGGAGGCCCGGCGTCCCCTGCGATCCGGGGAAACCCTGACGCCGGAACAGACCGCTTATTTCAACGCGGTTTTGGACTATGTAAAAGAGTGCCGCCCGCTTCTCAATCAGGGCCAGTACCACTTGCCGGAGCCGCCGCAGCTTGCCGACTTCGACCAGAGCTTGCAGGACTACAAAAAACAGATCGAGGCAGAGCTGGAACAGGAGGCCGCCGCTGCCGGGCTGACGGTGGAGGAATATGTTGCCTCTGACTATGAGGCCCCGGCGCAGCCCAACTTTTCCATCTACCAAGTGCCGCCCGGCCCGGAGGGGCGCGACTTCCGCTATCGTTCCTATGAGGAATTGCAGGCGGATGGGCTTTCGGTGGACAGGAAGAATTACCAGCTTATCTACTCCGCGCCGCTGGACAAGGACATCACACTGGACGAGATTTACCGCCGCTTCAACATGGAACATCCCGCCGATTACAAGGGACATTCCCTCTCGATGGGGGATATTGTGGTGTTCCGTCAGGATGGAAAACAGACCGCCTACTATGTGGACGAGGGGGCCGACTACCGGCAGGTGCCGGAGTTTTTCGCCCAGCCGGAAAAGCAGCTCACGCCGGACGAGTGCATGACCGGCGAACAAATTCAGACGCCGAGAGGCCGTTTCTATCTGACCGACAGGAGCCGGGAACAGATGGAGGCCGCCGGGTATGGATTCCACCACCAGTCGGAGGACGGCAGGTATCTTATTATGGCAAACGGCACAAGAGCCTTTGCCATCCCCGCCCAGCCAGAAAGCCATATCAAGACGGCGGAAATGTCCACCGAGCAGAACTACAACATGATCGACGGCATGATGAACAACGCCCCGTCTATGGAGGAACTGGAAGCAAGGGCAAAAGCCGGGGAACAGATTTCCCTTTTGGATGTGGCCGAGGCAACCAAGGCGGAGGCCAAAAAGCCCAAGCAGACCCAAAAGACAACGCAGAAACAAAAGAAGCCGTCCATCCGGGCGCAGCTTGCCGCCGCCAAGGAGGAGCAGAAAAAGAAGCCCCCGGCGCGGGAAAAATCAAAAGAAATGGAGGTATGAGGAATGTATTTCACCGTGGAAGAAGAAAACCTGATCTGTCTGTACCACAACGCCGACCGCCGCAGGACGGCGGCAAATCTCCGGGCAGCACTGCCGGACATGGACAAGGAAATGGTGGCGCTGGCCTGCCAGACCGCAAATAAGCTGGACGCCATGAGCGACGCCGACTTTGCGGCGCAGCGGTTCCACTTCACAGACGAATAAGCAAAACGCCGGGCGCGGGGGCTGTCAAAGCCTCTGCGTCCGGCATTTCTTTTTTTGTCCATTTGCCCGCATTTAGAACCCCGTTTTAAGGGGAACAGGATAACTTTATCCAACTGCCTGCCGACCATGCGGAAAAAACCTTGATTTCTGTGGACTTTTACCGCCCTAAATGCGTAGACTTGACTTTTGGGGACTTTCTAACTATAATAATACTCAAGCAGGGGGACTACCTTGTAGTTGAGAAGGTTAAAAC
>ERZ791879.1428-NODE-1428-length-10458-cov-2.354801_pt1 | contig 10458 bp, 9 predicted proteins | sample MGYA00510162_ERZ791879 | MGnify/ENA primary metagenome ERZ791879 (study PRJEB30046, sample SAMN00792113) | human gut metagenome | study: EMG produced TPA metagenomics assembly of the A metagenome-wide association study of gut microbiota in type 2... | reverse complement strand
TAAGGTGCAGTGCGTATTAAAAGAAGGAACAAGGCCGGAGGACATTGAGGGGCTTGAAATCTTAAAGACAGAGCGGCGTGGAAAGCTTCTGACTCTGACCGTGCGTGGGGAGCTGGGGCGTGTGGAATATCTTATGCAGAAGGCAGAACCTGTATTTTATGAGACTATTCCTTTGTCTCTGGAGGAAATCTTTATCAGCGAAACGGAGGTAGTCGGCTATGACGTCAAAAAACTTATATTTTAAGCTCATGCGTGAGGATTGGAAAAACCGTCTGTGGGCACCGGCTCTCATTGCACTTGGCTGCTTTTTCCTTTATCCGGTATTTCTGGTATTTCTGGCAGGAAGAGCAGTGCGGGAGTGTGAGACAGCGGAGCTGGGGCTTAAATGGTTTACAACAGAAGCAATCAAGTGGCTGTCTTTTGAGAATGGCATGACGGTGTTTGGGGTTGTCCTTGTTTCCCTGATCTGCGGACTTAGCAGCTTTTCCTATTTAAATTCGAAAAGCCGTGTAGATTTTTACCACAGTATTCCGGTCCGGAGGGAAAAGCTGTTTCTTGTGCATTACCTCGATGGAATCCTGATGCCGGCAATCCCCTATGCAGTAGCACTGATCGCATCTGTGATCGTGTGTGCAGCAAACGGAGTCGATATGGAGCTTTTGTGCGGGACTGCAGCCAGTGCCTGCGCATTTCACCTGATCTATTATATTTTGTGCTATACCACTGTGGTGATCGCGTCAATGCTGACCGGGCATCTGGTGGTGGGCTTTTTTGGAAGCATGGTGCTGATGTTTTATGTACCTCTGGCAGCGGTAATTGTAGAATCATTTTTCAACACATTTTTTCTGTCCTACAGTTATGAAAACTATAACGGGATAACCGAATCTGTTTCCCGCATTTCTCCGGTCATGGAATACATACACTCCATCTCCTGCTATGTGGATGGAAAGCCAGTCTGGCCTGCGGCGGGAGCTGCCTTTCTGGTTTCCGTGATCCTTGCTGCAGCGGCTCTGTTCCTTTACCGGAAACGCCGGTCGGAAGCAGCAGGGCGTGCCATGGCTTTTGGACCTAGCTGCCCGATCGTCCGTGTGCTCATCACGGTGCTGAGTGGACTTGGCATGGGTGGATTTTTGTGGTCGATGCAGAATTCTAACGGCTGGATGGCATTTGGCGTCATTTGCGGAAGCATGATTGCCCACTGTGTGATCGAGAGTATCTATCATTTCGATTTCCGAAAGCTGTTCGCACAAAAAATGCAGCTTGTATGCTGCGTGGCTGTGGCACTGGCTGTTGTGTTTTCTTTCCGCTTTGACTTGTTTGGGTACGATGCATACCTGCCATCTGCACAAAAAGTACAGTATGCCGCGGTGGACATCAGCAATCTGAACCGCTGGGTTTCTTATGGAAATGTGGAGAAAGAAAATGACGGACCTTATACCGTGTACACCTATGCAGACGAACTGTCTGGCAGTTATATTGCAAAGCACATGCAGTGCAACGACCTGGATACAGTGCTGAATATCGCAGCAGCAGGTATCGAAGAAAACAGACGGCTGAAAGAGCAGTGGAATGCGGCAGGCGGAAGGCAAATGGTTTATCAGGAGGCAGCGCAGCAGGTGGGAGCAGCTGAAACGGCCGCGCAGGAGGTACAGCCGGTTTATACCATGGCAACAGTCTTCTATACTTTAAAGAGCGGCCGTGTGGTGAGCAGGAATTATACCATCGATATGACAAAGAGCTATGAACTGCTTAAAGAATTACAACAGGACGCGGAGTACCAGAGTGGAGCCTATCCGCTCCTTTCTGCACAGCCGGAGCAGTTTGCCAATGTCCGCTACCGGAAGAGCCGTTCCAGCGGAGACCAGAATCTGAAAAACCTGACTGACAGCCAGCGGGCAGAATTACTCCATGCTTACCAGCAGGAGTTTGCAGCATTGACACTCGACACGATGAAAGAAGAAATGCCGCTTGGCCTGATCCGCTTTACCACAGAAGAAGAGGAACAGGCTATTGCATGGTGGAACCAGAAGGAAAACCGCAATCAGGCCGAAATGTATCCGTGGCGGTATTCTTACAGCAGTGATGTGCGGGACGAGGCATTTTATCCGGTATATCCTTCTTTTAAAAAGACGATTGCTTTGCTGGAACAGTCTGGCATATCGGTTGACGATAGCAGTCTTTCTGACAAGATCGTTTCCGTAACTGTGCGTGGCTATGCACCGGGAAGTGACGAATACCAGGTGATCACATTCACAGATCCTTCTGAGATCAGGGCGCTCGGAAATATGACCAGAAATGAGCGGATGCTGCATTATGACCCAATGTATGAGGAGGAAGACCTTACGGTAGAAGTGACCGTGGCAGATACCACGCAAAAAGCAGAAAATGGAGATGAGACCGAGAATACATACAACAGTTTCTTCAAAAAGGGAGAGATCCCTGCTCTTGTAAAAGAACGGATGGGATTTTAAAAACGAAAAGGAGTATCGCAGATGAAAGCGCAGTTGGCGCTGTGCGATACTCCTTTTGGATTCCATGGCATATTCATTAAAAATTTGCATAAATATGCAGACGGATAAATATACAGATGGAAAAAATCACATTAAGTTGGCTTCCGGCATGTTGCGCTGTTCCTCGATCAGGTCGGCCAGCGTGGTGTGGTCAACGACATCGTCGATGGCATCTTTTAATTTCTGCCAGACAGTCAGGGTGGTGCAGCGCCCGGCGTGTTCACAGTGGTTGATGTCTTCATCCAGACAGGAGACCGGAGCAAGGCTTCCCTCTGCAGCGCGGAGGATCATGCCTACCGTGTATTCTTCCGGTTTTCTGGTAAGCATATAGCCGCCCTGGGCTCCGCGGATACTCCGCACATAGCCTGCTTTGTGAAGAAGTGAAACAATCTGTTCCAGATATTTATCGGAAATGCCCTGACGCGCAGCTACCTGGCTGATCTTGGTGCACTCATCCGGATTCAGCCCGAATTCGATCATCATACGCAGTGCATATCGTCCTTTGGTTGATACTCTCATGGTTATTCCTCCTTGTATGCTGCCGCACACGTATATGTGTCCGGCAAGTGTTACTGTTTGCGCATTACGCAGACAGTAACGGCAATCACCGTATGTCATTGTACAGGAAAATGTCAGGAATGTAAATGGAATTGGAGGTTTCTCATGCTTTATTTTTGGTGCAGGATATGGTATACTGTCTGCAATAGTATGCACTGAAATGGGACCTGTTTTTTGCATACACATTCCGTCAGGAGGAAATGAACATGAGAGACGGCTTTATCCGCGTTGCGGCAGCCACACCAAAGATTAAGGTTGCAGATCCTGTCTATAACCGGCAGGAAATCTGCAGGATCATAGAAGAAGCCGGAAAAAAGGGCGTAGAGCTTCTGGTATTTCCGGAGCTTTGCCTTTCCGGGTATACCTGTAACGACCTGTTTTTACAGGAGGTTTTACTGGAGCAGGTAAAAGAAGAACTGAAAACAGTCGTATCATTCACCAGAAATAAGCATATGCTGGTATTTGTGGGACTCCCATGGGAGCATGAAGGCAAGCTTTATAATGTAGCGGCAGCAATCTGCAATGGCGGGCTTCTTGGCCTGGTTACAAAAACGAACCTGCCAAACTATTCGGAGTTTTATGAGCTGCGTCATTTTACTCCGGGTATGGAAGCTCCGGTTATGACAGACTGGCAGGATACCCAGGTGTCTATGGGAACCAATCTTTTGTTTACCTGCAAAGAATACCCGAAGCTGACAGTAGCGGCAGAAATCTGTGAGGATGTATGGGTTCCGTGCCCGCCGAGTATCCGGCATACGCTTGCAGGCGCAACGGTCATTGCAAACTGCTCTGCAAGCGACGAAGTGGTCGGAAAGGATTCTTACCGGAGAGAGCTGATCTGCGGGCAGTCTGCGCGACTGATCTGCGGCTATGTCTATGCTAATGCGGGGGAAGGCGAATCTACACAGGACCTGGTGTTTGGAGGCCACAATATCATTGCGGAGAATGGAACACGTCTGGCAGAGTCCAAGCGGTTTGCACCGGAAACGGTCTGCGCTGACATGGATCTGGAACGGCTGAACGCGGAACGGCGCCGCACGACCACGTACCCGGCACCGGACCGCAGCGGTTATCAGACGATCCATTTTTCCCTTGCTCCTGTGGCTGGAGCGGAGAACAGCAGCAGTTGCAAAAACGGGCAGAACCAGCAGGAAAACGGACAGAGCCAGCAGGAAACTGGTCAGAGCCGGCAGGAGACCGGCAAAGCAGTTTCCGGCATGCAGGCTGGTGAAAAGCTGCTCCGCTACATCGACAACCGGCCTTTCGTTCCGCACGATATGCGGGAGCGAAGCCGCCGCTGTGAGGAAATCTTCACCATTCAGGCCATGGGACTGAAAAAGCGTCTGGAGCATACCGGCTGCAGCCATGTCGTGCTTGGAATTTCCGGTGGACTGGATTCGACACTGGCTCTTCTGGTAGCTGCGAGAGCATTTGACATGCTTAATATTCCGCGCAGCCAGATCCATGCGATTACCATGCCGTGCTTTGGAACTACGGACCGGACATACCAGAATGCCTGCCAGATGACCCGAAAGCTGGGGGCATCCTTAAAAGAAATTGGTATTAAGGCATCGGTGACACGGCATTTTGAAGATATCGGCCATGATATTACGGTGCACGATGTCACTTACGAGAACGGCCAGGCCAGAGAGCGCACCCAGATCCTCATGGATATCGCAAACCAGGTGGGCGGCATGGTCATCGGAACCGGCGATATGTCGGAGCTGGCGCTTGGCTGGGCTACTTACAATGGTGACCATATGTCCATGTACGGTGTCAATGTTTCCGTACCGAAGACGCTGGTACGCCATCTGGTACGCTACTATGCAGATGTCTGCGGCGAAGAGGAACTCAAAGCAGTGATCTTGGATGTTTTGGACACTCCGGTAAGCCCGGAGCTGCTTCCGCCGGAGAATGGTGTCATCTCCCAGAAGACTGAGGATCTGGTCGGACCTTATGAGCTTCACGATTTCTTCCTTTACTATGTGCTGAGATTTGGCTTTAAACCTTCCAGAATCTACCGGATGGCTCTTCAGGCATTTGAGGGAGAATATGAGAACGAAGTGATCTATAAATGGCTGAACGTCTTTTACCGCAGGTTCTTTGCACAGCAGTTTAAACGTTCCTGTCTGCCGGACGGCCCGAAGGTTGGTTCTGTGGCGGTTTCCCCGCGCGGAGACCTGCGTATGCCGAGTGATGCGGCAAGACAGATCTGGATGGATGATTTACAAAGCATCAAATTAAAGGAGAGTACAAAAGCGTGATCAGCAGTACAACCAATAAACAGGTGAAATTTGTGAATGCCCTGGTGAAAAAAACAAAAACCAGGAGAGAGGAAGATCTGTTCGTGGCAGAGGGACTCCGCATGTGTTCCGAAATCCCGAAGGACCGCATTCACACACTTTATATATCGGAAAGCTTTAGCAAAACAAGGGAATGCAAGACGCTCCGGGAAGGAGTAAAGCATATTGAGCTGGTGACAGACGAAGTGTTTAAGAGCCTTTCCGACACGCAGACGCCGCAGGGCATTCTGGCATTGGTAAAGCAGTATCATTATACGCTGGATGAGGTGACCGGAAAAACCGCAAAAGAGAAGGCCACGGCATTCGGACAGGATGCGGATGGATCAGTACAAAACAGGAAAAAACAGGAAAACCGGAAAAAGCCGGCACTTCTTATGGTGCTGGAAACGATCCAGGACCCGGGCAATCTGGGAACGATCCTTCGTGCAGGCGAGGGTGCCGGTGTGACCGGGGTAGTGATGGATGCGAACACCACCGATATCTATAACCCCAAGGTGATCCGTTCCACCATGGGCTCTGTGCTCCGTATGCCATTTGTATATGTGGAGGATCTGCATGAAACCCTGCAGGAGCTTAAAAACCGGAATATCCGGCTGTTTGCAGCCCATTTAAAGGGAAAACAGGCATACGACCTGGAGGATTACACCGGGGATACTGCATTCCTCATTGGAAACGAGGGCAATGGCCTGACCGATGAAACAGCCGCTATGGCCGACACCTATGTCCGTATCCCGATGGAAGGAAGCGTGGAATCTTTAAATGCTGCAGTGGCAGCATCGGTCCTCATGTTTGAGGCGGCGCGCCAGCGCCGGAACAGCCAGCAGGGAAACAACTAGCAAGGAAAACGCTGGCAGAAACATTGACAGAAATGAGATTGCCGGAATATTAAGCTCCGGCAGAACAAGACAATAAAATAAGGGGGAGTTGTTATGGCAGCGATTTACTGGCTCATCGCATTTGTGATTCTGGTGGGCATTGAGATCATGACCACAGCCCTGACGACCATCTGGTTTGCCGGAGGTACCGTGATTGCCTTTTTTGCGGCTGTCTTCGGTGCACCGGTTCCGGTCCAGCTTCTGGTCTTTGTGGTGGTCTCCTTCATCTTGCTTTTCCTGACCCGCCCTCTGGCTATTAAGTATATCAACACTTCTACAGTCAGAACGAATGTGGACAGCTTAATTGGAAAAGAAGCAAGGGTGACAGCCGAGATCAGCAATGCAAAGGAGAGTGGAACCGTTTCGGTCCAGGGACAGGAATGGACGGCACGCTCCGCAGAGGAGGATGTGGTTTATCCGGAAGGTACCAGAGTCTGGATTCGTGAGATCCAGGGTGTGAAACTGATCGTAAGCAATGAAAAAGCGCAGCTGTAAGGCTGAGCTTGCGAAACACTTGTAAAAAAGCGTAAAGGAGGAATCATAATGGGTATTTTATTTATTTTTCCGTTACTGATCATCATTTTGGCGGTTCTGGCTTCCTGCATCCGCATTGTGCCGCAGGCGCAGGCACTGGTTGTGGAGCGCCTTGGTGCCTACCTGGACACCTGGTCTGTAGGTGTCCATTTCCTGGTCCCGTTTGTAGACCGGGTGGCAAAAAAGGTCAGCTTAAAGGAGCAGGTTGTAGATTTTGACCCGCAGCCGGTCATCACGAAAGATAATGTTACCATGCGGATCGACACAGTCGTGTTTTTCCAGATCACAGACCCGAAGCTGTATGCTTACGGTGTGGTGAATCCGATCATGGCGATCGAAAACCTGACTGCAACGACACTGAGAAATATCATCGGTGACCTGGAATTAGACCAGACCTTAACCTCCCGTGAGACCATCAATACCAAGATGCGTGCATCCCTGGATGTGGCAACCGATCCGTGGGGCATTAAGGTAAACCGCGTGGAGCTCAAGAACATCATTCCTCCAGCTGCTATCCAGGATGCCATGGAGAAACAGATGAAGGCAGAGCGCGAGCGCCGTGAGGCGATCCTGCGTGCCGAGGGCGAGAAGAAATCCACCATTCTGGTTGCGGAAGGTAAGAAGGAGTCTGCAATCCTTGATGCAGAGGCAGATAAGCAGGCTGCAATCCTTCACGCAGAGGCTGAGAAGGAGCGCCGCATCCGCGAAGCAGAGGGTGAGGCAGAGGCAATCTTAAAGGTGCAGCAGGCGAAGGCAGACGGCATCCGCTTCTTAAAGGAAGCAGGAGCCGATGCGGCAGTGCTCCAGCTCAAGAGCCTGGATGCATTTGCGGCGGCAGCAGACGGCAAGGCAACCAAGATCATCATCCCGTCTGATATCCAGAATATAGCTGGTCTTGTGACCTCTGTGGCGGAGATTGCCAAGACAGCTTCAAAGCAGTCAGAGGAATAAAAGTGACAAATGGCTGACAAAAGGCAGAATGCAAAAGATTTAAGACAGGAAAGCGTTCCTGCCGGAATGCTTCAGTAAAGAAGTGTATTATAAAATTTATATACAAATTTATATACAGAGGAGAGACAATTATGAACTTAAAGGGAAGACATTTCTTAACATTAAAGAATTACACCCCGGAGGAGATTTTGTATCTGCTTGATCTTGCAGCAGAGGTAAAGCGTAAGAAAAAAGAAGGAATTCCGGTAGATAATTACAGAGGAAAGAATGTGGCACTGATCTTTGAAAAGACCAGCACCAGAACCAGATGTTCCTTCGAGGTTGCAGCGCATGACATGGGAATGGGCACCACCTACCTTGATCCGTCAGGCTCCCAGATCGGTAAAAAGGAAAGCATTGCAGATACTGCACGTGTTCTTGGACGTATCTACGATGGTATTGAGTACCGTGGTTTTGGACAGGAAATCGTGGAGGAGCTTGCGAAATATGCAGGAGTTCCGGTATGGAATGGCCTGACCAATGAGTATCATCCGACCCAGATGCTTGCAGACATGCTGACGATCCGCGAGCAGCTTGGCAGATTAAAGGGCGTAAAGCTGGTTTACATGGGCGATGCCCGCTACAACATGGGCAACTCCCTGATGATCGTATGTGCAAAGCTTGGCCTGCATTTTGTAGCATGTGCACCGAAGAAATACTTCCCGAACGCAGAGCTGGTCGCACAGTGTGAGGAATATGCAAAGGCATCCGGCGCTACCATTACCCTGACCGAGAATGTCGAAGAGGGAACCAAAAACGCAGATGTCATCTATACCGATGTATGGGTATCCATGGGCGAGCCGGACGAAGTATGGGAGGAGCGTATCCGCGAATTAACTCCGTACAAGGTAACTTCAGCTGTTATGAAGAATGCAGGTGAGCAGGCTATCTTCTTACATTGTCTGCCGGCATTCCATGATCTGAAGACCAAGATCGGCGCAGAGATGGGCAAACGCTTTGGCATCACTGACATGGAAGTAACCGATGAGGTATTTGAGTCTGCGCAGTCCAGAGTATTTGATGAGGCAGAAAACCGTATGCACACCATTAAGGCTGTTATGATGGCAACCCTTGGAGTTTAAAGCATGGCAGGGCAGGAAAAAAAACGGAATCCGCGCAGCAGTGCGCTGGTGCTGGACCTGCTGCATATCGTGATCGGCATTCTTGTAGTTATCTGCGCCATTCTGGCATTTTTAGATCCGGAGGGGAACAGTATTCTGTTCCCCGTGATTTTCTGGCTTGCTGCCGTGTTAAACGGCGTGATGGGCGCATTCCGGCTAAGATACAGCGGACACGATAAAAAAAGGCAGGCAGGTGGATTCACCCAGTGCCTGCTGGCAGTGGTCTTAACGGTACTGGGTGTTTTAAGTGCCATCAGTATCTGGAGGTAAGGCTTGAAGGACAAAATTTTGAAATTTTTAAAAGAAGCAGATGGCTATATTTCCGGGCAGGAGCTTTCTGAGCGCCTTGGCGTATCCCGCACAGCAGTGTGGAAGGTGATCCGCCAGCTGGAATCAGAGGGCTATCAGATCGAGGCGGTACGCAACCGCGGCTACCGTCTCACAGATAATGCAGACATCTTAAATGAAGCCGAGATCCGTGCGGCAATGAAATCCCAGTGGCTGGGACAGCATGTTACTTTTTTGGAAGAGACAGATTCCACAAACAATGTTGTGCGCCGTATGGCAGAGCAGGGAGCACCGGAAGGCACGCTTGCCGTGGCAGAGATCCAGACGGCGGGAAAAGGCCGCAGGGGCCGCAGCTGGAGCTCTCCAAAGGGGAGCGGCATCTGGCACAGCTTTCTTCTGCGCCCTGAGTTTGCACCGGAGCATGCTTCCATGCTGACGCTGCTCGCAGCCATGGCAGTGCAGAAATCAGTGAAGGATGTGACAGGTCTGGATTGCAAGATCAAGTGGCCGAATGACATTGTGGTAAACGGCAAAAAAATCTGCGGGATCCTGACGGAGATGAGCACAGAGGAGGATTCCATCCGCTATGTGGTTGTCGGGATCGGTATCAATGCCAATACCTCGGACTTCCCGGAGGAGATCCGTGAGACTGCAACATCGCTGGCACTGGAGCTTGGGCATCCTGTGCGCCGCACCCTGCTGATCAACGGCGTAATGTGCGCGTTTGAGGAATATTACCGCATTTACCGTGAGACATTGGATATGAGCCGCCTGAAGGAAATATATGATCAGGAGCTGGTGAATGTAGAACGGGAGGTAAAGGTGCTGGCACCGTGCGGTGACTATACCGGGATCTCCCATGGGATCAACAACCAGGGGGAGCTGATCGTTGAGCTTTCAGATGGCACTATCCGGGAAGTAAATTCCGGTGAGGTGTCAGTAAGAGGAATTTATGGATATGTATGATGCAAAACATCTGTATGACCGCCTGAAGGTCGCAGAGCGTGAAGATGGGATACTGGATCTGGATGCCAGGCTTCGGGCTATGAATGGTCCGCTGCTTACCTGGTATGAGGAGCATGCCAGGGCCCTTCCATGGCGGGAGAACCCGGAAGGCTACCGGGTATGGATCTCAGAGATCATGCTGCAGCAGACCAGAGTAGAGGCGGTCAAACCTTATTTTGAACGCTTTCTCGAGGTACTGCCGGATGTTGCTTCGCTGGCTTCGGTTGAAGATGACCGGCTGATGAAGCTCTGGGAGGGCCTTGGTTACTATAAC
>ERZ791879.1418-NODE-1418-length-10533-cov-2.401126_pt1 | contig 10533 bp, 5 predicted proteins | sample MGYA00510162_ERZ791879 | MGnify/ENA primary metagenome ERZ791879 (study PRJEB30046, sample SAMN00792113) | human gut metagenome | study: EMG produced TPA metagenomics assembly of the A metagenome-wide association study of gut microbiota in type 2... | reverse complement strand
GTAGATATGGTCATGAGTCAGATCAAAAAGGTGGAAAGTGAGAAAAAAGATTCTGATGCGGAAGATGGAGAAGGTTCAAAAGAAGAGAAAAAACCGCAACGAAGCTATTCTGGGAATTTCTTTGAGGAGCGGGCAAGAAGACAGGAATTTAGTCAGAGACGCCGATCAAAGGACCCAGATGTTATTTACGGTAAGGATTGTGATGGAGAAGTTGTGCCATTAGAAGAAATTGTCGATGAGATCGGACAGGTTGTTGTCCGCGGGCAGATTCTTAAAATGGAACTTCGAGAAATCCGAAGAGAGCGTACGATTGTAAGTTTTCATATTACAGACTTTACCGATACGATTGTTGGGAAGATTTTTATTGCCAATGACCAGCTGCCGGAATTTTTGGATTTATTTGAAAAGGGAAAGTTCTATAAAGTAAAGGGAATGCCTCGTATGGATACATTTGAACACGACCTGACCCTTTCCTCAATTTCTGGAATTAAACCGATTCCTGACTTTACAGAAAAGCGAATGGATAAGAGCTTGGAAAAGCGTGTAGAGCTGCATCTTCATACCGTAATGAGTGATTTAGACAGCGTGGTTGACATTAAAAAGGTTATCAATCAGGCAAAAGCCTGGGGGCATCCGGCAATGGCGATCACAGATCATGGAGTTTTGCAGGCATTCCCGATTGCGAATCATTGTATTACGATGGATGAACCGTTTAAGATCATTTACGGAGTGGAAGGTTATTTTGTAAATGATTTAAAGAAGCTTGTCACGAATGATAAAGGACAGACATTATTAGATGATTATGTTGTATTTGATTTGGAAACAACAGGTTTTAGTCCAATTCATGATGCGATTATCGAAATTGGTGCCGTTAAGGTAAGCAAGGGGAAAATAAGTGACCATTACAGTGTGTTTGTCAATCCTCAGCGCCCGATTCCACTTCGGATTACAGAACTTACAAGCATTGATGACTCAATGGTTGCAGATGCAAAGTCAATAGAAGAAATCCTGCCGGAATTCCTCTCTTTTTGTGAGGGGTGCAGTTTGGTTGCACATAATGCAGAGTTTGATGTGAGCTTTATCGAAGAGAATGCAAAAAGACAGGGATTTGAAACAGATTTTACGGTACTTGATACGGTACAGATGGCAAGGCTGCTTCTTACGGATTTGAATAAGTTTAAGTTAAATACAGTATGTAAACGATTGAATATCAAGCAGGAACATCATCACAGGGCAGTCGATGATGCAAGAGTAACGGCAGAGGTGTTTCTTCGTTTTGTGGAAATGCTTGAGGAGCAAGACGTACACACACTTGCCAAATTAAATGATATGGGAGCGATGTCACCGGATCTGATTAAGAAAGCACCGTCCTATCACGGCATTATTCTTGTAAAGAATGAGACAGGCCGTATTAATTTAAACAGACTGGTATCGGCCTCACATCTGGACTATTTTAACCGCCGTCCGAGAATGCCGGAAAGCTTGATTCAAAAGTACAGGGAAGGACTTATTTTAGGGTCTGCCTGTGAGGCGGGAGAGCTGTTTCAGGCAGTCATCAGGGGGAAAAGTGAAGAGGAATTAGCAGAACTGGTCCGTTTTTATGACTACCTCGAAATTCAGCCAATCGGTAACAATATGTTCATGCTTGAAAGTGACAGGTACGAAGCGAAAACAGTTGAAGATTTACAGAATTATAACCGTAAGATTGTGGAACTTGGCGAAAGATATCACAAACCGGTTGTTGCGACCTGTGATGTTCATTTCTTAAATCCAGAAGATGAACAGTATCGTCGAATTCTCATGGCAGGAAAGGGATTTTCAGATGCGGATAATCAGGCACCGCTGTATTTTAGAACGACGGAGGAAATGCTTGAGGAGTTTGCCTATCTCGGAGAAGCAAAGGCAAAGGAAGTTGTTATCACCAACACAAATAAGATTGCTGATATGATCGAAAAGATTTCGCCGGTACATCCTGATAAATGTCCTCCGGTTATTCCAAAGTCTGATGAGACATTAACAAAAATCTGTTACGATAAAGCCCATGAGATTTATGGGCCGGATCTGCCGGATATTGTAGAGGAGAGACTACAAAGAGAATTGAATTCTATTATATCCAATGGATTTGCCGTAATGTACATTATCGCACAGAAGCTGGTGTGGGATTCGAATGACCATGGATATCTGGTAGGTTCGCGAGGTTCCGTAGGATCTTCTTTTGTAGCGACAATGGCAGGTATTACGGAAGTTAACCCTTTGTCAGCGCATTATATTTGTCCCAAATGTCATTATGTAGATTTTGACTCTGATGCAGTAAGACCATATTCGAAAAAAGGTATGTCTGGCTGTGATATGCCGGATAGGGACTGTCCGGTTTGCGGCACACCGTTACAAAAGGAAGGACATGATATTCCATTTGAGACATTCCTTGGATTTAAGGGAAATAAAGAGCCGGATATTGACTTGAATTTCTCTGGAGAATATCAGTCAAAAGCGCATAAATATGTAGAAGTTATTTTCGGAGAGGGAAAGGCATTCCGGGCAGGAACCATCGGTACCCTTGCAGAAAAGACAGCATATGGTTATGTGTACAAATATTTTGAAGAAAGAGATATTCATAAAAGAAGATGTGAGATGGAGCGTTTGGCGGAAGGCTGTACGGGTGTAAAGCGAACCACAGGCCAGCATCCGGGTGGAATTATCGTAGTACCTCATGAACATGAGATTTATGAATTTACCGCAATCCAGCATCCGGCAAATGATGTGAATACAGATATTATTACAACACATTTTGAGTACCATTCTATTGACCACAACTTGTTAAAACTTGATATTCTCGGCCATGATGATCCCACTATGATTCGGCGCTTAGAGGACTTAACAGGAATGGATGCGACAACGATTCCTCTTGATGATCCAGAAGTTATGTCTCTTTTCCACAGTACCGATATTCTTGGTATCACACCAGAAGATATTGGCGGAATTGAGATGGGTTCTCTTGGCGTACCGGAGTTTGGTACCGAGTTTGTTATGCAGATGTTAAAAGATACAAATCCAAAGTGTTTCTCTGACCTTGTTCGCATTTCTGGCCTGTCCCACGGTACAGACGTATGGCTTGGAAATGCACAGACATTGATTGAAGAGGGAAAAGCAGAGATTTCCACGGCAATTTGTTGTCGAGACGATATTATGACCTATCTTATCAATATGGGACTTGATAAAGAACAGTCTTTTACCATCATGGAATCTGTTCGTAAAGGAAAGGGATTAAAACCAGAGTGGGAAGAAGAGATGACATCCCACGGCGTGCCAGACTGGTACATCTGGTCTTGTAAGAAGATTAAATATATGTTCCCGAAAGCGCATGCAGCGGCATATGTTATGATGGGCTGGCGTGTGGCATGGTTTAAAGTACATAAGCCATTAGCTTATTATGCAGCCTACTTTGGTATCCGTGCCTCAGCGTTTTCCTATGAGATTATGTGCCGGGGAAAAGAACGTCTTGACATTGCACTTACGGAACTTTTAAAAACACCGAAGGATCAGCAGACGAAAAAGGATCAGGATACGATTCGTGATGGAAGAATTGCACAGGAAATGTATGCAAGAGGATTTGAGTTTATGCCGATTGATATTTATAAGGCAAAAGCAAGAGAATGTCAGATTATTGATGGTAAGATCATGCCGCCGCTTTCCAGTGTGGAGGGTCTTGGAGATAAGGCCTGTGAGCAGGTAGAAGAGGCAGCGAAACATGGTCCGTTTACCTCACTTGAAAACTTTAGAAATCAGGCGAAAGTCAGTAAGACGAACGTAGATAAGATGGTGGAACTTGGAATACTTACAGGACTTCCGGAAACTGACCAGCTTACATTTGATTTCTTTATGGCGCAGAGCCAGGTATAATGAGAGACAGAGAAAAGGAGAAAAGCATGAGTTATATTAAAAACGCAGATATTCAGGGAAATGCATGGGTAGCACCGGGAGCCTGTGTAGTAGGAAATGTCACATTAGGAGATGAAAGTTCTGTATGGTATAATGCGGTACTTCGCGGAGATATGGCACCGATTGTTGTAGGGTGTGGTTCTAACGTCCAGGATGGCACCGTTGTTCACGCAGATAATGGCTTCCCATGTAAAATCGGGAATGGAACATCTATTGGTCATAATGCGATTATTCATGGATGCACAATCGGGAATAATACCGTCATTGGAATGGGTGCGATTATTATGAATGGCGCGCAGGTTGGCTCCGACTGTATTATTGGAGCAGGAAGCCTTGTTACACAGGGAACGGTAATTCCAGACGGAATGCTGGCATTTGGCTCTCCGGCAAAGGTAATCCGCCCGCTTACTGATGCAGAGAAAAAGGAGAATCAGACAAACGGCATCAGCTACATGCTGATGAAAAATGTACAAAAAGGGTGAAAAAACTTGAAATATAGATAGGGGTTGGATTATAATAAGGCGAATATGACTTTTGGCAAACTAGAAAGGAGAACTTTTAATTTTATGTCGGATACTACAAATACAAGAAAATATAAAGGCTATGAGTTAGATCAGACAACTTCCCATCGCCGCAATCAGAATCGGCCGTGGTTCTGGAAGGTATTGGGTATTAGCTTATTGCTTACGGTGCTGATTCTTGCAGGTGTTGTTTTTGGACTTTTGCATAGAACGCATAAGAACGCAAAACACATGGAAGAGATTAATTCTGCAAATACAGTCGAGGCATTACTTAAGGAGCACAAGCTTGTTACAATTACAGCTTCTTACTCTCATTTGGCAGAAGGTTCTGATTATACGACAACCCGCCAGATTAAGAAAGATAAAAAGGGGAACTATTTCTCTTACTTTAAGAAAGAAGGTTCCGATGATGATTACAAAGAAGTAATCAGTAATAAAGAATTATATCGTTATAATGGGAAGTATACACAGTATTTCGGACTGGTTGGAAATGATTACGAGGAAGAATGCGTAAAAGCGATTGAGGACAGCATTTTCCAGGGAGATATGAAAGATCAGATTCAGAACGAAAAAGAACGTGATAGTACAATCACTTTACAGCTTACGACTAAGGTTCAAAGCGGAGATGATTATGATACGGAATACGGATTCTCTGCTGGAGATACAATTGAGAAAACGATTATTATTGATAAAAAGACACAGCTTATTACTTCTGTAGAGGAGAAATGTGGGGATGAAGTTTTCTATGGTTATACAGTAGAGTTTGACGGTGAAGAAAAGATTCCACAGTTCTATAAGGATTTAAAGAAGGAAAAAGAAAAGAGAGTATGTACTGTTTACTCTGATTATGATGGAGAAAAGAATCAGGAATATACATTTAATCTTCCAATTGATTTATACTTTACTGTACTTGATCATGATGGATATAAGGTATATGAAGATGAGGATGGAACGAAGGAGTTTACACATTATCAGATGGAAGTGCAGAATCCAGATTCTGATCTATCCCTCTATATAAAAGCAGAATCATCAAAATAAAGAGCATCTAGTCAGGTGTTACTTGACGAAAAGGGGAGGCTGCCGCGATCATATTCTGACGCGGTAGTCTTTTTTAATAGATTGTATTTTTTGAAAAATGCTTTCTGAAAAATATGCCGCAATTTGGGGCATGCAGGTTGCAGGGATGTTTTTAAGACACTCGCTGATTGTGTTTGAAAAATAATTCAAGAATAAAAGAGGATTTGATTATGAAAACGAGAAGATTATTTTATGAAGATGTATACATTAGAGAGTTTGAGGCCATTGTACTTTCCTGTGAGGAAAGACAGGAAGGATATTATATCATTTTAAATGAAACAGCCTTTTATCCTGAAGGCGGAGGACAGCCAGCAGATAAGGGAACGATTGAGGGAGAAGAAGTTCTTGATGTGCAGTATGTGGATGGAGAAATCTGTCATATCATGAAAAAACCATTGAAAGCAGGGGAACAAGTTGTAGGACGAATCAACTGGGAATGGCGTTTTGACCTTATGCAGCAACATTCTGGCGAACACATTGTCAGCGGAATGATCCATGAGAAATATGGCTATGAAAATGTCGGTTTCCATATGGGAGAAGAAATCATCACAATTGATTTAAGCGGAATGCTGACAGAAGAACAAGTGGCTGAAATTGAACAAAAAGTAAATGATTATATTTGGATGAATCAGGAGGTAAATATTTTTTATCCAGATGAGAGGCAACGAAAACTCATTCCATATCGAAGTAAAAAAGAACTTACAGGAGAGATTCGCCTGGTAGAATTTCCGGGAGCAGACCTTTGTGCCTGCTGTGGTCTTCATGTGACACATGCCAGCCAGATTGGCCTGGTCAAAATCCTTTCCAGTAAGAAGTTTCGTGACGGGGTTCGTATGGAAATGCTTTCAGGAAAACGGGCATTAGAATATCTGTCAAAAAGTGCGGAGCAAAACAGCCAGGTTGCAGTCAGACTTTCGGTAAAAGAAAAAGAGACAAAAGATGCAGTACAGAGACTTCTTGATGAAGTTTATAACTTAAAAGGTGAACTTGCAGCAGAAAAGCAAAAACATTTTGAACAGATAGCAGCTTCCTGTGTGGGAAAAGAAAATGTGCTGTTGATTGAAGGAGATATGGAACCGGTAGAAGTAAGAAAATGTACCGATGCGATTTTAGATACATGCAGCGGTGTTGCAGCTTTCTTTGCGGGAAATGATAAAGACGGATATAAATATGCCATTGGACAGAGAGAAGGAGATGTCCGGGAACTTGTAAAGCAGGTGAATAAAGAACTGAACGGACGAGGAGGTGGAAAACCATTTTTTGCACAGGGTTCTCTGAAAGCAACGCGAAAACAAATAGAAATCTTCTTTGAAAAGAAGGTAAATTTCCAATAATATAAAAAATAACCTGCAAAAGCCAGGAAAGAAAGCAAAAAGAAATTTCTTTACAATTATTTTCAAATGGGCTATTATTTTGATGAAAATACTTTGGAAAAAGTTTAAGAGAAGTTCATGTTTTGCGGTGGATGCAGATATAGTCAATAAAAAGTGACATAGATGAGAACATACACCGGCGAAATAGAAAGGAAGGAATTATGTTTAAGAATAAACTGAAAAGATTATGTGCAGTAACTCTTGCTGGAATGATGGTTATGAGTGTAAGTGCATGTTCTACAAGCAAAAGTGCAGAGAAAAACAGCGTTTCTAAGGCAGAACAGGCATCAGAGGCAACAACAGAGGCCGCAAAGGATGATACGACAGCGGATTACGTTGCTTCTGGTGTAGAGCTTCCAGATAATTTTGAAAATATGATTTATCCAATTGAGGCTCTGATGTTACAGAATTATTCGAAAGGTTATCCATACTATGCAAATGGTGCCAGTGAAGAAAAGTCGGATTCTTTCTGGTTTTCTATGGCAGCACTCACTTCCTTAATGGAGAATGAATCTGCTTACGGAGATGGAATTGAGATGGATTCCTACTATTATCTTAAAGAGAACACATCAAATATGTATGCATCTGCTCTTTATAATGCATATGGAATGGGCAACATGGAATTCCCGGAAATTCCTGATGGTGATAAATATGCGACATATGATGATGGCAAGCAGATGTATGGCTTCTTAAAAGGAGAGGTAAACAGTCTTGTCCCATATATTACAAACTGTGTGAAAGATGGAAGCGATTATATCATCACATCACAGATTCGAGATAAAGATACAGATGAAGTAAAAGGAACATATGAAGTGACGATTACCGCATCTTCTTTTGATGGTGATGATAACTGCTTTGCCTATTCTGCTACAGCAATCAGACAGATTGGAGAGACAGATTCTGAGAATCAGAGTACATCTTCTGAAAGTGAAGAAGCGAGCACAGACAGTACATCCAAGAATGGAGGCGGCACAGATGCTGATTCATCTACAGACAACACGGATGCTACAGATTCTACCTCATCAACAGACAGTACAGAAGTAATCTCACAGGATGATGCATTAAGCCAGGCAAAAGATTATTATGGAGAAGATGCAGAATATTCTTACAAGAAGCAAGTTACAGTGGGAGATAAAGAATATTATGATTTTTCCGTAAGTGGTGATAATGTCAGCAGCACAGATGTATTAGTATCTGTAGATGGACAGGATGTCATTGGCGGAACACAGAACGATGATGGAAGCTGGTCATTTGATCAGTAAATGGAAGCAGCTGTCACCGTGTTAAGTTAGATAGTATATTGATAATATAGGAATTAGATAATAATTAAATAATATAAGAAATAAAAAAGAACTCTATTACACGATATCATATCATTTATGAAAGCTATGTTTAGGCATATCTCTTTCTGTAAGATATCGTATAATAGAGTTCTTTTTTATTTTTAATTTATAAGCAATATTATAGAGTATTACTGTAAAATTTTAAGAATGTTTTACAGAATTGCTGCTTACAAGATGAATTTGCAGAAGAAATAACTTCGATAACTGGCCAGAGATACTGATATTAATTTTCTCCATCATCCAACCATTCTTCATAAATAAAGAATGCATCAGATCCAACAATATCATCACATCCATCGACGCTGATTCCCTGTGTATCAAGGCCAAATGTAAGCGTATATTTATCTCCGTAATAACGTGCGGTATCTTCTGAAATTGCTACTGCTGTATGATGTTTAAAACATAGGCCATCTACGTCATATATTTCAAAATCGAATTGACTATCTGTAACATTCGATATTACCATATATTCTTTTCTGTCTGGTATATAACAGTTTCCTGCAATCGGTGATACTTCATATCCAAAAGTTGCTTTTGGTTCGGCCTTTTTACTTTCTGTAGATTTAGCTACTGTTTTTACTGTTGCTTTTGTTTCTGTTGTGGATGCGGTTTTATCCTCTGTAAAGCTGAGTCCTTTGCTGCTTCCGCAAGGTGTTGCATAGTGGAGTTTCATCCAGCCAGTTTTGCCACCATAGGCAAATTTCGCCCATCCATTTCTGGATTCAGAAGATTGAAATTTTGTACATAATGGAACGGTTGTAAGTTGCTCGCTATCTTCCGTGGATGATTTACGAAGTTTAATACCATTTGTACTTCCATCGCATCTTTCAACCTGCCAGTATTCGGATGCATAGAATCCAACAACATTCATATCAATCCAGCATTCCTTATTTTGATAAGTTGTTCGTCCCCAGCCATCTTCAACTTTGGATATATTCAGTTCGGTTCCGTACTTAACATCTGTGGCTGCAATGGATGTATCTTGTCCGGCTCCCGTATGTAATTTGATAGCTTGTTCATTTACAAAAACGATATTCTCGCTATTTGCTTTTACATAAAAATAGTTAACATCTCCAGAAATTGTTCGAAGCTTGTCCATGCGGCACCATCCCTGACGATTGCAAAAATCAATTTTTGCCCATTTTTCTCCGTCTACTGTTTTTTCTTGTAACAGAGCACAAGGAACGCCTTCTTGCACTTTTCCAGCTTTTTTCTTTTTGCCGGGTTCTTTAAAAAGTTTAATGTTATCAATGTCTTTACTTTTGGCTGTCACTACAGTATCGAAAGTGTTATCTTGTACCAGAATTTTGGAAGAATCCCCCTGATCAGCTTTTTGGCTGCTTTCTTTACTAGCTTGAGATTTACTTTTATTTGAAGAAAATAACCCAATTGCTAGGCCGCCTAAGAACAATACCGCGACGAATGCTCCAGCAATGATAAATGGCGTTTTTGAACGTTTCTTTTCTGGTGGCAGTGTATAAGGTGGCTGGTTATATGGTACTTGTCCTCCCTGTTGGTAAGGCTGCTGACTATAAGGATTAAGATTTCCTTGCTGGTAAGGCTGCTGGCTATAAGGATTAGGATTTCCTTGCTGGTAAGGCTGCTGACTGTAAGGATTAGGATTTCCCTGCTGGTAAGGTTGGTTACTATAAGGGTTTTGTCCTGCCGGTTGATAAGGTTGCTGTCCATAAGAATTTGGTGTATGTTGCTGATACGGATTATTATTGCTTCCAGACGGACCATATCCACCCTGTTGATACGGGTTTTGACTGTAAGGATTTGCGTTTCCCCCTGACGGGGAATGTTGTGATTGTCCATATGGCGATTGGGAGTTCGATCTCTTTGGGTGTTTCAGCTTAGGTCTTCTAATTTGATTTGAAAACTCTCTTTTTTCTTTAAGTGGAACGGTATGTTCATCCTCTAACGGTATCGTTTTGTCATCCCAATTCGAATGTTCTCTTCTTTCTTCATCCATTTTTTCCTCTCCTTTTACTGTAAAAGTTTTAGACAGATTGCTACAAACATTCTGCCTTTATAGCTATACAGCTATTTTAGTTATAATGTAACATATTTAAATGGAAACGCAATCCCTATATTTCCTAATTTTTGAGGGTGCAAGGCAGACAAACTCCTGAAGCTAAATAAAGCATATTTGTGACTTTAGTTGCGGCGGTTTGAATGTTCGCTTAAGCGCTCGCATCCAAACCTTGCTCCGAGGCCACAAATATGTATTATTTAGCTTTAGGAGTTCTGTGCGCAGGCAGCTCAGAAAATCAGTTG
>ERZ791879.1417-NODE-1417-length-10539-cov-12.404140_pt1 | contig 10539 bp, 8 predicted proteins | sample MGYA00510162_ERZ791879 | MGnify/ENA primary metagenome ERZ791879 (study PRJEB30046, sample SAMN00792113) | human gut metagenome | study: EMG produced TPA metagenomics assembly of the A metagenome-wide association study of gut microbiota in type 2... | reverse complement strand
TTGCTCAAATTACTTTGAGTCTTTGTTTTAAGACTCTCAAAAGAATTGCTGGTTACTTAATTTATATTCTGTTCAATTTTCAAAGATCATTTAGCAATCAACCTGACTGCCTATTAATAATATCATTTATCTTTTTGGCTGTCAACACTTTTTTTTAAACTTTTAAGTTTGTTTTGTGTTGTTACCTCATCGCCTTGTTTCAAACTTACTATTTGTTCCCGACGACGTGTTTTATATTAACACGTTTAATAATATGCAAACATAATATTTATTTACTTTTACAAATTTTATTCTTTATTTTCTCTATTTTTCTCTATTTTTCTCTTTTTTACTTATAATGATACTCTAGGATGTGTTGATACTATTTACCTAAGAAAAACACTCTATTCCCCTTTAAAAACACATTAGCTCTATATATTTGTAAGTATTATTTTTGAATTTAAATTTTATATTTTATCTAAAAACTTTACTAAATCTTTAAATCAAAAAAAGAAGCAAGACAAATATCCTACTTCTTTTTTATTTATTATTTAATCTATAGACTATTTACTATTTCTTTAAATTTATTTCCCCTTACTGCAAAATTAGGGAACATATCAAACGATGCACATGCTGGTGATAGAGTTACAATATCTCCACTTTGAGCAATTTCTTTTGCTTTATTAACAGCCTCCTCTAGAGAATCTACCATAACAATTGGAATATTTATATTCTTATTTAATGTTAATTTATCAAAAGCTTCCTTTATTAAATCTTTAGTATCTCCCAAAAGTATTAATTCTTTTATAAAAGGATACCCTTCTTCAGCTAAAGGCTCAAATGGTATATGTTTATCATATCCACCTGCTATTAATATTACTTTTCTCTCAAAAGCAAATAATCCAGCAAGAGTTCTAGTTGGACTAGACGCAATAGAGTCATTATAGTATTTTACTCCATCAAGCTCTCTCACTAATTCACATCTATGCTCAACTCCAGCAAAACTTTCTGCAACTTTCTTCATAGTTTTAATTTCTACATCATCCTTAGTTGCAGTAAATGCAGCCAAATAATTTTCTACATTATGCATTCCTTTAATTACTATATCATCTTTTTTACAAACTATATTTCCATCTAGATATAATACCCCTTCATTAAAGTATGCTCCATTCTCAAGGACTCTCTTTGAAGAAAATTCCCTTATTTCTGCTTTTGCTTCACTCTCAAATCCATAAGTTATATCATTTTCTCTATTTAAAACTAAAACACTATCATTACTTTGATATAAAAATATATTTTTCTTAGCATCTATATATTCTTGCATATCCTTGTGCATATCTAAATGATTTGGTGCTAAATTTGTAACAACAGCTACATCAACTGGTAAATTCATAGTCATAAGTTGAAAGCTTGATAATTCTAAAACAACCATATGATTCTCATCTATTTCTTCTATATTAGAAAATAAAGGAGTACCTATATTCCCCCCTACCCAAGTTTTATATCCTTCAGCTTCTAATAACTTAGATATTATTGTTGTTGTTGTTGTCTTTCCATCTGATCCTGTTATTGCATATATTTTCCCTTTACAATATCTTACGAACTCTTCCATTTCAGAAGTTATATAAGCTCCTTCTTTTTTTGCTCTTACTAAGGCCTCACAATCAATTCTCATAGAAGGTGTTTTAAATATAACCTCATATCCTGTTAATTTCTCTAAGTATTTTTCTCCTAATTCTAATTTTACACCCTTTTTCTTAAAATCAACTGCAACTTCACCTAATGCTTCCTCACTCTTCATGTCAAAACCAGTTACATTAGCTCCTAATTTTACTAGAAAGTTAATTAAAGGTATATTACTAACACCAATTCCTACTACAGCAACATTTTTCCCATTAATAAATTTTTTAAATTCACAAAAATCCTTCATTAATTGCCTCCACACTCATACACAATATATATTTATCTATGTTTATATTATTGATTCTTTCCAACATATAAATAATTATATCATTATAAATTCTTATATTCTATAATTATAATATCCTAAATATTTACTCTATAAAAAGATGCTTGAATTACTCCAAGCATCTCATTAAACCCACTTCATTACCTTTATAATATCGTAACTATAAATTTTATCTTTAATTTATTTAATCACATTATATTATATTAAACTTTCATATTTTTGATAATATTCTATTTTTAACTTATATATGTTACAACAAAAATAGCGTTAGGAAATGCTATTTTAAACATCTATCCTAACGCTATAAAACTAAAATTCTAGACTTTTTGCAATAAAGTCATTTAATTCTTCAATCTTAACTCTTTCTTGAGTCATTGAATCTCTATGTCTTATAGTAACACATCCATCATTTTCAGTTTCAAAGTCAACTGTTATACAGAATGGTGTTCCTATTTCATCTTGTCTTCTATATCTCTTACCAATACTTCCTGTTTCGTCATATTCAATATTGAAGTTCTTAGCTAACATTGAATATACTTCATCAGCTTTTTCTGATAACTTTTTAGATAATGGTAATACAGCAGCCTTATATGGAGCTAACGCTGGATGTAAGTGCATAACTGTTCTTACATCTCCACCTTCTAATTCTTCCTCATCATAAGCATCAACTAAAAATGCTAATGCAACTCTATCTGCACCTAATGATGGTTCTATACAATATGGTATATATTTTTCATTAGTTGTTGGATCTAAATATGTCATATCTGTTCCTGAATGTTCAGCATGTTTCTTTAAGTCATAATCTGTTCTATCAGCTATTCCCCAAAGTTCTCCCCAACCAAATGGGAATAAATATTCTATATCTGATGTTGCATTTGAGTAGAATGATAATTCTTCTTCACCATGATCTCTCATTCTTAAACATTCTGCATTAACCCCTAGGTTTAATAAGAAATTCCAGCAGTAATCCTTCCAATATCCAAACCATTCTAAATCTGTGCCTGGCTTACAGAAGAATTCTAATTCCATTTGTTCGAACTCTCTTGTTCTGAAAGTAAAGTTACCTGGAGTAATTTCATTTCTGAAAGACTTACCAATTTGAGCTATACCAAATGGTACCTTTTTTCTTGAAGTTCTTTGAACTGATTTGAAATTAACAAATATACCTTGAGCTGTTTCTGGTCTTAAGTATACTGTACTAGCTGAATCTTCAGTTATTCCTTGGAAAGTCTTAAACATTAAGTTGAACTTTCTTATATCTGTGTAATTCATTTTTCCGCACTTAGGACAAACTATATTATTCTTAGTTATATATTCCATTAATTCTTCATTAGTCCATCCATCAGCACAAGCAACTTCTACACCATTTTCAGTCATATGATCTTCAACTAGCTTATCAGCTCTAAATCTTGATTTACATTCTTTACAATCCATTAAAGGATCTGAGAATCCACCAACATGCCCTGATGCAACCCAAACTTCTGGATTCATTAATATCGCACAGTCAACTCCTACATTATAAGGACTTTCTTGAACAAATTTTTTCCACCAAGCTTTTTTAACATTGTTTTTGAACTCTACTCCTAGTGGACCATAATCCCATGAGTTAGCAAGTCCTCCGTATATTTCTGATCCTGGGAATATAAAACCTCTACTTTTACATAAAGCAACGATTTTATCCATAGTCTTTTCTACTGCCATTTTTAATCCTCCTAAATATTTTTTTATAATAAAAAAAGCCTTATAACCATAAAGGGACGAAAATAAATTCCGCGGTTCCACCCTTCTTGGCTAAAGCCCAACTTTCTAAATTAACACTCAAAAGCTCCCTTCATTTTAACTTCTTAATGATTTTCACCCACCATCATCTCTCTGAAAAGAACATTAAAACTACTTTTCTTTCTCAACATGTTTATTAAATTTCATATATTAATTTTATCAAATGACCTTTATATGTCAAGCTAAATTCCACTCTCTTTTTCATCATGTTTACAAAAATTAAATTTTCAAATTTTAATTGGTTTAAATTAATTTTTACATCTACTAAAAAGATAGTATTTTTTAATTATACATTTATAAAAAAAGAGTTTTGTATCAACAGACTTTATCTGTTCTTACAAAACTCTTTTAAAATAAAAATGGCTCCGCGAAGAGGACTCGAACCTCCAGCCTATCGGTTAACAGCCGAGTGCTCCACCATTGAGCTATCGCGGAATATTATTGCAGCAATGAAATTTAAAGTGGCTCCGCGAAGAGGACTCGAACCTCCAGCCTATCGGTTAACAGCCGAGTGCTCCACCATTGAGCTATCGCGGAATATTATTGCAGCAATGAAATTTAAAGTGGCTCCGCGAAGAGGACTCGAACCTCCAGCCTATCGGTTAACAGCCGAGTGCTCCACCATTGAGCTATCGCGGAATGTCATTGCATAATTTATTATATCAGCTTTTATATAAAATGCAACACTTTTTTTATATTTTTTTTAAAAATTTTTCTTCTTTCTTTTTATAAGGCCAAATTTCATTATAAAGTTTCTAAAATATATATTTTACAATTTAATTTAATTATAATAATTCATTCCTTAACTATACTTTTAATTTATTATTTAAATAAAAAACCACCTCTCGGTGGTTTTTATTAGTTTTGTGGTTTCATTGTTGGGAATAATATAACGTCTCTAATTGATGCTGAATCAGTTAAGAACATTATTAATCTATCTATTCCTATTCCTAATCCACCTGTTGGCGGCATACCTGTTTCTAATGCGCTCATGAATTCTTCATCTATCATATAAGCTTCATCATCACCAAGTTCTCTTTCCTTCTCTTGTTGAGCGAATCTTTCTCTTTGAACGATTGGATCATTTAATTCAGAATATGCATTACATAATTCTCTACCAAATACAAATCCTTCAAATCTTTCAGTGAACATTTCGTCTCCTCTCTTTTTCTTTGTAAGAGGAGAAATTTCTACTGGATAATCTATAATAAATGTTGGTTGAATCATATGCTCTTCACAGAATTCTTCATATAATGCATTTAATACTTCACCTTTAGTTACAGTATTTAATGGTTTTGGGAATTCTAAATGCTTTTCTTTAGCAATAGCTTGAGCTTCTTCATTTGATTTAATTTCTTTGAAATCTACTCCAGCATATTCTTTAACAGCATCAACCATAGTTATTCTTCTCCATGGTGGCATAAAGTCAATTTCAGTTCCTTGATAAGTAACCTTAGTAGTTCCATTAACTTTCTTACATACTTCAGCTACCATGTTTTCAGTTAATTCCATCATATCATTATAATCAGCAAATGCTTGATATAATTCTATCATAGTAAATTCAGGATTATGTCTTACTGACATACCTTCATTTCTGAAAGTTCTTCCTAATTCATAAACTCTTTCGAATCCAGCAACTATACATCTCTTTAAGTATAACTCTGGAGCTATTCTTAAGTACATATCTAAATCTAATGTATTATGATGTGTTATAAATGGTCTAGCAGAAGCTCCACCAGCTATAGTAGCAAGCATTGGAGTTTCAACTTCTAAAAATCCTCTATTATCTAAGAATTCTCTTATTCCTTTGATTATTTGACTTCTCTTCATAAAAGTAGTTTTAACTTCTGGGTTAGTTATTATATCTACTTCTCTTTGTCTATATCTTAAATCTGGATCTTTTAATCCATGCCACTTTTCTGGAAGTGGTTTTAAAGACTTACATATTAATTCTAAAGTTTTAGCCTTAACTGATATTTCGCCTGTTTTAGTTTTAAATACTTCACCAGTACAAGTAACCCAGTCACCTAAATCATTAGTCTTGTATTGTTTTAAAGCTTCTTCTCCAACTTCATCAATCTTTATGAATAATTGAATTTTTCCATCTCTATCATGTATATCTGAAAAGACAACTTTTCCTTGTCCTCTCTTAGACATAATTCTACCAGCAACAGTAACTTCTTTACCTTCTAAATCTTCAAAGTTATCTTTAACTTGTTGTGAACTATGTGTTCTATTAACTTTATATACATCAAAAGGATCCTTTCCCTCTTGTTGTAATTGAACTAGCTTCTCTCTTCTTAATCTTTCTTGTTCATTGAATTGTGACTCTAGTTCTTGCATGTTCATTTCTTCAGTTGACATTCACTATACCTCCAATTAGTCTCTTCTTATTTCTAAGACTTCAAACTTGCTTACTCCACTTGGAACTGCAACTTCTACTACATCTCCAACTTTCTTTCCTATTAATGCACTACCTACTGGTGATTCATTTGATATTTTAAAATTCATTGGATCTGCTTCTGCTGAACCAACTATTGTATATTCAACTTCTTCATCAAATTCGTAATCCATAACTTTAACTATTGATCCTACTGATACCTTATCTTTTGGAATTTCACTTTCATCAACAACTACAGCATTTTTTAACATGTTTTCTAATTGAATTATTCTTCCTTCAGTAAAAGCTTGATCGTTTTTAGCTTCATCATACTCAGAGTTTTCACTTAAATCTCCATATCCTAAAGCTACTTTTATCTTTTCTGTAATTTCTTTTCTTTTTACTGTTTTTAAGTATTCTAATTCCTCTTCAAGTTTTTTAACACCTTCGTAAGTCATTATAAATTTTTTTGATTGACTCATATCTTTCTCCCCTTCAAAGCTTAACCGTATTCATATATTAAACACAGAAGCTTAGTAATCTTAAAATCATTTTAAATATTATAAATCAGGCTATTTCATCTGTCAACAAAATAACTAACTATTTTAAACACTTATATATTACTATATTATTAATAATAAATTATACATCTCTATAAGCATAAATGTATTAATTCTTCTTTATATTTTTGCAAAGTATTAACTACTTCTTGCGTTGTAGATAAACTGTTCACTACATTTCTAATCTCACTACTTTTAGGCAATCCTTTTAGATACCAAGCTGCATGTTTTCTCATTTCTCTAACAGCTTTAAACTCACCATCATATTTAATTGCTAATTCATAATGTCTTAAACACATATTAATCTTTTCTTCTGCACTAATAGGTAATATCTCTTTACCATTTAGTACTCTCTCTATTTGATTAAATATCCATGGATTTCCCATACTTCCTCTGGCAATCATTATTGCATCACAGTCAGTTATTTCTTTCATTCTTAAAGCATCTTCTGGGGTAAATACATCTCCATTACCTATAACAGGAATTGAAACAGCTTTCTTTACTTTACCTATTATATCCCAATCTGCCTTACCTTCATACATTTGCTTTTTAGTTCTTCCATGAATAGCAATGGCATCTGCTCCTGAATACTCCATGATCTTTGCAAATTCTACTGCATTAATATTATCTTCATCATATCCTTTTCTAAATTTAACTGTAACTGGTTTATTTGAAACCTTCTTTATTTCACTAACTATCTCTCCAGCTAATTTAGGATTTAACATTAATGCTGATCCTTCACCATTTTTAGTTATTTTAGGTGCCGGACATCCCATATTAATGTCTAAAATACATATATCATTCATTTTATTAAAATGACTTTGTACTACTTCAGCCATTATCTTAGGATCATTCCCAAAAATTTGAGCTGCTACTGGTTTTTCTTCATCAGCTATTCTCAGAAGTGCTTGTGTATTTTCACTACCATAATATAATGCCTTGGCACTTACCATTTCGGTATAAACCAATCCACATCCCATTTCTTTACATAGTCCTCTAAAGGAAATATCAGTAACTCCTGCCATAGGTGCTAAGAAAACACTTTTTTCAAAATTAAGGTTTCCTATTTTCATTTATTTACTCCTTATTTTTATCATATATTATTCTTAACCCCTCTAACGTTAAGCTAGAATCAACTTTATCTATGACATCTGTTGACTTTGCTATTAAATTAGCTAATCCTCCAGTTGCAATTACATATGGATTTTCAAGTCCCATTGTAATCATTTCACTCTTTATTTTATTAACTATATATTCTACTTGCCCTATATATCCATACAATATACCAGCTTGCATACTCGAAACTGTATTTTTACATATTATACTTTTTGGTAATTCTAACTCTACTCTTGGTAGTTTTGCCGCTCTTTCAAATAAAGCATCTGAAGATATTCTTACGCCTGGACAAATACATCCACCTAAATAATTACCTCCTTCAGTAACTGCACAATAAGTAGTAGCTGTACCAAAGTCAATAATTATTACGTCTCTTCTATATATTTCATGAGCAGCCACTGCATTTACTATTCTATCTGCTCCTACTTCCTTAGGGTTATCATATTTAATATTTATACCTGTTTTTACTCCAGGTCCAACAATTATAGGATCTATATTAAAACTCTTCTTTATCATATTCTCTAAAGAATGCATTATATTAGGTACAACAGAAGATATTATTATTCCCGTAACTTCTTTTGGATTTAAATCATTTTGATTAAATAATTGTATCATTTGTATCCCATATTCATCTGAAGTTTTTTTGGAATCCGTAGAAATTCTCCAACCAGCTATATAATCATTATCTCTATATACTCCTATAACTATATTGGTATTCCCCACATCTACCAGTAGAATCATAAACGCACCACCTTAACATAATTAAAGCAGCCCTAAAGCTGCTTTTATCGTAATATTAAACAGTAATTAAAACTAATAATTTAATTTTAACAATTACATATTATTTGTCAAGTGTTGTAAATTTTAAATATTAAAATAATCCTACAATTTCTCCATTTTCTAGAATATCCATTTTATTAGCTGCCGGAACCTTTGGTAAACCTGGCATAGTCATTATATCTCCAGTTAAGACAACTATAAACCCTGCACCATTTGATACTCTAACTTCCTTTACAGTTATATCGAAATTTTCAGGTCTTCCTAATAAACTAGGATTATCTGATAATGAGTATTGAGTTTTAGCCATACAAATAGGCAATTTATCTAATTCAAACTTCTCAAGCTCTGCAATTTGTCTACTTGCTGCAGGAGTATATAAAACACTTTTTGCTCCATATATTTCCCTGGCAATAGTTAATATCTTATCTTTAATAGTATCTTTTTCATCATATAATACTTTAAAGTTTGATTCTTCATTATCTAATACTTCATTCACTATATTAGCTAATTCTAATCCACCTTCTCCGCCTTTAGCCCATACATCACTTAGTGCTACTTTTACTCCTAGTTTTGCACAGAACTCCTTAATAAATTGTATTTCTTCATCTGAATCTGTTACAAACTTATTAATAGCAACTACGACTGGTACATTGTATTTCTTCATATTCTCTATTTGCTTCTCTAAATTAACTATTCCTTTAGCTAAAGCTTCTACATTTGGTATATTTAATTCTTCTTTTTTAACTCCTCCATGATGTTTTAATGCTCTCATTGTAGCAACTATAACTATACAATTTGGAGTTAAATTGCCATATCTACATTTTATATCTAAAAATTTTTCTGCTCCAAGATCCGCTCCAAATCCACCTTCAGTAACAACAATATCTCCTAATTTTAATGCCATCTTTGTGGCAACTATAGAATTACATCCATGTGCAATATTTGCAAATGGTCCTCCATGAATTATTGCAGGCGTATTTTCTAATGTTTGAACTAAATTAGGCTTTATTGCATCCTTCATTAATAATGCCATTGAACCTTCAACTTCTAACTGCTTTGCATATACAGGATTTCCATCTAAATCATATGCAACTAATATGTTACCCATTCTTTCCTTCAAATCTGATAGACTTGTAGCCAAACAAAGAATAGCCATTATTTCAGAAGCAACAGTTATCATGAATCCATCCTCTCTTAAGAATCCATTAACTTTTCCTCCCATACCTACAACTATATTTCTTAAAGCTCTATCATTCATATCCATAACTCTTTTAAATATAATTCTTCTTGAATCTATTCTAAGGTCATTTCCTTGATGAATATGATTATCTATAGCAGCACATAATAAATTATTTGCTGTTGTTATGGCATGCATATCACCTGTAAAGTGTAAATTTATATCTTCCATTGGAACAACTTGTGCATATCCACCACCTGCAGCTCCGCCTTTTACACCAAATACAGGACCTAAAGATGGTTCTCTTAAAGCTATTACAGCTTTTTTACCTGTTTTACACAACGCTTGCCCTAAACCTACCGTAACTGTAGATTTCCCTTCTCCCGCCGGAGTAGGGTTTATTGCTGTAACAAGAACCAACTTTCCATCTTTCTTGTCTTTATTATTGTTTAACACATCTAAAGAAATCTTACATTTATACTTTCCGTAAAGCTCTATGTCATCCTCACCTAAATTTAACTTTTCCGCAATCTTTATTATGGGTTCCATTTTTGCCTCTTGTGCTATTTGAATATCACTCTTCATATAATAAACCTCCTTTATTATTTCAAACTTTAAATATATCTAAATTATATCATCATAAATTTCATTTTAAAATACAAATCGAATATTTTAATATTTTTATAATTAATTGTTCGTAATTATTAGTGAATTCACTTTTGTACTTTAACATTAAATTCGCATTTTAACTAAATTCTTCGTTACGTGGAAGCGAAAAAATGAAATATTTATTTTCCAG
>ERZ791879.1413-NODE-1413-length-10558-cov-6.865848_pt1 | contig 10558 bp, 7 predicted proteins | sample MGYA00510162_ERZ791879 | MGnify/ENA primary metagenome ERZ791879 (study PRJEB30046, sample SAMN00792113) | human gut metagenome | study: EMG produced TPA metagenomics assembly of the A metagenome-wide association study of gut microbiota in type 2... | reverse complement strand
ATGCGTGGGCTTCTACTTTTGGTGAAACTACTACTGCCATCGAACTTGCGCCCGAGGGCTATACTTTAATAGGACGATAAACTTGATTGTCCTAAATTGAAAGATTCCATAAGAAAGGAGGTAGAACAAATGCCTAAAGAACCAAAAATCACCGCACTCTATGAGCGTTTGTCAAGAGATGATGATCTTGCTGGTGAATCGAATTTCATCACCAACCAAAAGAAATATCTGGAAGATTACGCTCAAAAGAACGGCTTCAAGAACATCTGCCATTTTACAGATGATGGCTTTTCAGGTGTGAATTTCAATCGTCCCGGCTTTCAATCTCTAATAAAAGAGGTAGAAGCAGGAAATGTCGAAACGCTGATTGTTAAGGACATGAGCCGCTTAGGACGAAATTATCTACAAGTCGGTTTTTATACGGAAGTTCTGTTCCCACAGAAAAACGTCCGATTCCTTGCAATCAACAACAGCATCGACAGCGACAATGCTTCAGACAATGATTTTGCTCCGTTTTTGAATATTATGAACGAATGGTATGCCAAAGACACGAGCAATAAAATCAAGGCTGTGTTCGATGCCCGGATGAAAGATGGAAAACGTTGCAGCGGCTCTATTCCGTATGGATATAACCGTTTGCCAAACGACAAGCAGACACTTGTTGTTGATCCGGTGGCATCCGAAGTCGTAAAGCGCATTTTTCTTCTTGCGAACGAAGGAAAAAGCCCACGGACAATCGCAGAACTGTTGACAGAGGAAAAAGTCCTGATTCCTGCTGCATACGCAAAGAAATATCACCCGGAGCAGTACAATGGGACAAAGTTCTCCAATCCGTACCTGTGGGGCACCTCCTCCGTAAGAACAATTTTAGGTCGGCAGGAATATCTGGGACACACTGTTTTACGAAAATCTGTAAGCACAAATTTCAAACTTCACAAGAGAAAAGAAACAGATGAAGATGAACAGTACGTTTTCCAGAACACGCATGAACCGATTATATCGCAAGAACTTTGGGATAGTGTTCAGAAACGCAGATGCCGAGTGAATCGTGCTTCTGCTTGGGGAACGCACACCAACCGTTTAAGCGGGTATCTGTATTGTGCCGACTGCGGCAGAAGATTGACCTTGCAAACGCACTACAGTAAAAAGGATGGGTCTACTCAATATTCTTATCGTTGTGGTGGATATGCAAGTCGGGTGAATGGCTGTACTGCCCATTCAATCAGTGCCGATAATGTTGAAGCCCTGATATTGGCATCGGTCAAACGCTTTTCGAGATTTGTTCTAAAAGATGAAGAGACCTTCGCTTTGGAACTGCAATCGCTTTGGAAAGAGAAACGTGAAGAAAAGCCGAAGCAGAACCAATCGGAATTGAAACGTTGTCAAAAACGCTATGATGAGCTTTCTGCCCTTATTCGTAGTCTGTACGAAAATCTTATGTCTGGACTGTTGCCCGAACGACAGTACAAGCAGCTGATGGCACAGTATGATAGCGAGCAAGCAGAATTGGAATCGCAGATGGAAACGATGAAATCCAAAATTGCCGAAGATAAATCAAGTTCTGCTGATATTCGGCATTTCATTTCGCTGATTCGCAAGTGCAAAAATCCAACAGAAATCTCCGATTCAATGTTTAACGAACTTGTCGATAAAATCGTTGTTTATGAAGCCGAGGGTGCAGGCAATGCCCGCACACAAAAGGTTGACATTTATTTCAACTATATCGGCCAAGTCGATATTGCTTATACCGAGGAAGAACTTGCCGAACTGAAAGCGCAGAAGGAGCAGGAAGAACGGCAGCGCATGGAAATGCAGCGTAAACGTGAAAAAGCCTATCGAGAAAAGCGAAAAGCAAAGATAATCGCTAAAAACGGTGGCGAAATCATTAAAACCAAAACGTGTCCGCACTGCGGGAAGGTGTTTACACCTACGAGCAACCGACAGCTTTTCTGCTCAAGGGAATGCTGGAATCAGGCAAGACTGGAGCAAAAGAAAGCGGATAGAGAAGCCGAGAGAGGAACTCACTACTACCGGCAACGCGCCTGTGCTGTGTGCGGTCATTCCTACTGGCCTACACACAGCCAGCAGGAATTTTGTTCCGATGAGTGCAGGAGAATCAACCACAACAAGAAAACCTTGGAATTCTATCACAAGAAAAAAGGAAATCTAAAACCGGACCCAGAAGCAACTCCAACGCCGAAACCAAAGGAGGATAATGCAGCATGACTACCTTAAAGAACACGCTCCAAGACAGCAACAACGGCCTGGACTACACCCTTGTCAATGACCACTATCTGCCGAACCTGACCGCAGCAGCCCCGGCAGAGCAGGACCCCACCGGGCGGTGGGGCCGCTTACATAAAATGTATCTGAAGGAGCAGCATCCCATCCGGTATAATCAACTGCTCCTGTCCGGTGAGTTGGGCAGCTACCTTGCCACTCTGGACGAACAGGCAGACGAGCAGCTTGCCCTTATTATCCGGCAGATGCAGGAAGCCGAGGGCGTGACCGAAGCACTGAAAGCCGCCGATCAACTGGAATGGGTGCGCCGAATGAACAGCATCCGCAACCGTGCCGAGGGAATCATCAAGACCGAGCTGATTTTTGTATAAGGAGGTGCCCACGATGACTGTGCTGAAACTGATGCTGAAACTTGCCCTTTTTCCGCTGCTTCTGCTGCTGGTTCTGGCACAGTGGGTGGGCATCTTCCTCACGACCTTCTCCACGATCCTGACGAATCTGCTGGCGGGGCTGTTCTTCTTCGTGGCTCTGACAAGCTGGATCATGAAGCTGGCAGACGGCGGCGAAGTCCTGAAAATGCTGATTACCGCATTTGTGGTTTTCGTCCTGCCTTACATAGCGATAGCTGCTATCGCCAAAATCTCCTTTTTCGCTGATGAACTCCGGGATTTTCTCCAATCCTGAGTTCAAGACCGCCCTGCACAACGCACGGCGGTCTTTTTGCTACATCGGGTCTGCACAGGGCAGACCCTTTTTTATACGGAGGAACAAGCCTATGAAACTGACGTTTGAAGAAAAGAAGCTGCTCTACACCTATGGCTGCGCCGATCTGGAACTGACCCGCAAAGCGGCTGTACGAGATTGCCGGGCTGACGGTTGACCCCAATCAGAACAAGCTGGTGTATGACTTCTGCCGGAAGCTGGAGGACGAAACGCTGGCAGACTGGTATGACCAGATGTTCTATTTCGTCCGTGCCGAGATGGAGTGCTACACCAATATGCTGCTCCTGATGCAGGACATTGAGGAGGACAAGGAATGGAGGAAGGAAGATTTTGTCGAGCCCGACGACAATGTTTAAGCTGGAAACCATGATCTACGCCAGTGAGGACGGAACAAGCAGCGTGTTCACGCTGAATCCCGCCCTGCAGAAGCAGCTTGATGCCCTTGCAGCGCAGCACCCGGAGGTGTGCCAGCGGAAGGCAAAGGGAGAAGCCGGCGGTGTGACGTATTCTATAAGTGATATGTCACTAGCAATTAGTTCTAAAGCATTCCCCGCTTCATGATGAACAATCTTGCTTTCACAATAATAATCGAATTATCGTGAAAAAACTTTGCATTAACGGCATTTCAAATGATTTGAAAGGAGTTGTAGTGTTGTTTAGCGAAATCAAGTATGGTATAATTAAAAGGTAGATTTAAAAGAAAAGCGATTATTTGATTTAATCAATAAACCACAAAGCTGATTTAAGAAAACAAGGAGAAAAGATATGCCCAGTGCAAGAGGTTCGGGAACATTGATAGACTTGTTTGCGGGTGCAGGAGGATTGTCTTGTGGATTGGAGCAAGCAGGATTTCGTCCAGTACTAGCAAATGAAATGGTATCACAGTTTGCACACACCTATCAAATAAATCACCCGGAAACAAAAGTTATTGTCGGTGATGTTCGAAAAGTTGATGAAAAAGAAATTCATAATTTGGTTTCGGAATACGGAGAAATAGATTTAATAGCAGGAGGGCCGCCTTGCCAAGGCTTCTCTGTTAATGCTCCAGTTCGTTCGTTAGATGATCCTAGGAATCATCTATTTGAAGAATACCTAAGAATTGTAAGAGAAATTCAGCCCAAAGCGGTCCTGATTGAAAATGTTCCGGGCATAGTATCTTTGGGAAAAGGAACGGTTGTAGAGCAAATCTATAAAGAGCTTGAAAGCATGGGATATAAGGTGAATCATCGAATTCTATTTGCTGGACATTATGGGGTTCCCCAGTTGAGATTTCGAACAATTATCATTGGTATTCGAGATTATTCAGGTGAAATTGTTTTCCCAAAGCCGGAATTTTATGCTACAGCTGTTGCGAACTTCCAAAAATCAAAGGAGCTTTGTTACTCGCTAACTCCGTTTGATGAGTTTGTCTTAAAACCAAAAGTTACTGTTCATGATGCTATCGGCGATTTACCCCAAATCGAGGGTGGTGAAAAAAAGACAACCTATGATTATGTGGTTGAGCCACAATGTGAATACCAAAAAATATTACGCGATGGGTCGAAAGAAATCACATCACACTGGTGCTCAAGATTATCGGACATAAATAAAGAAAGATTGAAATATATTCCTGTCGGCGGAAGTTGGAGAGACATTCCGTATGACCTATTGCCGAAAGGATTACAGCGCGCTAAGAGAAGCGACCATACAAAACGATATGGACGATTGGATCCAAACGAGTTGTGTTCTACTGTTTTGACAAAGTGTGATCCTCATTGGGGGAGTTTCTTCCATCCTGACCAGCCGAGAACTATTTCAATTCGTGAAGCAGCTAGAATTCAAAGCTTTCCTGATAAATATCGTTTTACGGGAAGTATGACAGAACAATATGAGCAAGTAGGAAATGCAGTGCCGCCTTTATTGGCAAAGGCTGTTGGCAAGTGTATAATGGAAATGATAAGGAGTGCTGACAATGAACGTACGGCGTCCGCAAAATGATATTGTAGAGATTTTCGGCTATGCTCCAAATGATACAACGAGAGAATGCAGAGCTCTTTGGACTTTAGGAGCTTGTCCATTTGTTTCCTGCCCCTGTTCAAAAGCCAACCATGATAAAACGGTGGTATACGGCACATGTAGTGTTACTACAAAATTTGGAGATTGTGTTATTTGCCCAAATAGATTATATGCAAACAACTTTGAAACATTGAAGCGAGTTTCGTTTGATGCTTTCGGCGATATTCCATTTTATACTTACCAAGAGTATATCCGTCATAGAAGTTCTGAAGGTTCTTGTGTCGTAGCACTTGGAATGCATTCCGGGCATGAAATAAAGCTTCAGCAGTCATGTTCAATGGATTGGGTTCTGGCAAAAATCGAAAATGCAAACCTTGTTGAATATACCGGAATCGAAGTTCAAAGTATTGACATAACAAATAATTACCGTGACAATTGGTATGCATACAAAAATATTCGCCAAGATTCAGTAATTCCTCGTTCTGAACATGGCATGAACTGGGCAAATGTCCATAAGCGACTTATACCTCAAATCATCCGAAAGAGTCTAATCTATTCTCGTTCACAATATGTGAGAAGTGGGCTGTATTTTATTGTTCCAGACATTGTTTACAAAAAGTTTGAGGATATTATAGGTGAGGATATTCCTCTTGTCACGGAGAAAGCACCAGATGTTATAACTGTACATACATATGCCTTAGGGCCAGCCGTTCAAGAAGGACATATTCGTCAAATTTTACCGGTTAGACAAATTCGGTTTAAGATGCAAGATTTTTCTGATAGATTTGTGTCTGGTCCTAACCTTCCATCTGCGACTGAACTTGATGCTGCTATTTGCAGTGCATTGGGGCTAAGTCTATAAAATTTCAAGCAGAAACATAGTTAATCGAAGCTTTTTAATTAAATATGAAAGGCTTAATGTTCTTGGCAATAATCGTAAAAATATTCTAGTATATAAAAGCAAACCAATCCAAACAATATTGATACGTTTCAATTTTGCTTGATTTGTTTGCTTTTTATATTAACTGATTCCCAAAAACCAATTCTAATCGTTAAAAGCGAAAGGGGTTATTATGGCAGTCGAAGTTAATTGGGAAAATTTTGCATCAAATAACAATGATCCTGATGGTGTCCAACATAAATTCGAAAATTTGTGTCGGCAACTTTTTACCAATGATTTTCTAAAAGAAAATAAAATAACAAGGAATTTGCATTCCAATCCTAATAATCCGGGTATTGAAGCAGAGCCTATACTTGATGAACGAACCAACCAGTATATTGGATTTCAGGTAAAATATTTTGATGTCAGTGTAGATTATAACCAAATATTGCATTCTATGGAAAAAGCTGTGCAATATTATGCAGGAAAGCTAAGCCACATTGTATTGTACTGCAATAAGGCCATAACAAGCACCAGTAAGAGTTATATTAATATTGTAGAACTTCTTAAGAAAAACAATATCACGATAGAACTTATAACGGATATGGCTATTTTAGATGCTGTAAGAAAATATCCATATCTTGCAAATTACTATTTTGGTGTCAACACCATTTCTTTTAAGTGGATTGTCGCACATAATGAAAAATCTTTTTCCGATTTAGGAGAACGATTCAATCGTGATTTTAATGTTGAAACTGAAACCTCTAGAAGATTGTCTCTTTTTGCAAGAGATCAAAGTGCCGTTCAATATATTAATGAAAAGAAGCAAAATTTGATTCGGAAAATCGAGCATATAAAAGATAATGCCCCAAAACACTCTGAATATCTTGAAAAAGTCAGGTCCACTGTTTCAGCTTTTGAAGATGTCAAAAGTGAAACCATTGAAAGTTCACTTGAGTGGTATCAACATTTGCAATCTTTTATAGTTGACGATTTATCGAAAATAGATTCTGAGATAAATCAAAAGAGAGATTTGCTCGAAAAGATACAGTTAAAAATCGAAAAAGAACGGAGTAAAGCTGAGTACAAAAATATAGAACAATACCATTCCATTCGAAGCGAAATTGATGTGCTTTATGAATTGCTTGACTTACCGGAAATGTTATCTTTGAATGCTGATGAAAGTCAACTTATTGCTGCAAAAGAACTTTTTATTACAGGCAATGCGGGCATTGGAAAATCACATTTGCTAGCTGCAGAGTGCCAATCACTGATGAATAATCAGCAATTTGCTGTTTTGCTACTAGCTGGAAATTGTTATTCTGATTTTCCGGTACTAGACCAATTATCACAAGATTGCGAGTTAAAGTATTCTTTCGGTGAGTTTATTAGTATATTAGAAATGGTGGGTATAGAACATCATTCCTGTGTTTTGTTATGCATAGATGCATTAAATGAAACCGCAAATTACCGACTTTGGAAAAACGGTCTGCTTTCACTTTCTCAGAAGGTAAAAAAATGCACACATGTAAAGTTGGCTGTTACTTATCGAATGGAGTATGAAAAATCCTTAGTCCAAGATGAACTTTTATCAGAAAAAGAATCTAAAGATATTTACAGGATTGTACATACAGGTTTTGAATTTAATGGATTAGAAGCGTCAAAACGATTTTTTGACTATTATAGAATTCCATTTACCTTGTATGAATACTTTGAAGCTGAAATGGAAAATCCATTGTTTCTAACATTGTATTGTAAAACCTACAGAAATGATGAAGCAAGTCTTCCTATTTTGTATGATAGGTTAGTGGAAAATGCAAACAAGAATATTTTCCCGATACTAGAAAAAAGGCATAACCTCATCGGTTTCACCGAAGATGATAATATTGTTCAGTCTCTTGTTGATGAGATTTCGACTCTAGTTTTTAATAAAAAAGAAAAAAGTATTTCGGAATCCGATCTTGCGAGCATACCGTTTTGGACTGTAAATGGTCTTCCTTTAAGACAGTTTATGTCATTATTAGCAAAGGAAAATCTCGTGCACATGAATTTGGCCGCAGGCCATGAACGCTATTTTTTTGCTTATGATCAAATGAATGACTACTTCTTTGCAAAGAGTTTATTTTCTCATAGTATATCCGATACGTCTATCCGTGAGATTTTACACGAAGATATTTTGCAAATAAACGGTGATAGTGTAGTAAATTTGAGCAATTGTGATGTCTTTGTTACATGCTGTGCTTTTTACGCTCAGAAATTCGGTAAAGAGTGCATTGATTTAATTGATGAACTGCCCGAAGGCTTTGAGAAAAGTTATATCATAAAATCATACATGCGGTCATTTGTTTGGCGAGACAAAGAGTATATTTCTGGAAATGTATTTTTAACTGTTGCGCAGAAGTATAAAGTATCTTGTGAAGATTTTTGGAAAGTCCTTATCGGTAATAGTATAAAATATAATCATCCCCTAAACTCGGATTTTCTACATGCACTTCTAATGGGCTTCCAACTTAATGAGCGTGATTATTACTGGACAAAACACATCAATAGCTTTTTTTATGACGAGTCTAATCGACTCATGCAGCTTGTAAAACTGTACAGTTCAGGCCAAAGCATTTTAATGAGTAAAGAACAGGCTCGTCAGTTGCTTGTTCTATGTGGATGGCTGTTGAGTTCATCAAATCGCATGCTTCGTGACTATACTTCAGAGGCCATGATTGAAATTCTGCGGAATGAATTTGATCTGTGTATTGTGATTCTGAAAGCTTTCGAAAAAGTAAATGATCCGTATATTATAGAGCGTTTATATGGTGTTGTATTTGGAGCCTGCTGTAAACGTCGAAAAAAGGAGAATACCGTATACATAACCTTAGCAGAATATGTTTACTCAACAATTTTTGATCAAGAATTCATTTATCCTGATATTTTGCTTCGTGATTATGCAAGACTGATAATCGAACGATTTCTATGGGAGAATCCTTCCTATAGTGGTCGCATTGTACACGAAAAAATCACTCCTCCCTATAAATCATTACCAATTATACCGGTCGATGAAGATTATGTCGATAAAAAGTTCGATAAAGGACTTTGGCAAATACAGAGTTCAATGTCATTTGAAGGTTTTGGTATGTACGGAGATTTTGGACGTTATGTTTTTCAAAGCGCGTTAAGAAACTTCAACGTGGATGATCGTGAGATATTCAATTATGCTATGTCCTTTATTGTCAATGATTTGGGGTATTCCAACCGACTTGATGATCATAATGCCTATTGGGGATACGACAGGAGCGAAACAAAAAAGCTGGAGCGTATTGGAAAAAAGTATCAATGGATTGCAATGCATAACATTTTGGCAAGAGTTTCTGATCATTGCAGTATTGACGCGGATTCTTTTGAAACGCCAACTTTTGAAGGGCCTTGGGAACCATTTGTTCGTGATTTTGATCCGACTTTGAATTTTGAGTCCATGAAATCTAGTGACATCCCTATTTTTGATGAGATCGATGTATTGAAAATGATTGCCCGTAGCGAACATTTGAGGGTTGATGTTTCAGATGAGAGTAGCGTGTCTGAATGGTTGAATTCTGATGGTGCTTATTTTGCTGAGATGCCGAAAGCACTAATTCTTTCTAGTCCGGATGGTAACCAATGGGTTAGGTTGAGTAATTATTTGTGTTCAGGAAGAGAACAACTGAAAGCGGAAAGGCTATTAACTTGGAGCTGGCTGTATGCTTACTTCGTTACAGAAGAACAGTTTAAGTTGTTCCAAACCGCAGCTGCAAACAAAGTTGACTTTAGTAGTTCAAATGGTATAGGTCTTGACCCGGAAACCTATTCTACCTTCAATCGAGAATACCCTTGGTCACCTAGCTGTTATTCCGTCAATCAGAACAACACGAAAGAATCAGGTGTGTCAATCACAATATCAGAGGCAGAAGTAGAGCAGGAGGTTGTTGATACCAAGTTTTTAGAACAGTACATTAAATTAATTGAAGCAGATCCGACTCAAATGCTTTCCGCTCAAGAGTTAAACAAAAAGCTCTATAAAACGGAGGTTGTAAGAAAGCCCGTTCAGAAGCAAGTTGGAAAAATTATGCACGCAAGTACCAATCTTGTGTGGGAGAGTGAATATGATGCCTCAAAGGATAATACACTTTCCATGAATGTGCCCTGTCCAATGCTTATCGAACAACTTCATCTCCATCAGGCAGACATTGACGGTTTATACTACGATTCAAATGAAAAAATTGCAGCGTTTGACCTAAATATTTCACAGAAAGAATCAGGAGTAGTCCTTAGAAAAGATCTATTAGATGCTTTTCTTAAGAAAAACAATCTGAAATTAATCTGGTTTGTACGAGCATCTAAAGAACTTCATAGTAGTGAAAATTTAGGGATACTTCGCTATGGTGATAGAAGTGGCGCATATTTTTACAATGGAGCAGAAATAGCCTCAAATATTTATATTGTGGAACAACGGTAAATCATTAATGATATAAGAGGAGCGCGATGCCATTGCCCCAACCGAAAACCGACCTTGCCTATCTCCGCAGCGAAAAAGCCAAAGCGGAGCAGAAGCTGCGCTCTTGTCAGCACCGTGAGAAGATTCTTGAACGCCAGATGTCAGAGCTGAATCGGAGAGAGCGTGTGCACCGTCTTTGTACCCGTGCCGGAATGCTGGAAAGCTTTCTGGTCTGTCCGGGAGAACTGACCGACGAT
>ERZ791879.1410-NODE-1410-length-10577-cov-2.668409_pt1 | contig 10577 bp, 7 predicted proteins | sample MGYA00510162_ERZ791879 | MGnify/ENA primary metagenome ERZ791879 (study PRJEB30046, sample SAMN00792113) | human gut metagenome | study: EMG produced TPA metagenomics assembly of the A metagenome-wide association study of gut microbiota in type 2... | reverse complement strand
AAAAAGAACAACACCTGCTGTATACATTTCAAAACGACCGGCAGCATACCAGATAAAACATAACAGCGCAGCAAGCCATACATATCCGGCCCGCATCATTTCTGCCCAGCCATATCCACTCTGATGATTCAATTTTTTAATGTGAAATGAGTTTTTATGCTCCATAATCTGCACTCCTGTACGCTGTCAAAATCCGATCAATATCCTCTCCCATGGTTTCCGCCGAAAAAATATACGGTACGAGAGCTTCCCCTTCTTCTTTTCTTGCTTCCCGTCGTTCTAATAATAAAGTCAGGTTCCAGTCATCTAAAACTGCCTGTTTCTCGTTCCAGTACTCTGTAATATAAATCACTTCTGAAAACTGTTCTTTTCTTTCTTTTTCAAAAGAATCTATCGTTGCATTCCCACGAGAAAAAAACATACTTTGAAATACATGGGCATACACTTCTTCCAACTGCATTACATTCTCCACACTGTAAAAATTCCACCCATCGGTCTTTTTATCCCACCAGCAAAGGCAATGCTTCTGTCTCTCCTGTGCCATATGCTGTGAAATAGAAAAAAATGCTTCTAGCAGCCCATCAATCATAGCAGCATCCTGCTTCTCTACCCTTGTTTCCAGAAAAATAAGAGGCATCCTCATCATCGGCACTTCCACTTCTTTTATCATATATTCATCTGTTTTTCCTGTCAGTTTCCAATGAATCAGTTTCATGGGATCCCCATCAACATACGGACGGATTCCAAAATATTCTCCCGGACCATTTCCCTTTTTTCCACTTTGTTCCTCATCAAAAAAAGAACAGGCAGCTCCGCTGTTTTGTACTGGAAAATGCAGCTCCGTTGTTTGTGGCAGAATCATTACCACCTTCTCCTGATTTACATATGTCACCTTTTTCATACATCCAAAAAAGCTGTACAGTTCTACCCGCAAAATCGTGATTTCCAAAAATCCCATATATTCCGAATCTATAACAAAGGCAGCCGCACCATTTTTTCGTCCCGCTGCCCTGATATTCATAGAAAACATTTCCTGTTCCCCACTGATTGTCTTCTTTACCTGTAAAAAAACTTTCCCAGACAAAACAGGGAACACTCCTGTATTGCTGATACAAAGTCGTCCAGTAATTTTTTCTTCCTTTTGTGCATAGGCAGGAATGATCAGATGAATAGAAACTTCTTTTGGAAGATAAAGATTATAAATGACAGCCACCAGCAACATAATTCCTAATGCCATCCCAGCAATCTTCCCCGTTGTTCCAGAAAGAAAAATAATGAATGCGATCCACAGTAACAGACAGACAATCCCGCTAATCCGATTCATCCATAGTCTTTTTCGGGTCATCTTCTTCCTCCTGCCGCTCTTCGATCCGGCACATGCACAGTGGCACAGATTTCATCCATAATCTTATCCGCATCTTTACTCGATAACCTTGCTCTTGACTTTAATACCAGACGATGACGGAAAACATCTTTTACAACATCCTGAACATCCTCCGGCACAACATAATCTCTGCCAGCCAAAAATGCACTCGCTTTTGCCATTCTGCATAAAGCCAGAGATCCTCTTGGACTGACGCCCAACTGAATCATATCATGTCTTCGTGTCGCATCAGAAAGCATTGCAATATATTGATAGATTAACGAGGAAACCTTAATTTCATTCACTTCCTTTTGCATAGAAAGTAATTCTTCCTTTGAGATAACTTCATTCACATCATCCAAAGGATCACTCACCTTTCTCTGACTCATCAGAATCATTTCTTCCTTTATTGTTGGGTATCCCATAGACAAAAGAACCATAAAACGATCCATCTGCGACTCTGGAAGCATCTGCGTACCCGCCGAACCAAGCGGATTTTGCGTTGCAATAACAAAAAATGGTTCCGGTATATTTCTTGTTACACCATCTACCGTTACCTGTCCTTCTTCCATAACTTCCAAAAGTGCTGACTGTGTTCTACTTGAAGTACGGTTAATTTCATCTGCCAGCAGAAGGTTCGTCATAACTGCTCCCTGACGGTATTCAAACTTCCCGCTTTCCTTATTATAATAGTAGAAACCGACCACATCCGATGGCATAACGTCCGGTGTAAACTGTATTCTTCGATAAGAAAGTCCCAAAGCCTTTGAAAAAGCCAGCGCCATCGTTGTCTTTCCCACACCAGGTACATCCTCAAGCAAAACATGTCCACCAGAGAGAATCGTCATCCACACCTTACGGATGACCTTTTCTTTACCAATAATTACTTTATTCACTTCTTCTATAATCAAATTTGCTTTATTCAAAAAATACTCCTTTCTTATGACATGTACTCTCGGAATCTTTTTGTGCCTGATTTCGTGAGAAGATTTTTTGTCAGTTGTGCCCAAATTTTGAGGCGTGCGCGGTGCGTACGTTGATGAAATTCGGGTGCGACTGGCAGAAAATCAGCCACAAAAGCAAGTGCAAGAAAGACTCCGAGAGTACATTGACCGATTACCGTCCATTATAACACGAAAAAGGATTTTTGATATAGTAATTTATCGACAGACAAAATCAGGAAAATTCTTTAATACAATATTCTAAATATCACGAATAATACCACAGCCTTTCCTACAAGCATTGGTAACCATAGCTTTCCTGGAAGACCATTATGTGTATTTTGTTTTGGGCATTTTCCGATACATTTTCCACAGGAAAAACATTCACCAGATGTCGCATTATCCCCTTCTTTATCCGATGGTATTTCAAGGTTTGCCGGACATACTAAATTGCACGCTTTACATTTTGGAATACAGTTTTCTCTGTCTCGTTTAATTACAGAAAACGGTAATACTGGCATCAGAGAAAATACTGCTCCCATTGGGCATAAGAAACGGCAGAAAAATCTTGGTTCCAATGCCATTCCTGCTGTAACCAATAAAAAGAGACCTGTTCCTATAAGACTGTCTGCCATCTTTAACTGATGAAAACGGGAAAATGCACTGAAAGGGCTATGTACCGCAACTGCACTACTGTAACCTTTTATGCAAAGAAGCAGTACAACAAGCAGTACAACATATTTTAAATATCGGAGTATCTTTCCCGCTTTTGAAAAACATTTCAACGGTTTCTTTTTTCTTTTTTTGCGAATCATAGATGAAATAAAATAAACGAAATCACCCCATGTTCCAAATGCACAGGCAAAACCACAGAAAAATCGTCCAAACACAATGGTAAAGACCAGCAATACAACAAGTGTCTGTACAAAGGAATTCCACGGCAGACTTGCACGCTGTGTAATTTGTTCTACAATTAATTTTATTCCGGTAAATGCAGTGGAAAACAAGGCTGGATAGATAATAAAAAATACTGCCCGTATCATCACTTCTATGATTGTCTGCACCGATATTTTTTTCTTTTTCTTCATTATTTAGCTGCTCCTTCTAATGCCTGTCCTACTGCATTCTTTATTCCTGTAGATGAATAGGTTGCTCCGCTTATTGTATCAACATCTGTCGTCTGCTTATCAAGTATTGTCTTCACAATATCTTTTGCCATTGATAAATAAGCCTCATCTTCCCCACTTGCTTCTATAATATCTATCGCACTGATTTTCTTCCCGGATACCGTTACTTTTACTTTAATTTCTCCGCCAAATCCCTGCGAACTTCCAGTATATGTTCCATCTTTATACGTTCCTGCCTGACCGACAGATGCATCATCGGTCCCTAGCTTTCCGGAATTTTTTGCTGCTTCAAGAATATCCTCCTTTTCTCCTTGAAGCTGATTTACCTGGCTTTTTAATTCTGCAATTGTGGCTTCTTTGTCACGACTGTAAATCACAGCCTGATATCCTGCTAAAAGCCCCAGAACGAGAATAAGATCAAATAAACGGATTAAAAAGTTCTTATATTTCATTCGTTGTCCCTTCTAAAATGCTTTCTATTATCTTCTATAAATTTTCTTACTATTCTAAATATTCAAATAACTTTTTCTTAAATAAACGAAAAAGCCTCTCTTTTCAAAATTACTTCTTCGCCGCATTAAATGCCTTCTGGCATGCATCTTTGATCGCTTTAGAAGAGCAGGTGGCTCCTGCTACAGTATTTACACTATCTGCATTTCCATTTGCTATAATTTTAGAAACCATACCTTTCTTTGCATCGTTTGTATATGCTTTATTCGTTGAATTGGTATTCGCGGTAATATTAGAAATTTCCGTAATTTTATCTTTTTTAATTGTGATATCCATGGAAATCGTATAGGAATCAAAATCCTCATCTTCATCCGGATCGCAGGTTACACTTACTTTGTATGTTCCATTTTTGTAGTTTTTCCCTTCGTCTGGATTTTCTGTTGTTTCTTCTTTTTTCTCTGTGGTCGTTTCTTCTTTCTTTTCTGTCGTTGTCTCTTCCTTTTTTTCTGTAGTCGTTTCCTCTTTCTTTTCTGTTGTCGTCTCTTCCTTCTTCTCCGTTGTTGTCTCTTCTTTCTTCTCCGTAGAAGAACTATTTTTCTTTGCCTTTGATAAAGCATCATTTACCGCATTAAAAATAGCATGAGAACTATACGTTGCTCCACTGACAGCATCTACTCCACTTGTTCCGTTTTTAGAGACAATAAGTGATGGAAGATTCTTAATCTCATCTCTGCTCATAAACTGTTTCAGGTTGGTTCCTTTTGCTGTAGAAGAAACTTCCACCGCAGAAATCTTTCCATTTTTAATCGTTACATTTGCCGTTACACTATATTCCTTAAACTGCTCTCCCGAACAGGCCGCGCTTCCGGTATAGGTGCCGTCTTCATAGCCTTCTGCCGGTGCTTTATTATTATTATTGTTATCGGAACTACTGTTCTTTTTCTTATTTTTTTTGTTTTTCTTATTTTTCTTTTTCGTACTGCTTTTTCCTGTTTCCGCCTTTGAAAGAGCATTTCTTACTGCTGTAATAATTCCATTGGAACTATAGGTTGCTCCGGATGCCGCATCCACATTTGTAGTCTGTCCGCTGATCATCTTTGGGATAATTCCTTTTGCCTTACTAAAATATGAAGCAGTTTCTCCTGATGCGCTTGTTACATCAATCGCGCTGATTTTTCCATCTTTTACTGTTACTTTTACAGAAATAGTTCCACCAAATCCTTTGCCCGAACCAGTGTAAGTTCCATCTTTCCACGTTCCAGATTCACTTACTTTAGAAACACTCGGAGCCGAACCAGCTGCATTGCCTGCGTTCGCTGCTGCCGCTGTCGCATTATTAGACTCCGTTCCAAAAAGTGCATTTTTCACCGCACCGATAATTCCGTTTGAACTGTATGTTGCCCCAGACACGACATCTACATCTGTGCTCTGTGCCGTAAGCATCTCATCAATAACCCCTTTTGCACGATTAAAGAAAGAATCCGTCTCACCTGGAGCACTGACAATATCAATCGCCGTCATTGTCTTTTTACTTACAGTAACATTTACTGTAACTTTTCCGCCATATCCGTTTGCAGAACCTTTATACGTTCCATCTTTTACATCAATAGCCCCCTTCTTTCCCTTCTTTGTTGTATTCTTTTTCGTTGTTTCTGCCATTGCTGCTGTACTTTCCTTCGCAAGCGCTTCCTTAATCTGACTGATGTCTTCTGTCTCTGAAGCTTCATACTTTTTTGCCTGTGGGGTTTTGTATCCGGTAAGTACTGTCACCATAAGAACCGCCAGGCAAACCGCCGGAATTACCGCTGTAATTCCTTTCACACCTGAAACCTTATCACCAAGACTTTTAAATTTTTCAACATATTTTTTCCACTTTTCTCTCATCATATCTCCCTTTCTTTTTGAATGTATTCTTGTATTCCTGTACTCTTGTATTCTCGAAATCTTTTTGTACTTGATTTTATGAGAAATTTTTTGTATCATTATTTTTTTATTATCGTAAAATCAGACTCACTGGTAAAATACTCTGCGAGTCCCTCTGAAACTAGAATGCTTCCGTCATCTTTTACAAGAATCGTGTCAAACTCATCACTGTGTTCTTTCCAGTATTTCTGTGCTTTTTCCGGTCCCATAATGAATAATGATGTGGACAAACCGTCTGCAAGTGTTCCATCATCTGATACGATCGTAACAGAAGTCAGACCATTATTTGCCGGATATCCATTAGCCGGATCAATAATATGATGATATGTTTTTCCATCCTGCTTAAAATAACGCTCATATCCCCCAGAAGTAATCACTGCCTTATCCTTTATAGAAAGCACTCCAATATAACTTCCCGTATCTGCCGGATTCTCAACCGCCACTCTCCAGTCAGAACCATCTGGCTTTCCATTTAGTGTCTGTACATTACCACCAAGACTGATTACTGCACTCGAAATCCCATTTTCTTTAAAAATATCCATTACTTTTGAAGAAGTATATCCTTTCGCAATTCCACCAAGGTCAATCTTCATTCCTTCCTTATTTAAAGTGACCTCCTGTTTTTTCTCATCATATAAAACGTGATCTGCTCCCATCAGTCCCCTTAACTTCTTCAGCTCTTTCTTTCCGGGAACACGATAGTTCTCCGTCGGGAACCCCCACGCCTGCATAATCGGGTAAATCGTAATGTCAAACACTCCATTCGTGCTGTCATAAATCTCTTTTGAGCGCTTAATCAGATATCCTGTTGTTTCTGATACCGAACCTTTCCCATTTTTATTAATCTGCGAAACTTCACTGCTGTCAATCCCCGTAGAAACAAGCTGTTCAATATTGTTAATCTCATCAACCGCCTCATCTAATGCTTTTCTGGCATTCTTCCCGTAAGCCGTTAACGTCATATACGTATCCATCGCAAAAATATCTCGTGATTCCGATTCGTCCTCTTCGTTTTGGGATTTACGATCTGTATCCGATTCTGCCTGTGTCGTCTGCTCCACAGCCTTTCTACTATCATTCTTACTTTTCTCTATATCCCCTGATGCTCCACATCCAGAAAGCATTCCTGCAGTGAACACAGTGGCCAGTAACATCGCAACTGCTTTTTTTCTAAAATTTATCACAACAATCCTCCATTATTTTAAAGCTTACTTACATTAGTTCTTTCTAACTTTATACATTATATAGAAAATATTCTGACAATGCAATTTTTTTATAAGCAAATGAGAACTTTTTTCATTAATACATATACAGTTTGACACAGCTAATAATAGTATACTATTATATTTTTCGTTAGAATATGCTAACTCAAATACCAATTATAATATAAGGAGGAACTTATGAGAAACAAATTACTTGTAGCAGGTACTCTCGCTCTTGCAATGACTTGTACTACTGTATTTTCCAGTATTACTCCAGCGGTTGTAAAAGCAGCAAGTGTATCTACAGTACAGACACAGACAGCAGAAAATAGTGATGACTACGTTTACTGCTATGCAGGCCTGACATGGGCTGAATATTGGAAGGCTGAAGGAGTTTGGGCAGCCGGAGATACCACTTCTTCTGATACAGCTGATTCACACGGTGAAAAAGATAAAGGTGCCTTTGATGCTGTAACAAGAGCTACCGCTAATCACGGTCTTCATCGTGGAAGTTATCAGTGTACTGCAGTTATTAAAACTGCTGAAGGAGAATATAGTGTTTCCCATTGGAGCAGTGATGGAAAAACTGTCTACTTTACAGATGGTACCAGTGCCGGATGGAACAGAGGTACTCTCACCTTAACCAATGGCACTACACAGACTATGACAGAATATGATGTTCTTGGATTAAAATATGTTCCTGTCAAAGTAAAATCTTCTGACTATGCCAGCTTTAAAGAAAAGTATTCCGTTGTAGAAAATAACGGTACCTTAATTGGTGGCTATGGAGAAAAGAATCTGCAGGATTATAATGTTACTGCATCTGTTGATAAGGATACCAATGGCCTAAAGACTGCCGAAAAGCAGAGTGATGGTTCCTTCACATTTACCCAAAGAAGTAACGGCTCTTCTTCTGGTATTAAAGATAAGACTCTTAAAACTGCTGATTTAAACAATATGGGAGCAACTGTAAAGGATGCAAGCGGTAGCTACGGTGAATTTCTTCGTGTAGATTTCACAAAAAATTACGGCGATCTTGGCGCTAATATGCAGGCTGTAAAATGGACCTACTATGGAAATGACAGCACACGTTCTAAGGCACTTGCCACTTACGGAACAAAGTTTGCTGCTGATAACTGGATGCATAAAAGTATGGGAATCCAGTTAGGTCTTACAAATTCTATTCGCTGCCAGCTTCCAAAAGGATATGACGGAACTGGCTACTGGAGCTTAACCATTTATGCTCTTGGATACGCTGATTCTACATATAACTTTGAAGCTACTGATACAAACATTGTAAAACCTGACACAAATGCTGGCGATACAACTGAGTTAAACAAACTTGTTTCTTCTGTTGAAGGATTAAACCCATCGGATTATACAGAAAAGAGCTGGAATAGCTTCGAAACAGAATTAAAAGAAGCAAAAGACATTTTAGCAAAAGAGGCTCCTACTCAGGCAGAGGTTGATGAGGCAGTAAAACATCTTACAGCCGCTAAAAATGCTCTTGATAAATATGTATACGGAACAGCGAATCTTTCTTATGCAGACTTCTATTACGGAGAATTAAATAATGTAAAAGAGGATACTACTTTAGACCTCACTTCCGATAAAGCAGCTTCTTACCGCGAAAGTGGTATGTATGATGCAGTAAGTAGTGCAACAACTAAGAAATACAAATCTTATTTCTCCAATACATATTCAGAAGATAATGCAAACGGACAGGGTGGCTCTATTATCGGTATAAAAGACGTAAATATTGCTGTTCCAACTTCATTATATGAAAATGCGAAAAAGGCTATTTCCGAAAAGAAAGAATGCAGCAATAAATTATTGGAAATTATTGGTTCTATGAAGTTATCTGATACAGCACCATCTGAATATAAAATCTTAAATGGTGATGGTACTTTGACAGCTATGAAATCTGAAGTTAGAGAAGATACTTCCGATACACTTACTATCAAAACACAGTCTTCCTACGGACAATACGAAGTAGATCCTGTAACCTCTGAAAACAGCCCTCTTTCTAATTTAGATGCTAAAAATTCCTTACTTGGTATCATTGTTGAAGACGAAGATGGTAATAAATACGGTATGGAGCATCTGGAAAACATCTATCATGAAGGAAAATTCTCCTTTGCCGTAACAGAGGGATTTAAAGAAAAGCATGGAAACACAATTGATTATAAGCGTCATGAAGCTTTACAAGGTAAAACAATTAAAAAAGTTACTTATCTTGTAAAAGACGGTGCTGATATTGTGATCAACACTAATTTAAAATGTAAAACTTTAGCTGTATCCGACAGTATTAAAGCTACCGCCAACGATAACTTTAAAGATGGCGCAACCGTTTCTGTAGATACCACTGCTATTCCTTCCGGTTCTAATTATACTTTAAGCAGCGTAAGTATCGGAAAAACTGTCCTGACAGAAGGTACAGATTATACATATGCAAACAATACTCTGACGATAAAAGCTACAGATAATACTGGTGTGGGTTCCTATTCTATGGTATTTACAGATGATACTTACTCTGATATTGTAGCTTCCTTCACATTAGAATCTGGTTACAAGACTGGAGATATCTCCATTAAAAATAATCAGGTTGCTCTTCCTGATGGTGTAAACTTTAAAAAATATGTAAATAATATTACATCTATTAAAATTAATGGTGTAGAAAAAACAGGTAAAGGCGGAATTAAAGCCACAGATTTATTTGATGCAGACGGAAACATTAACTTCAATGCAGCAATTAAAGGTAAAGATGGTTCTTCCACACCTGTATTTGCAGATAAATCTGCTTCTTACACAATAGAACTTACATCTACCGGCTACCCATCTGTATCCGGAACTGTACAGCTGAATACTTCTGCCCTTGAAGCTTCTATCAAAAAAGCAGAGGCACTTAATAGCAGCAAATATACTACTGAAACCTGGAAAGCACTTCAGACTGCTTTAACAGAAGCAAAAGAAGCAGCATCCGCTGATACACAGGCAATTGTTGATGCCGCAAACACAAAACTTACAGAAGCTCTTTCAGGCTTAAAAGAGAAAACAGTTACTCCTTCTAAACCTGCAACACCTTCTAACCCAGGCACAACAACAACTAAAAAACCTGCTACTAAACCAGCATTAAAGAAAGCAAATGTAAAACTTTCCAAACCGGTTCTTAAAGTTGGAAAAACAACAAAGAACAAAGCAAAAGTTACATGGAAAAAGGTTAAGAAAGCTACCGGTTATGAAATCCAGTACACAACAAAAGGATTCGGTAACAAAAAAGCTACAAAAACAATTAAAGTTTCCAAGGCTAAGATCACATCTGCTCAGCTTAAGAAACTGAAAAAGAAAACAAGATATAAAGTCCGCATCCGCGCTGTATATACAAAAGCCGGATATCAGACAGCTACATCAAAATGGTCTGCAATAAAGACTGTGAAGACAAAATACTAATTTGCTGAGGACACAGATGCCGCTTTATGTAGAAGATATTGTGCTGAATTGTAGTTAGTCTTCTAAAGAAAAAAGAATGGTTATAAGTTTGATTTTGTTCCGTTGCACTAAGCATTCCATT
>ERZ791879.1408-NODE-1408-length-10592-cov-1.972763_pt1 | contig 10592 bp, 4 predicted proteins | sample MGYA00510162_ERZ791879 | MGnify/ENA primary metagenome ERZ791879 (study PRJEB30046, sample SAMN00792113) | human gut metagenome | study: EMG produced TPA metagenomics assembly of the A metagenome-wide association study of gut microbiota in type 2... | reverse complement strand
TGGTATAACGAAGAAGGGATTTCTTTTCGCAGAGGCAATGGTGCAAGAAAGAATCCTGAAAGGCTGTTATCATGGGAGGAAGCTGCCGAACGGATAGAAATTCTTTATAGAAATGGGCAGTTTACCACAAGAGAATTATCAGAAAATGCAATAAGTACGATTCGGGAAGAAACGGCAGGACTTATTACATTTTTTTATAAAGAAGATATGGGACAGTCCCGATGGGGAAACATCCATAGTGAAGCTGTCATATCAATCATTGAGGAGTTAAAAGCGACTGCCAGTATAAAAAAGTTATACGATGAGATTTCACTTTTTGGAACAGCTAGAGCAGGTAGCATAAGCCAATGGCAGGAAAAAAGATGTGAGAATCTGGCAGAGAGACTCTATAAATTAGGGAATCTGTCTCCTCTTGTTCCACAAAATGTACAGGAAATAGCTCCAATGGTATTTATCACAGCAGATGAGATAGATAGATTATTGCAGGAAGGAGGTATTGTTGAGGGAGGAAAAAGAAGAATACTTTCTTTCTATCAACAGGAGCCTGCGCCGGATACCAAAACAGCAATTAATTTCCTGAAACAGGAGTATGGTATGGGAGGTCATTCCCATTCTATATCAGAAAGTCGGAATTCAAACGAATGGCACGATGCCAAAGGATTTCATTTAGAAAAAGGAAACGTACAAAAGAAACTGACATGGAAAGAAGCAGAAAAACGTATCCGTACTTTAATAGAAAATAAAGAGTATCCGTATATACATCAGGAAGCAAAAACAGAAACAAGGGAGAACGTGCCGAATTTCGGTACACAGGAAGAAAAAAAGGCAGATACCATTCAGTTCCAGATTGATTTCTCTGAACATGATATTTTAAGCCACTATGATAAGGAAAAGAAAGCCTATGTTACTGCTAAAATGTCTTTTGCGGCAGCAAACAGACTGTTTGCGGAGTTAGATGAACAAGAGATGGAGCAGCAGGAGAATGAGGGAGAAGGTTATTCTTATTACAAGACGGCATTTTCTATTTATGCAATTATAAATGGAGAAGAATATTCTTTCCAGGGAAGATATGACATAGGAAGTGAAGGAAAATCCCTGATAGAACATATCCAGGAATATTATGATTACTGTCTGTCCCCAGATTGTATGTATAGACAATACTGGGAGGAAGATGGCATATTAGAGGAAAAGATAGAACAACTCACAAAGTATAATGAAAACTTTTTGCCGTATCTTGAAAACCACTTAGATCTGACACCTGCAGAAAGGAAACAGATCACTGCGTTGATACATAAAGAAGAACCAGAAGTTTTACAGGATAAAAAGTATGAGATTATGGATACAGGTCGCATAGACTTTCCATTTGATGTACAGGAATGGACAAGGGAAAATAACGAGTTTGTTTTTTCTGGACGTAATAAATACTGTAAAAGCAGGGAAGAAGCCAGTGCATGGATAGAAGAACAGCAAAAAGAATCAAATCTTATTGAGGTGGCTGTTGAAAGCAGCGAAGATTATGAAGATATTGCAGGTTCTTTTGTCACAGCAGTCGATACGGAAGGAAACAGAAAGCCGGTTTATCGTCTGATACAAAAGGGGAATGACGGGTTAGAAACGTATCTTCCAGAAACGCTTCTCTTTTATAGTGAAAAGGAAGCAAAAAATTATATTAAGAGCCATGCGGATGAGATAAGAGAGATCAGTTATGATGAAATGATAAACTGGGCTGCAGAAATAAGAGAAGACAGGATTGCAGCAACAGAACTTCAGGAAGAAATCTTAGATACGGACAATATAGCGATTACCCCTGTCTCTGAAAACATGGGGCAGAATTATCATATTTCAAAAGAAGAACTGGGAACAGGAACAATCCGTGAAAAATGCTGGAAGAATATCCTTGCGATCGAAACGGTAAAACAGTTAGAAAAGGAACAACGGCAGGCAACAAAAGAGGAACAGAACATACTATCAGATTACGTTGGATGGGGCGGAATCGCAGATGTCTTTGATGTGAAGAAACCACAGTGGCAGGAAGAACGGGAACGGATACAGACTGCCCTTACTCCAGAGGAATACCGTTCTGCAGAAGAATCCGTGTTAAATGCCCATTATACGCAGCCCCTTATCATTAAAGCAATGTATCAGGTATTAGAAAATATGGGATTTAGCCGGGGAAGGATATTAGAGCCTTCCTGTGGGATTGGGAATTTCTTTGGTCTTGTTCCAGAAAATATGGATGGTTCTACTTTATATGGTGTTGAATTAGACCGCATGAGTGCAAAGATAGCAGGCTATCTTTATCCTGAAGCAAATATCCAGAATATAGGATTTGAACGTACCAACTATCCAGATGGATACTTTGATGTAGCGATTGGAAATGTGCCATTTGGAGATTACCGGGTAAATGACCCAGTTTATAACAGTCATGGATTTTTAATCCATGACTATTTTTGCAAAAACTCTGGATAAATTACGTGCTGGTGGTGTTGCTGCGTACATCACAACAAAAGGTACAATGGATAAAGAAAGTACAAAAGTCAGGGAATTTCTTTTTAAGAAGGCAGAATTACTGGGAGCTATCCGTTTGCCTAATACGGCATTTAAAAATGCCGGAACGAAAGTAACAGCGGATATTTTATTTCTGCAGAAACGGGAAAGAGAAATAGAAAATCCTGAATGGACCACTATTACAGAAGATGCACAGGGATTCCGTATAAACAGCTATTTTGTACAACACCCGGAAATGATATTGGGAACAATGCAGGAAATATCAGGACCATATGGAATGGAAACTACTTGTGTAGAAAAAGAGGGAGTTCCTTTAGGAGAACGGCTGCGGGCTGCTATATCACATATTACAGGACATATACCTGAAAGAGTGGAAGAAGAACGTGCCGAATTTCGGTACGAAGCAGAACAGCCGACAGATGCACCCGATGCTTCAGGGGTACGGATGTACAGCTATGTACTATCTGACACGGGAGAGGTTTATTATAAAAATGAATCCGGTCTGGAACAAAAAGAGACAGCGAAAACAGCAAAAGCACGTATCACAGGTATGGTCGCAATAAGGGACTGTGTCCGTGAACTGATCCGTCTGCAAATGGAGGAAACAGAGGATGCAGATACAAAGATTTCTGCAGAACAGGTAAGGCTCAATACACTTTATGATTCGTATACTGCCAAATGGGGGTTGTTAAATAGTACGGCGAACAAAAGGGCTTTCTCGGAAGATTCCTCTTATCCTCTGTTATGTTCTTTAGAGAAATTAGATGAAGATGGAAACCTTGACAGAAAAGCGGACATGTTCACGAAACGTACTATCCGAAAGAGCGAAACGATCACTCATGTAGATACTGCAAATGAAGCGTTGGCAGTATCACTGGAGGAAAACGGAAAAGTTGCCCTTTCTTTTATGTCAGGTCTGTGCGGAAAATCTGCTGAACAGATCACAGAAGAATTAACGGGAGTTATATTTAAAAATCCAGATACGCAGGGATGGGAAACGGCTGACGAATATCTGTCGGGAAATGTCCGGGAAAAACTGCGTATAGCAGAAAAAACATCAGAAAATGATACCAGTTATAAAAGCAATGTAGAAGCGTTAAAGAAGGTACAGCCTAAAAAACTGGATGCTTCCGAGATTGAAGTCCGTTTGGGAACGATGTGGATTCCACTGGAAGTATATGACCAGTTTATGAGAGAAACTTTCCAGCCATCGCAGTATATCAAAAATATAATTAAGTTACGATATTCTGAATATACAGGGGAATGGAACATCGAAGGGAAAAATATAGATGGCAGTATCCTCTCAACAAACACATATGGAACAAAAAGGGCAACGGCATATCGTTTACTGGAAAGTTCTTTGAACCTGAAAAATATCCAGATATTTGATACTTACACGGATACAGAAGGAAAAGAACATAGAGAATTAAATAAAAAAGAAACGATATTAGCCAGCCAGAAACAGGATATGATAAAAGAAAAATTTAAAGACTGGATTTTTCGGGACAGAGAACGGCGGGAAATGCTGGTTTCTATTTATAATGAAAAATTTAATTCGATACGTCCAAGACAGTTTGATGGAAGTCACCTGGAGTTTCCTGGCATGAATCCAGAGATCACTTTGAAACCTCATCAGAAAAATGCAATCGCCCATCAGCTTTACGGCAGAAATACCCTGCTTGCTCACTGTGTAGGAGCAGGTAAGACGTTTGAAATGGCTGCTGCTGCAATGGAAGCAAAACGTATCGGACTTGCTCATAAATCCCTGTTTGTCGTGCCAAACCACCTTACAGAACAATGGGGAGCAGAATTTCTTACTCTATATCCTGCTGCCAATATCCTTGTGGCAACAAAAAAAGATTTCCGCCCGGAAAACCGAAAAAGATTCTGTGCGAGGATTGCAACAGGCGATTACGATGCAATTATCATCGGTCATTCCCAGTTTGAAAAAATCCCTCTTTCTGCAGAAAGACAGCGTGCTGTTTTAGAAAGCCAGATTGATGAGATTGAAATCGCTATCACACTGGCAAAAAAAGAGCAGGGAGAAAACTATACTATCAAGCAGATGGTAAAAAGCCGGAAAAGTTTAGAAGTAAGGCTGGAGAAATTGAATGAAAAGAAAAAAGATGATGTTGTTACTTTTGAAGAATTAGGTGTAGACAGGCTGTTTGTAGATGAATCGCACGGTTTCAAGAACCTGTTTTTGTATACAAAAATGAGAAATGTTGCCGGGGTTGCACAAAGTGAATCCCAAAAATCAATGGATATGTACAATAAATGCCGTTATATGGATGAAATCACAGGTGGAAAGGGGATCACTTTTGCAACAGGTACTCCCGTGTCAAATAGTATGACAGAATTATATACTATCCAGAGATACCTGCAGTATGACCGTCTGCAGGAAATGGAGTTAGGAATGTTTGATAACTGGGCATCTGCATTTGGGGAGACGGTAACAGCTCTGGAATTATCGCCAGAGGGCAGTGGATACCGTATGAAGACCCGTTTTGCGAACTTCTTTAACCTGCCGGAACTGATGTCTGTTTTTCAGGAAGTAGCAGACATACAGACTGCAGACATGTTACGGCTGCCTGTTCCAGAAGCAGAATATGAAAACATCGTACTGCCTGCGAGTGAAGAACAAAAAGAAATATTAGAATCCCTGTCAGAACGTGCGGACAGGGTAAGGAACCGGGAAGTAGACCCATCGGAAGATAACATGCTCAAGATTACGACCGATGGACGTAAACTGGCATTAGACCAGCGTCTGATAAATGATATGCTCCCAGATACGGAAAATAATAAAGTTTCTGCCTGTGCAGAAAAATGTTTTGAGATATGGAACGAAACAAAAGAGCAGAAGTCAGCGCAGCTTATCTTTTGTGATTCTTCTACACCTAAAAAAGATGGGACATTTAATGTCTATGATGCCCTGAAAGAAAAACTGATGCAGAAAGGAGTACCAGAACAGGAGATTGCTTTTATCCATGATGCCAATACGGATGTACAGAAAGCAAAACTCTTTACAAAGGTACGTTCTGGACAGGTACGGTTCCTGCTCGGCTCCACTTCTAAAATGGGGGCAGGAACCAATGTCCAGGACAAACTCATCGCCCTGCATCATTTAGATGTGCCGTGGAGACCTGCAGATATAGAACAGCAGGAGGGACGTATATTAAGGCAGGGAAATCAAAATGAAAAAGTGAAGATATTCCGTTATATCACAGAAAATACGTTTGATGCCTATTCCTGGCAGCTCATCGAGAATAAACAGAAGTTCATTGGACAGATCATGACTTCCAAATCCCCAGTCCGTTCCTGTCAGGATGTGGATGAAGCTGCCTTATCTTATGCAGAGGTAAAAGCCCTGGCAACTGGAAACCCTAAGATTAAGGAAAAAATGGACCTGGATATACAGGAAACGAAATTAAAGATGCTAAAAGCAAATTATGAAAGTAACCTGTTCCGGCTCCAGGATGCGATTGCGGTAGAATACCCACAGCAGATTGCAAAATATGAAGAACTGACTTCAGCATATGAAGCAGACATAATCCATTTAGATACTGCCTTAAACACGCCTTTTTCAATGGAAATACATGGGATTACCTATAATGATGAAAAGACAGCAGGTGAGATTCTTGTACAAGCGTGTACAAAAATGAAAAAGGAACATACAGATGCAGCAGACATAGGGACTTTTAAGGGATTCAAAATGAAGGTTTCGTATTCTCTTTTTGATAATAATTTTTATGTAAAGCTGACAAGAGAATCCTCCGTTACTGTCGAGGTAAAGAAAGACCCTGTACGCAACATAGAACGTATCCTTACGGCATTAAGAAAAATGCCAGGACAAAAAGAGGTTGCAGAGGAACGGCTGGAAGGGGCAAGACAGCAGCTTGTTCAGGCAAGAGAAGAAGTGAAGAAACCTTTTGAAAAGGAAAATGAATTACGGTCTGTACAGGAACGTCTGACGAAAATAAATGCAGAACTGGATATGAAACCAAAGGAAGAACCGAAAAAGATGATTAAGAAGGAGGAACTGAAGAAATGCCTGTAAGATTAGAAAAAATGGGAGAATGTATCCTGCGATTAAGAAAAGAACGGGGATATAGTCTGGAAGAATTAGCCGGACTCATATTGTCATCGCCGGATGAATTAAGAAAGATTGAGAGTGGTACACAACAGCCGGACAAAATGACCCTTACCCTTTTAAGCAATGTTTTAAATGTATATCCTGACAGTCTGCAGAACGGAGAGATTCATTACCGTGCTTCACAATCCAATCTGATAAATCTTATGAAGGAAACATTAAAGTATCTGGAGGGAACAGAAGAAGATAACAAAGAGATTGCGGAACATATTGAAAAGATGCAGAAAGAATATGATATACAGCGAGAGGAAAAGCAGGAAGAAGAAAAGAAGAACAGGTATTACCGAAAAGAGAGCCGGAAAAAGCTGCACCCAGATTATAAATAAAATGTGCCGAATTTCGGTACGGATAGGAGATGGATAAGATGGAAGATAAAAGCAGAGAAGTCGTAATGGCAATTTCTAACGCAGCAAGGTATATGGACCCATTTTTTAAATTAACAGCAATGGGGACCGTGCTGTTGATTCAGTATTTTGCCCGCATGGTAAAGGAAAAAAAGCTCAAGGTAACTGAATTTACTGACTTTCAGAAATTTCTCAAAGCAACAGAGGGAAAATATGACATCATGAACGTCCCTGAGATTCCAGAAGGACAGTTATCAGAAGAATTAGATGCACTGGGTATCCATTATATGGTATTACCCGATCTGGAAAAAAATGATGGGATGCTGCAGGTAGCAGTCTACCAGCCAGACAGGGAAAATTTTGGAGCATGGTATCAACGGCATATCCTGTCGCAGATGACAGGAGGGGAAAAAGATTTACAGCAGTTAAAGAATCTTACTTCTGGAAAAACAACAATCATTTCCTTCCCTCTTGAAGAGGAAGAAGAAATGATAAAGGAAGATTTTGAAAAAATGGGGATAAACTATTCCCAGCTTCCAGACCTTCACGTTGGGGATGGTGAGATACAGGTTGTTGTAGCCAATGCTGACCTCCCTAAAGTCGAATCATGGTATAAATTATATCGGGAAGATTTATTAAAAAAGGGCATGACAGATGTGCCTGCTATGAAAAAAATGTCGATGGACAATTATATGCAGACAGGACAGCAGACCGAATCAGAGTATATTGATACGGCTTCTCCTGAATTAAAGGCAGCGAATGCAAAGTATGAGGGAGAACAAAAAGGAAGAATAGAACAACAGATAGAAGCAGCCGAACACAATGCCATGAGACAGGAATCCTCAACAGCATATCTGCGATATATCAATGACCCGTCATATATCCCGGTCAGTATTGATAAAAGAACACTGGTTGAAAAATCAAATGTGATAAATAAGGATGGGCTGGAGAGATATAACCAGTTCTCGTGCAGGATACCAGGTACATACGGTAAAAATGAAAAGCAACTGGTCATTCCTAATGAACAGGTTTTTGAAAAGCAGAATGGCTCTTATATTGCTTTCCTGCAGAAAGATGAATCCCCGTTTGTTTTTGATGTGATAACAAAACAGGTAGACCGTGAGATGAGAAAACTGACAGGAGAAGAATTTGTAAAACGCTATTTTGATAAAGTAGATAAAACTGTTGAACGAAATGTGACATCATTACAAAAATATAAGGAAAACGCAAAGGCGAAAGATTTAAGTGATCTAAAGATAAAGATGCCGACTCCGCCGATCAAATCAAAATAATGTGCCGAATTTCGGTACAAAGAACAGGCAGTGATTATGCTGTCTGTTCTTTTATAGAAAAGGAGAAATATTTTATGACACAGAAAAGAAAACCACCCTGGGGGATGTTTCTTATCGGCTTAGTTCTTGTACTTATTGTTTCCTATTATGCAGCAGGGCTTTTTTCACTGGAGGGTGTGACAATACAAAATTATCAGGATAAATTGACGTATATATTGCTGCACCCTTTCCGTAACTGGTTAAACAGTAAGACATCAGCAGTCATGGGGATTGCTCTGGTCGCATGGGCAATGTTTGTCTGTTATTACCTTACCTATTACCGTAATTTTCACCCGGATGCAGAACATGGTGTTGCAGAATGGGCAGACGTTGCTAAGACAGCAAAAAAACTCTATGGAAAAGGAGAAGAACCAGTTACTTTACTTAGTAAAAATATCAAGGTGAACGCAAAAGCCTTACCAAATATGCACATCCTTATCTTAGGAGGCTCCGGCGATGGAAAAACAACCTCTCTTTTGATACCGAATATCCTGCTTGCCAATATGACGAATATCATCTTAGATGTAAAAGGTGACCTGTTGAAAAATTACGGGGGATACCTGAAAGAAAAAGGTGTGACAGTAAAAAGCCTTAACTTTAAAGATATGTTACAATCTGACCAATATAATCCATTTGTATATATAGATAATTATACCGACATGGTAGAGCTTATCACAAATATTCAGACGTCAGTAAAACCGCCAGATGCCCAAAAGGGTGACCCGTTTTGGGATGACGGTGTTGGTCTGTATCTGCAGTCTCTCTTTGAATATGAATGGCTTCAGGCGAAAGAAGAAAACCGTGTTGCATCCATGCCTGGGATTTTGGAACTGGTAAACAGGGAAACACAAAAGATAGATGAGGAAGGGACAACACAGTTACAGCAGGATATGTACAGATTACAAGAGAGGTATGGAGTAGATTATCCACCTGTGCGGGATTATAGAAAACTGAAGGAAGGAGCATCGGAAACCGTTCGTTCTATCGTTATCATGGTAAATGCACAGTTACGTCTTTTTGAAATCCCAGAAATCAAGAGAATCTTTGAAGGAACTGACGATATAGATATTCCATCACTTGGATTAGGAGTAGAGGGAAATCCAGAAAAAAAGACTGCCCTTTTTCTTGTCATGCCATCAGGGGATTCTTCCTATAATCTTTTTATCAATATGTTCTACACACAGCTATTTACTGTTTTAAAACGTATCGCAGATAATCGGAGAGATGGACAGCTGCCTATCCATGTGCGGTTATGGGCAGATGAATATTACGCTGGTCCAAAACCTTTAAATTGTGAAACGCTTTTGGGAGAGATACGAAGCAGAAATATGTCCATTGTTCCTATTTTGCAGGATATAGCACAGATAAAGACCCTGTATCCAAATGATAAATGGGAAATATTCACGGGAAACTGTGCAACGACCGTATTCCTGGGGAGTGGAGCAACTGCACATACAACACACCAGTGGATCTCTGATATGCTAGAAGACATGACGATTGACAGCCGTTCCGAAAATTTAGGACATTCGCAGGGAGGAAACCTGCAGATGAGCAAGGGTGGAATGAAATTAATGACTCCGGGACAGGTCAGCCGGATGCCGAAAAATGATTGTATCCTGTTCCTGAAAGGAGAAAGACCAATCTATGATAAGAAAAACTGGTCATTTGATACAGAAGTATTTAAAGAAGCACAGGAGATAGCAGGGAAAAATGGTTATAAAAATCCTGTATATGTATCGTATGATGAAAAAAACAGGCAATATACTACAACCCGTTTTGAATCAAGACTAAATTATATCTCACAGGAAGATTATGAATTTTATGAAGAAAAAGCCAAGACGGATGATAGCATACAGACATTCCAGATAGATGAAGATGCTTTTCTGTATCTCAACTTCAACGAAACTCCGCAGCCAAGCCTTCGGGAGTTAGAGAAGATGGTGAAAAAGATACAGGTTTCAGAAAACAGTGAAGATGATGAAAATGAGGGGGACGAAAAGAAAGAAGATACTGTACAGGATAGAGAAAAATGGGATTTATCTGGAGATATTATGGACTGTTTTCAGCGATATTCCAGTGAGCTGTCGCAGGAAGAACAGGAGGAAATCATAAAAGGTATCGAAGATGGATTAACAGATCAGGAGATAAAGAGATATTTTGCCTTGTACGGAGCAGATAAAATGCAACAATACAGAAGGGTTCTCACGGCAAGAAAAAACAGAGGATAACAACAAAAAGAGCAGAAAAGACTTCAAGTCC
>ERZ791879.1407-NODE-1407-length-10593-cov-4.648985_pt1 | contig 10593 bp, 14 predicted proteins | sample MGYA00510162_ERZ791879 | MGnify/ENA primary metagenome ERZ791879 (study PRJEB30046, sample SAMN00792113) | human gut metagenome | study: EMG produced TPA metagenomics assembly of the A metagenome-wide association study of gut microbiota in type 2... | reverse complement strand
ATTTTCCCTATGTTGTCCATTTTGCACCTCTTACTTTAACGTTCTATTTAATTACTATTACTTACTTCAAGTTTAATTTTTATTTTTTCATTAGATTATCATTATCATTACATCTACAGTACTATTCCTTTTCTCAACCTACTTATAGCTTAAGCTTTATTACATACACTTGTGTTTTTATAGCATTTATTTTTCTCTTTCTAGTTAATCTACCTTTTTCATAATCAAGTTTTCCTTCTTCTTTCAATTGATTTAGTACAACATTTGTATCTTCAAATTTTCCTTCTTTCATTATCTCTTCAAATCTATCACTTAAGATTGTAATCTCCAATTCTCCACCTGGAAGCTCTTTTCTACTTCCCCAGTAATCTACATTTGGATTACCATCTTTACCACATTTGAACTTAGATGCATTACGCTCTACGTATTGTAGTATGAAGTCTTCTGCTTTTTTATTAACCCCTCTTCTTTGTATGCTGTTTATCTCTGTATCTATCAACAAATCTCTTATTCCTTCTATGTCTAAGTTGATTCCATAATCTTTATATCCTAAATTTATCAGCATTGCAGTTAATGTTACTACAGCATACTTAGATGCTGTTCTTTCAATCAGGTTGTCTATTGTTTCATTTTTCTTTAATTTATTTATGAATTTTTTCTTTTCTTCTCTAAATAATGCTTTTAACTTATCTATTGAGAATTTAACCAATTTTTTAGCAAAACTATGTCCAAAAACACCATAGTTTCTATTAGTTAATGCTTTTACTTCATCAGAGTGCTTTGCATCTTCTGTCCAAACAACTCCTTGTAACTCCAATGTCCTTATCTCTAATCCATCATTATTATTAGCTTTGCCTAATATAGATGCCTCTCCATTAGAAATTATTGTAGTTACCCAAGTTCCTGACTTCATTAATTGTATATCCTTTGTAAGTCTGTCTTTATCTTTTCCACTAGTAATTTTGTAGATTAAGCTTGTAGTATCTTCTATCTTAGACATTGACAATTCATCTAATGCATAGGCTACTCCATAATTACCTGTAAGTGAAGTTATTAGTGCATTTTCTGTAGAGTTCCAAGTATTGTATAATCCACCTGCTCCTAGATTCGGATTACCCCAAACAGAGATTGCTAACATTGTTGCCGTACTCTTACCTTTACTTGATCCAGTTACAAAATGTGCAAGTAACGTATGTATATCTTCACCTGCTCTATTTAACTTAGCAACTACTGCTGAGCTTACTCCTAATGCAAATGCTAACGACATATTGGTATATGGTGCTACTAAATTTTTTATGTCTTTTAAGTAATCTTCTAATGTTCCTTTTGGTTTAATGTCTAATGAACCACAGTACCTACTATCTACATTTATTGCATCATATAGTTTAAACACTTCTTTATCATTGTACATACAATAACCTATTTCGCTATGTATGTTTCGCATCATTCCAAGATGTTTTTCTTGGTATGAAATCGCATTTATATGATGTTTAGCATTTATCTCATTTACATCTGCTCCATCAGCACTAAGTTTAATGATTTCTCTTTTACTAGCTACTCTATCTTTTGGAACATTCAATTCAATTGTTTGACCCATGTAAGTTGTAGTAAGAGGAAGTGTTATCTTTCCTGTATCTATATTTAGTTCTGGAATTCCTAGTTTTAGTAAATTTGCAGTCTTATCACCATCAAAAATCATTTGTCCTAACTTTTTAGAGATCTTTAACTTATTATCTACTTCTTCAAAATCATCTTCTTGTGGTATGTTGTCTTCTTTATCATTTACCAATTCTACCTCAAGAATCTCTTTTCCATCTGAAATTTCTTTATTCTCTATCACTTGAACCACTTTATCTACTACTTGAATCTCTTGTGACGAATCTTCATTAGTAATAACTTGATTCTTTAAATTCATTTCTCTTTCTTTCTCATTGTACCAATCTGGTACTATTAATGGTTTCCTTTCAGTTCTTCTTATAGCCATAGCAATTTCCTCCTTAATGATATTTTTATTTAGCTGTCTTGTTGCTATGGATATATATTAATATAAACTAAAAGTAATTTCCGTAAAAATAAATAACACTAAGATTTTTTATTTACTTCTTAGTGTTATTATGTTATAATATTATATTTTTAATAATGATTATTCAGCATATTAATCAACTACTTGTTTATATTCTCGTGAATTGAATCAAGAATATCTTTATATGGATCTAATTGTACTTTATAATATTCAATTCTTTCTTGAATATCTTTTTTTAAAAGATCCAATATATAAATTGTACTATTAATTGGCATATAACCCATGTAATCTAAAAAATTTTTAATTTCTTGATAGAGTTCATTACACTTATCTAAGATAGGCTCTTCTTTAAGTTCATCTCTCATCTGATTAAAAAGTTCTCTTGATTTTTTATCATTTATAGAATTAACAATTGTATCATATAATAAAAGTTCTTCTTTATATGATAGATGTTCTTTTCTTCCAAATTTCTTAAAAACTGTTCTTAATTCATTGTTATAGTATATACTTTTCATTAATTTTACAAATCCATCTTTACATTCTATCGGAATTTTTTGAGTATTGTTAGAATTTAATGCATCTGTAAGTATTTTGTCAAATTGATATATTTCTTGTTTAGCATTAATCCATCTTATATCTGCTCTTTTGATACCTGTAATTTCTTCCACAAGTGAATCTCTTGAAACAAATTTCATTTTATTATTCTCCCTATCTATTAAATATTAGCAAAAAAATAAGGCTAACTATATTAACCTTATTACTATTTTATACCAACATAGCTTTATTAGAAACCATCAACTCTATTACTATGCAAATTCCTAATCCTAGTACTGTTCCTACTATAAATCCCCACATTATACTCTTCCTCCTTATTTTAGTACTCTTTTCTTTGTTGTATCACTGTCTTAAAAATTGATATTCCAAATGTTACACCTGCTACAAATAGCTCTATTGTCACCAATCATTCCTCCTACTTATTAAGAATATCTTTTAGCTTACTTATAAACTCTTTTGAAAACACATTCTGCTTTATTGATAGTTCAATTAGATTTATTAAATCATCTTCTGGCAAATCTAACGGTCTTGCTACTAATTGTTCTTCCTTCATTATTGAACCCTTGATTATATCCTTGAAGTACGCAAATCTTATCTCTTCTTGATTTAACTCTTTTACAAAGATTTTTTCTATTCCATATGCTACATTATTATCTCTAATTTTAGCTTGTCTTAACACCTTGCAGTATCTAGTCTCTTTTATTACCTTACTCATTACTATTCTCCTTCTAAAGTATCTAAATTCTAGTACTCTTCACTTAACATCATTGTCGAGTAATCTCCTTCATCTATTACAAACAGCTTTATTTTAGACTTTATTCCTCGATTTCTAACTATAATTTCTTTTTTGTATTTAGGTACTTCTTGCCTATGTTCTATCTTTAGTAAGTTATCTTTTATAGGCTCTATCTCAAAAACTTGTAAGTAGTCCTTTTTTACTGTTATCTCATCTATCATTGACCATAGTTGTAGTTGTACTTCAAACGGTATTTCCTTAGAAACACCTCTAGTTAAGTATCTCTCTTTATCAAACATTTATCTCAATCCCTTCTTTTTAGCATCAAAAAAGAGATAGTCTTTTTACCGACTATCTCTTCTAATCTATCTTTATTCTTCTATTGTATTTTCACCTTTATTTTTTATTACTTTATATGCAATTATAACTAAACCTATCCCTATTACCCACATTAATAATTGACCTACTATAGGTGCTACTACAAATGTAGCTATACATACACAAGTTGCCCAAGTAAGAAACATACCTCTGAATCCAAAGTAATATATATCCATTGTACGATTTAATACTACAAAACCTAGTGTACCAACAATTATTCCAAATACAAAGTATATAGCCTCAAACCTACTAGACTTTTCCATCTTCTTTTGTATTACATCTTCTTTTTCATTTAAGAATATATTTGATGACTTTGCTATTTTACCATCTATTTCTGCTAATCCTTGATCTTGTATTAATGGTTTACTAGTATCATTCCAGTTATTTATTAGGTAGTTTTTTGAGTACTCTATTTTCTCTATATATAGCTTCTTTAAGTCTTTACCCTCTGTAGTGTTAACATCTATTTTTTTAGCTTCTTTCAAAATTTTATCACAGTAGTCATTAAAATCACTAATATTTTCTTCCGTTTCTATTTGTCTAGCTTTTGCGTAGGTGTCTTCTACTAATTGATTTAATCTTATTATTTTTTGTAAGTTTAATTGATCATTGCTATATTTTTCTTCTTTATCAGTACATCCAACTAAAATGAATATACTCATTGCTATAGCCATCAATAATATTATCTTTTTTTTCATACAAAATCTCCTCCAAATATTATTCTTCTGTGTTTATTTTATTTAGTAACTGCTTTATCCAACCTTCTGTGTACCCTAATTCCCTGCACATTTCCTTTAAAGTCTTGTGCTTATGATTATTTATTATATATTTTTTTACATATTCATTAGAATATAGCTTCATTGGAAATGTTACTTGTTGTCCTCTGTAATTTTTATACAGCTTAAATACTATATCCTCACCTAATATTTCAACCATATCAGAGTATATCCCCTTATAATCGCTCTTATTTTTCTTCATGATTCACCTCCTTTATAGTACTAACTAATAATAACTATCTTTTGAAAAAGTTTCATTCTGATTTTCTCTTGTAAAATCTATTGCTAATTTTTACGTCTAGTTATCCTAATTTTCAATTAAATTCTTTAGTTCTTTCTTACAAACAACTACTATTGAGAAGTCATTTGAACATAAAAATAGAGCTGAAATGTATTCAGCTCCTTCTATGTCGTCTATGTATTCTGGTACTATTCCTTTTAGTTGATGTTGTTTTAGCTCTTCTATTCCAGCTTTATCTGCTACAGCTACGTATCCACCTAAGTCTTCTGCTGTTCTTTCCGTACTGTAGTTTTCATCTAGTATTTCTATGGTGTCTTCTATTGTAAACAGTACTTCTATTGGCAGTTCTTTTACTAAGTCTAAGTCTTGTTTCTTCCAAATGTTTATTATCATTGTATCTTCCTCCTTATTTAAAATAATAAATTATCTTATCTGCTTCTATCATAGTTATAATATATACTTGAAATTTGGTTCTATCCAATTCAACCAATAAAAAAAGATACTACTTAAATATGTAGTATCTAAAAATTATATCTATTTATCAAGAGTGACGATTTTATTTTAATTAGTATTTACTAAAGAAAGAATCCAGTTTGTCCAACTTATTACAGTTGATGACCTTCTCATCAAAGTTATATCTGATTTTACATTATGTACATAGGATTCTTTCATCAAATTTGTTATTTCTTTTTTATTAGGACTTTCTCCTTTTTTTAAATATAGTTTGAATGATTTATTAAAAACCTCATGCTCTAATATTAATTTTGCCAAACTTAATTGTCTATCCCTATGTTTTTGTCTAATGATTTTCTTTCCTTTACTTGACAAAGAGTACATCAATTGACTATTTGATTTTTTATTTATTAATCCTAAATATATTCCTGCATTTGTATAATAATCTGCTTGTCTAGGATCAAAATCATATTTTGAAACTATATCTTCTTTTTTCATATCATCGTTTAATAATAATTCACATAAATTTATTACTCTCTTAAAATTATCAGCTTGGGGAAATGGTATTTTCGGTTCTTTTATTATATCTACTTTCTCAAGTATAGATAAAATATCTCCTAATGCTATATCTTCATGATCAATTATATAATTTTTTTGTTTTACTAGAACTAATGAATTATAGTTTTCTAATTCCTTAAAATCATACTCATAAAAAGAAAATATATCATTTGAATATGTCATAAAAATAGGTTTAACCTTCTTAGATACTTTATTACTCCATAGCCTATATGGATAATACAATTGTCTTATTAAAAAGTCATCAGAAATAGAATTTTTAGCTTCTATTAAAGCTAATGTTTCAATACCTTCATATCCACCATCTATTTCGATTTGTGAATTACTCACCTTTATTGGAAGCTTAGTATCTTGTTTATTGTGATTTATGCTAAATTCAAATTCTAAAGAACTCATTCTTCCGCTTACAACAGGCAATATCTTTTCATCTTCCATAAAATCAGCTATGATGCCTGACACATATGCACAGTTTATAGCCATTGACTCACTAGTAATACTCTCATAATCTATACTTTCTATATGATCTGGAAATGTCACTTTAGTAATTTCAGTATTTATTTCTTCAAAAGATTTATATGCTTCAAATTGAGATATTATATAATTTCCTCTCGTTATCGGTAATATAGAAAGGCTATATTCTTTAAATATTTCAGGTAATTGACTCTTATGGTCAAACTTAGCCATTAATCTAGCTTCCCTAAATTCTCCAATTTGAGATGCAGTTATTATAAAATATCCCTCATTATTTAATATTTCTAAAACATTGTACTTTTTAAATATTTGCTCCCAAGCTGTATCATTCTTACCCTTGCTAATAGTTTCTCACTAGCACTTCATCTACATCTCCCCTCTTGTCACCCTTTGAATTTATAGATCTTTTTGCTTTTATTACTTCTATTTTATACTCCTTGTATAAATCTATTATAAATGGTGTTGCAGAGTTTGAAAGTAGGAACTTAATTCCTTTTGAATCTAATTTATCACACAATATCTTTAATCGTATCTGTTCATCCCTATTAAACCCCCCTTTGGTATATCCTGTAAAATTAGAGCTATCTGATACTGGATCATATGGTGGATCTAAGTAAACAAATGCACCTTTTCTAATTCCTTTTAATGAATCTTCAAAATCGCCACATTTAAAAGTAATATTATTATTATTAAAATATTTACTTACCGCTCTTAGTGTAATTTCATTTACTATATCAGGATTTTTATATTTTCCAAATGGAGAATTAAACTCTCCTGAACTATTTACTCTGAATAATCCATTGTAGCAAGTTTTATTTAAGAAGTGTATTCTAGATGCTCTTTGAACATCAGTCAATTTATCATATATTTCCTTATTCCTATCTAAACTTCTTATTTCATAGAAATATTCTGATTCATTTTTATGATTTTTTAAATCTTCTATTAGAGATTCTACATCATCTTTAATCACTTTATATAAATTAATTAGTTCTTCATTTATATCATTAACTACTGCCCTTTTAGGCTGGAAATTAAATAATACTGCTCCACCGCCAATGAATGGCTCATAGTAAGTTGAATATTTATCAGGAAAATATTTTTCTATTTCTGGAATTAGTTGTCTCTTGCCTCCAACCCATTTAAGTACAGGTGCAACAAGATTATTTTTTTTTCTACTCAACTTTACTTCCTCCTAGTTTTTCTAATATCATTTTATCTGTTCTAGCTAGTTCAAGTAACTCTAATAAGAATGTTGTCATACTTAAATTACATTCTTTAGCCATTAACTTTACTAATTCTTTCTGCTTTTTGCTAACTCTAAATCTAATACATTCATCTTTATTATCCTCTATAAAATTAGTCATTTTATACCCCTTTTATATTTTAATTCTAATCTATTTTATCAAATAAATTTTCAATCATTATTTCTATATTTTGTTACTACATTTTGTTACCACATCATTACATTATATAGTATTTAGTTGGTTAATACAACAATATTATCTAATTCTTGTTTGCAAATAAAAAAGAGATAAGACTATTAAAATAGGATTATCTCTTCATTTAGCTATATTTATCTATCTATTTCACTGCACAAAATCGCTTTAGGATATGAGCCTCTATTAAATCTACAACTTTCACAGTGACTTTGTGGACCTTCTGGCCTCTTTGATGATGCTCTTTTTGGAGTTGTTCCAAAATGTTCTGGATATTCATAATATACATGTTCTTTTCCATTATTTTGAGAGCAACTCGGACATGACTTATATTTTCCATCTTCACTATACTGTGAAATATTAAGCGATTTACCACAAATTCTACAATTATCTGACATAATTGTTAACCCCCTTTATTATATAATTAATAATAATTATATCCAATTATATCCTTTTTACAAAGATTTATTAATTATAGTAAAATAAAAAACCGTGCTCCGTTACTTGTGATACGGTTCATTATTATTTATTCTAAACGCTCTATAAACTTGTTCTAACAATATAAGCCTCATTAATTGATGAGGGAAAGTCATCTTAGAAAAAGATAACTTATAATCGGCTCTTTTTAAAACTTCATCTGATAATCCTAAAGAACCACCTATAACAAAAGTTATATGACTATTGCCTCTAACTGCTAACTTGCTCATTGTATCTGCAAGTTCTTCAGAAGATAAATTTTTACCATCTATAGCAAGAGCTATAACATAACTATTATTTTTTATTTTGCTAAGAATTTTTTTCCCTTCTTTATCTTTAACAATAAGCATATCCTTTTCACTTAAATTTTCAGGACATTTTTCATCATCAAGTTCTATTACATCTAACTTACAATACTTAGTTAATCTCTTAGAAAATTCATCTATTCCTAACTTTAAATATTTTTCTTTTATTTTACCTACTCCGATTATAGTTATATTCATAAATTTCTCCTTAATCCGTCCTACTTTTATATATATTATTTTACATTATATATATCAGATACTTCTTCTCTTAATAAAACATCTAGTTTTAGATCTTGTCCAATTATTATATCATTTTGAGCTAAAATAGATTTAGATGTTTCATATGCTAACTCTGGGAAGTTATTCTCTTTACTTAAGTGTGCTAATAATATTCTTTCTGTTCCTTCTTTTACAAGGTCTATACAGAACTTAGCTGCATCTTCATTTGATAAATGTCCTGTATCTGACATTACCCTCTTCTTTAATGAGTAAGGATAAGATCCCATCATAAGCATATTAGGGTCGTAGTTTGATTCTAATACTACTAATTTTGATTTATATAAGTGTCTTCTTATATTATCCGTTATCATTCCTATATCTGTAGCTATAGACATTTTCTCATTTTCCGCATAAAAATTATATCCTACTGCATCGGATGCATCGTGAGATATAGAAAAAGGTCTTATTATTAAATCCCCTAAAGAATAACTTCTATCATTTTCAAATACCTTCATATTGCTATCTTTTATATCCCCAAGTTTATCCTTCATTGCACACCAAGTTTTTACATTTGCAAATATAGGTATATCATATTTTCTAGATATTATACCTGCACCTTTTATATGGTCTGAATGTTCATGTGTAATAAATATTCCTTTTATATTTTCCATATCTACATTTATATCATCAAGACCTGTAGTTATTCTCTTCCCACTAAGGCCTGCATCTACTAGTATGTTGGTATCTTTATATCCTATATAATGGCAGTTCCCACTACTTCCGCTTCCTATTGAACAATATTTCAGCATACTGTCACCTCATTCTTTATAGTCATAGATTATATTATACCAAAAAACTAGAGCATTAAATAAAAATTTAATGCTCTAGTTAAAATTTACTTGTATTCACTTATTATTTTATCTATATCTATACCTTTTTTATTCCATAAATCAACAAATTTAGCTCCATTTACATTTTGGAACATATATGTATTGTAGTATTCTTTTAAAGTTTCAAAGAATACTTCATCTCCTACCTTATTTCTTACTTCATTAAATGCTAATGCTCCTTTAGTATATACGTTTAAGCTATAATCTATCGAATTTTTATATTGAGTTGTTGCCTTAAATATATCTTCACTAGAACGATTTTTTGTTTGCATTTCCATAGTCTTTATAAGCTTAGAGCCTACTTCTTTACCATACTTTTCTTCAAAATAAAGAACCGTCGAATATTCTGTAAGAGCTTCATCTAACCATGGTTCACTTATTTCATCATTCCCAATTACTGAATACCACCATTGATGTGCAGTTTCATGTGCTATAACGTATTCAAGTAAAAATTTGTCCTTTTCATTATATAAACTTTGATCAATCATAACTAGTGTTGGATATTCCATTCCACCTATGTAAAAATCACTTGCTATTACTGAATATGTATCATATGGGTATTCCCCAAATAAATTACTAAATATACTAATTGAATCTTTAGCTATCTTAGTTACTTCTGTTGATAGCTTTTCATTTAAATTATATGTATTTATATTCACACCTTTATAAGTGTCCTTCTTAATTTTAAATTTATCACTTAAGATAAATGCAAAATCTCTTACTTTTTTTGCTTGTATTTCATAAAGTACTTTTTCTGAGTCAGATTTCTCTGAAATTATGTTTCCTGTGCAACCCACTTTATATTTTCTAGGGATTAGTAATTTAACATAAAAATTACTTGTATCACTATAGAATGGATCCCCTACTGCTTCATAACTCTTTAGATTCCATCCCCTATCATCATGAACACATGCTATAGGAAACCAGTTGGTTATATTTATAGTATTTTCCCCATATCCAAATCTTCCTTCTGAGTTAGGTATTTTTACATTAAACTTCATATCTATAGATATTTTTTCACCTGGCTTTAGTTGTCTTCCTATTTTTACTTCTAATA
>ERZ791879.1405-NODE-1405-length-10596-cov-6.730576_pt1 | contig 10596 bp, 7 predicted proteins | sample MGYA00510162_ERZ791879 | MGnify/ENA primary metagenome ERZ791879 (study PRJEB30046, sample SAMN00792113) | human gut metagenome | study: EMG produced TPA metagenomics assembly of the A metagenome-wide association study of gut microbiota in type 2... | reverse complement strand
TTCAGAGCTGAATTAACACCAACTGGCTCAACAGAAACAAGTACAGAAACAACAACTACTACAACTACAGAAACAACTACAGAAGAAACTACTATGGGTGTATTAAAGGTTAAGGTAAATAATCCAGCATCAAGTAGTGACGCAACTGTAAAGGTAACTGTAAAGAAGAATGGTACAACAATTAGTAATGTAACAGCTCTTAACATTGGTTCTGAAACTGAAATCGCAGGTGTAAATGAAGATGATGTTATTACATTTACATTTGCAAAAGAACAGGCTAAGCAGATTACAAATTGGAATAGCAATTTAAAGTCTGTATTTAGAGATAAGACTTATACTCTTACATACACAGTAGGCAAGACTATAGCAATTCCTGAAATGGATTATTATAGTTCAATGCCGGCTGCAGTAACATTAGGTCATACAGAAACAAAAGCTGTTGGTTATGGTACATACGGCTTTGGTCAGTACAAGGTTAAGGCTAATGGTAATGATTTAGCTGAGTATGCTATTATCAAGGGTCATCAGTATTCACTTTTCGATGTAGGTTCTGGTGATTACGATAAGGACGGTACAGAATTTGGTATTCCAGATGAAAGAATTCTTCTTTTAGGTGGAACAGATGATGAAATTGAACTTACAAATTCTATTAATAGTAAAGAAAAGGTTCTTGTTCTTCTTGACTGCTCTGGTGATAATGCTATAGTTACTGCTACAGGTGGTAATCTTTACTCATCTTACAATGGTAGCACAGGTACAACTGCAGCTCAGATTACAGGTATATCTAAGAACGGCGTAAAGGTTCAGTTCTATGTAGACGGTGGTACAACTATTACAATCAAGGGTACTGGTACAAGTGCTAATGCTTACACAGTAGTAAAGAGTATCAGATTATTCAACCTTAACAATATCGTTGACGGCGATAAGATGATAGATAACGGGGCTGTATCAACAATGACAGAAGATAGTCCTTTCTATAATGTTGTTACATCAAATAGCTTAGCTAATACTGATAAGTTATTTACATTAATTGGTAATGTTACTGGTAACCATAGAGAAAGCGAATTCCTTAACCAGATTGGAAAGGTAGGTTTCGTAATTCTTGATGCTGATACAGTTGATACTTACGATAAGGATGGTACATTAACACCTATGCAGTTAAAGTACAATAACCCTGATGTAAACTTTGGTGGTGTTTACGTAGAAACAACTGATATTTACAAGAATGTATACGATGCAACAAATTATAATTCTTCTTTAGATAGTTCTGAAGGATATACTGGTGATGTAGATTCAACTCTTGAAACAAACAACAATGTTGCTTACTTTGCTGAACTTGTTTCAGTAAGTGCAGGCCATAGATATTATGCTTATCCATTTACATTGTACACTGGTGCTACTCAGAGAGCATACGATACTAATCCAAAGGGAACAAGAATTGAAATTTCAAACAATTAATAGGAGGTATAGATTATGAAAAAAGTTTATAGTAAACCTGTTGTAGTAGTCGATACTTTCTTAAATGACGATGCTACAAATGCACTTAACTTCATTTCAACAACAATCGCACCTAAGAGTGCTAATTTAAGTAATAAATTTACTAAGTTGAATAGTTAATTTAGAGAAAGAGCTGTTACGATTGTGACAGCTCTTTTTTTGTGGATATGTTAAAAGAACCTATACACAAGAATGTGGTATAGGTTCTTTTGAATTGTAAAATCAATTAATATATGATATAATCTCCAACGAAAGTTAGTTAAATAGAGTGGTTTCCACTTCTTTTATTCTAGGAATAAAGGAGGTGGGGCGTATGAGTACATATGAAGCAATATCATTAATGATAGCCTTCGGGACTCTTGTAGCTATTATTTTAGGTACAAAAAAATAACCACTCAGCCGACCAAAACCTAGTGGTTATTTTTTAATAATAAACATTGAGTGGAAATCACTCTGGCTGACTTCCTTGTACCATTATATTAACACTATTATAAAAAAATGTCAATGGCAAAAGACTTATACACAATGGAGAATAAAATTTCTCGTATATGTGTATAAGTCTTTTTTTATGGCATAAAAATGCTTGTTTAGTGGAAGAAAGTTGAAGTTTCTAGTGAGGATTGATATAATTGTTGTAGAGAGATGTTGAAAAAGAAAGGGGAGGTACATAATGAAAAAATTAATCGCTTTAATTCTTGGGGTGTCATTGTTTAGTGTGAATACTTGGGCAGATATTCAGATGAACTATGTAAAAGACGGTATGAAAACCTCTGCATCTAGTTACAGTTTAGCCGGTTCAGCAGACCCTAACTATCCACTATATATTAATGGCAAAAAAGTAGAAACTACAAGTGAAGGCTACTTTAGTTATTACGTGTCTTTGGCACAAGGGGTAAATGTATTTAAGTTTGAAAATACTACAGCCAGTAAGACCTATAGAATTACAAGAACTAATGGGTCATCGACTAATAGTGGAAATGCTAATTTTAAGACTGTAAATCTAGTAGGCGAGATTAATAAAAACCACCCTACAGTTCGTTCAAGACCTGATGAGGCAAATGATGACCTTATTTTGCCTTACGTAAAGGGTACATTGTTGCATATTGTGGCTCAAAATTATGAATACTACAAGACAGCAAATGGCAGTTACGTATACAAGGACACAGTTAATTTGGTAAACAAAAAATATGGTGAAAATTCAGTAAATAGTATAGAAACAGCAAAAGACACTATATCTTTTAATATGAAAAGGTCTACAGAATACGATGTAGAATTTGCAAAGGATTACATTGAAGTCAAAATATATGATACGCAAAACAAAGCAGTAATTCCAGACAGCAGTGACTTTGATGAAATAAGTGTTGAGAATAACACACCGGCTACATACACATTTTACTTTAATAAGGGCGACAACTATGTAGGGTTTATGGCAGGTTATGAGGGTAACAAATTTACAATAAAGCTAAATGACAGAACCGTAAGCCCTGAAAAGTCATTAAAGGGTATGAAAATAGTACTTGATGCCGGTCATGGTGGTACTGACAATGGTACATTGGGATTGGGCAAGGTCTACGAAAAGACAGTTAATTTGGCTATAGTTAAATATTTGTACGACTACCTTACTGAAAGAGGTGCTATGGTTACTCTTACAAGAAAAGACGATACATTTATTTCTCTCGGAGATAGAACAAATATTATTAACACAGTTATGCCTGATATTTCTGTGTCTGTACACTGTAATTCCAGAAATGAGTGGGAGGACTTTGGAGAAAAACAGGGCACACTTAATCTCTACAGCTATGATACTCCTGACCGGTTTGTTCAGAAATTGACAGAATATATGGATAACACAGGCTATCAAAAGCAGAATTTGGCATTAACAAGAACCACTGTTTGCCCAGCTGTACTTGTGGAAACAGGATATATGAGTAATCCAAAGGAATACCAGTATCTTATTAAGGCTGAAAATCAGAAGGCAATGGCAGAAAAAATAGGTAATGGAATAGAAAAGTATTTTGAGAATATACTTAATCAGGCAGAAAATACACTGCCATTTATAGATGTCAGTGTTGATGATTGGTATTATAATGCAGTTAAGAAAGTTTATGAAAATGAATTATTTAGTGGCACAACAAAGAGGAAGTTTGCTCCTAAAAGCTATATTACAAGGGGTATGCTTATGGAAGTGTTGTATCGCAAAGAGGGTATGCCTTCTGTAGAAGGAAAGAGTAAATTTGAAGATGTTGACCCAAGTGCATATTTTAGCAATGCTGTTGCGTGGGCAGAAGAAAATGATATAGTAAATGGTGTTACAGATGGCTTATTTGCTCCTTATGAGCCAATGACAAGAGAACAGGTGGCAACAGTGCTTTATAAGTACGCAAAGTACAAAAATGCTGATGTAACTGCTCAAGGTGATTTATCATCTTTTGCTGATATAAATTATATTTCAAGCTGGGCAGAAGAAAGTTTGAAGTGGGCAGTTGGAAGTAAAATATTTGTAGGCAATGACGGAAAATTGTCACCAAAAGCATACATTACAAGAGCTGAAATGGCAACAGTAATATGTAGTTTCTATAATATTTAAAATAATTTAGAATAAATTAAAAAAGCCTCTAAAACTGTAGTGTTTTAGGGGCTTAAAAAATAAATACTTTATTTAATATACAAGCCAAGCGATAAGCCGAGTTCTGTCGTTGGACGGTCATCTATCTCGTACCTGTGTCGCCACAAGTCTCATGCGATTTCTACCTAAGACAGGGCGAGCAACCCTTAATGTCTTATCCAATCTTGCTTCAAGTGGGGTTTACAGAGCCACCTTTGTTACCAAAGGTGCGGTAGTCTCTTACGCTACCTTTCCACCCTTACCTACGAAAGTAGGCGGTTTATTTCTGTTGCACTATCCTTAGAGTCGCCTCCACCAGACGTTATCTGGCACTCTGCTCTGTGAAGCTCGGACTTTCCTCACACCTAAAAGGTGCGCGACCGTCTGCCTGACTTGTATACTAAATAAAGTATTTATTATGATGTGGGAAAGAACAAAGCCTTTCCCACTATTTTGTTGTCTTTTAAATTTAGTTGTTTGGAAGTTTCAATACTGTTACTTGAGCAATACGATTGTCTTCCACTTTGTCAACGTAAAATCTATAGCCTTTGTATTCGATTTTCAGACCCTTTTCATTTGGCTCAGGTATTCTATCTAAAACACCAATTATAAAGCCACCTAAAGTGTCATACTCGTCAACAGGCATTTCTATTTCTAATTCGTCGGCTACGTCCTCAAGGTCCGTAGAGCCTTCGATTTTAATTACATTTTCTGAAACCGTCTTTATTTCTGGTTCTTCCTCATCGTCATATTCGTCTTGAATATCACCCATAACTTCTTCAATAAGGTCTTCCATAGTAACAATACCGGCTGTGCCACCGTATTCATCGGCTACAACTGCCATATGTATTTTTTTACTTTGCAATTCCTTGAAAAGGTCATTTGTCTTTTTGGTAAAAGGTACGAAATAAGGCTCTCTTAAAAGTTTTTTAAGGTTAAATTTCTCCTTACCGTAGAGGATAATATAACGCATAAAATCTTTAATATGGAGAATACCAATAATGTTGTCTATATCTTCTTCATAAACAGGAATACGAGAATACTTAAGGTCCCTTACGAGACTGATAATATCGTCAAATTCTGCGTCAATAGGCAATGCAACAATGTCTTTTCTGTGAGTAGCAATATCTACCACATTTTTGTCATCAAAATCAAAGATATTGTTTATCATTTCCTTTTCCTGTTCGTCAATGCTACCCTGTTCGCCACTGGCATCAACCATCATAAGAATTTCTTCTTCACTAATGCCTTCTTCAGCAGATTTCTTAGTAAATATTTTAGAGCATAACTCAGATGAAATATCCACAAGCCATACAATAGGGCTACATATAACACTGAAAAATGCTAACAAACCTTTAAGTTTCAAAACTATTTTAACAGGATACTTATTAGCAAATGTCTTAGGAAGTAAAAGACTGAACATTGCGAAAAAATATGTTGTTACCAATATTATAATAATAGCAGCAATAATTTCGTTGATTACCACAGGAATGTTAGGAAGATGGCTTAAAAGCACTTGAAGAACTTTGCCAAAAGTTCTGAAAGCGAGAATAAAACCAATTATAATACCAAAAAGGGCATTAATTACACTAGCTGTATTCGTATACTGGCGAGATTTAGGAAGAATCTTGCTCAGTTTCTCCATATCCGGATTTTTGTCAGAAGAATATTTGTTCTTCTTTAAATCCAAGACTGTAAGACTGGTAGAAGCAGCAGTTACAAGGCCCTTAACAATAATAAGGCACAGTATAATGACTATGTCATCTATCAAAAATCATTCCTCCATAAGAAAAAACATTCAAACTCTTACAAAACTAGATTATAAAACAAAATCTTGTTATAGTCAAGTTACAACTATATTACCAATTTAAATATATAGAAAAATTTAAAATCTATTTTTTTGTGAAAATATATGATATACTGATTTCGGGAGTGATTGAAGTGAAAAATATAGGTCGAAAAAATACACAATTGATTCTTTCGGGAAATATTCCAAAGGCTCTTCTATCTTTGGCTATTCCCATAGTTATAAACAATTTTATACAAACTATGTATAATCTTACGGATACATTTTGGCTTGGAAAATTAGGTACAAGTGAAATGGCGGCAATTTCCCTTGTAAGTCCTTTACAAAATATTATTGTGAATTTTGGGCAGGGTATAACGATTGCTGGCTCCATTCTTATAAGTCAGCATATAGGAGCTGATGACAAGAAAAATGCAAAAAGTATGGCTAATCAGATTTTTGTATGTGCTATGCTTTTTTCAATTGTAGCGTCAATACTTTGTATACTCTTTTCTCCATTTATCGTTGAATGGCTGGGAGCAGAGGGTACAGTAAAAGACAACAGTATTACATACTTGAAAATTGTACTTGCAGATTTGCCGTTTTTGTTTTTGATTAATTTATTTTCGGCTGTTCATCAATCTCAAGGGGATACCGTCAATCCTATGAAATTGAATATGTTGGGAATTATAATAAATATGTTTTTGGACCCACTCTTGATTATGGTATTTCATTGGGGAATAGGGGGAGCGGCTTTGGCAACGATGTTTGCAAAAGTTCCTTGTGGAATAATTGCTGTGCTTTCTCTTTTTAATAAGAATAATGAAATACACATAGTGTTGAAAAATTTTAAATTTGATGCCGATAAAATAAAGAAAATAGTTTCTGTTGGGTTACCCACTGCCATAGGTGGTTCGACAATGCAATTTGGTTTTTTGCTTATGACTAAAAATGTTTTGGCATACGGTGACGGAGCTATGGCTGCCTATGGAATAGGAAATAAATTAAACGGAATTATCACAATGCCGGCAAATGCCATAGGTTCAGCTGTTGCAACAATAGTGGGGCAAAATGTCGGGGCAAGACAGATAAAAAGAGCAGAGAAAAGCTATCAAATTGCAAGAAATATGGCTATCGTATTTTTATTTGTTACCGGTATGATAATGTCAAGGCATTTTATGTCGGAGGGAATAGTAAAAATCTTCTCTCATGATGAAAATGTAATTTCTATGGCAACCGATTTTTTATCAATAATGGCTTTTTGGTGCTTCACAAACGGAGTTTATAATTCTACCATAGGGTTGTTTAATGGGGCAGGAAATACCCTTGTTACAATGCTGGTGGAGGCGGCGAGATTGTGGGTGTTCAGATTTGCAACTTTGTTTACTTTTAGTCATTTTTTTGGTATGGCAGAGGAGAGTGTGTGGTACTCTGTTGTTGTAAGTAATGGTATTTGTGCTGTAATACTGTGGGTATTGTATAAATTAGGTCTATGGAAAATAAAAATAAAAGAAATAGTAGGCAATTGACAATTTAATTTTTTCAATTTATAATCTAAATAATTGTGGAGGTGTTGATATGAAACAATGTATGGACTCTGATAATTTACATAGACGATTGAAAAAAATAATCGGTCAGGTACAGGCAATAGATAGAATGATAGATGAAGATGTGCCTTGTGAGGATATTCTTTCTCAGATTAATGCGGCAAAATCTGCTTTGCACAAGGTAGGACAGGTTGTTCTTGAAGGGCATATAAAGCATTGCGTTAGAGACGGTATAGAACACGGCGATGCTGACAAGACAATTGAGAATTTCACTAAGGCTGTTGAAAGATTTGCAAATATGAACTAGAGGTGCTTTAAGAGTGAGCAATATTGTGATAAGAGAATATAAAGAGTCTGATATTAAGGCAATGGTTGAAATTTGGAATGAAGTTGTTGAGGAGGGTGTTGCTTTTCCTCAAATTGACGGATTGACAGAGGAAAGTGGCAAGGAATTTTTTGCTCAACAAAGCTATTGTGGTGTAGCAGAGGACGAGGAAACAAACACAGTATTGGGTATGTATATTCTTCACCCTAACAATATTGGCAGATGTGGTCATATTTCCAATGCCAGCTATGCAGTATCTTCAAAGTGTAGAGGATTACATATTGGCGAGAAATTGGTAAAAGATTGTATATCAAATGCCGGAAGATTGGGCTTTAATATATTACAGTTTAATGCAGTTGTGGCAAGCAATGTTCACGCAAGACATTTATACGAAAGAATAGGTTTCAATCTTTTAGGTACAATTCCAAAGGGATTTTTGTTAAAAGACGGCAGTTACGAAGATATTTGCGTTTATTATATAGAAGTATAAAATATAAAATTAGGCGAGCTTGCATTTGTGAGTTCGTCTTTTTTTATTTTTACTCTTGACAACCTATACCCCTATAGGTATAATGCAACTGTAATAAACCTATACCCCCATAGGTATGAAAGGGAGTTTTTTATGAAAACAATAGAAAAAATATTAGAGTGGGGTGGAACTAAAAGGGATATAGCTTTTTTGATTATTTCCGGAGTAGCTTTATTTTTGGACATATTCAAAATTATTCCTTTGCCATTTAATTCTGCTTGGGTAGCTATTATACTTTGTGGCTTGCCTATTATTTTAGAGGCAATAGTTGGGCTTGTGACGGAATTTGATATAAAAGCTGACGTCCTTGTTTCTTTGGCTCTTATTGCATCTGTAATTATAGGAGAATATTTTGCAGCCGGCGAAGTTGCTTTCATTATGCAGTTAGTCTGATGTAGGGACCAGCAGAACATTTAGCAAGCTAAATGTAAATTGCTATGCAATTTATCGGACTCCTTTCCGATTCGTGCCGTGAAAAATATGGCACTAAAAACCAGTACCATATTTTTGTCCCTGTCTAGGTTGCATAGGCGAGCAATAAATTACAAAGTAATTTATGACCAGCCCTACGGTCGGGCAAAGCTCTGGTCAGAACTTTCAACTTCGTTGAAAGCCACACTTCGTGTGTCCGATTTATCTTTCGGTTCACACCTGTGGAATTAGTTTAAGAAAACCAAGGTTTTCTTAACAACTTTCCTTTGATATTCTTAAAAAATATTTTGATACAGGTATTGCGTAGAATATTTTTCAAAAACAAATTTTTAATGATATGATTAAAATTACCCCTTTACAAACTGTTAAATTAAGTTTATAATAAAGTGGTTAATACTACAGAAACTAAACACTATAGTAAGGACAGTAACTTAACACTAATTCAAAAGAGAGTTGGGGACGGTGGAAGCCCAATGATGTGTGTTGTGTGAAAATCACCTTACTGTGGCAATTCCGAAATTTATAGTAGGTTTTGACGTTGCCTGCGTTAAAGGTTTTGAGAGGGAGTATATATACTCCAATTCAGGTGGTACCACGCTATGGCGTCCTGTTGGGCGACATAGCTTTTTTTATATTTATTTTGTAATTCCTAAATTTAAGGAGGGTTTATTGTGTACGATAAGGTAAGCACTAATCTTAACTTCGTGGACAGAGAAAAAGAAATTTTAGGCTTCTGGAAACAAAACGATATTTTTGGCGAGTCAATTAAAGCAAGAGAAAACTGCCCAGTTTTCACTTTCTATGATGGACCTCCTACAGCAAACGGTAAGCCACACATTGGTCACATTTTAACAAGAGTAATTAAGGACCTTATTCCTCGTTACAAGACTATGAAGGGCTACAAGGTTCTCAGAAAAGCCGGTTGGGATACTCACGGTCTTCCAGTAGAACTTGAAGTAGAAAAACAGCTTGGTATCAGTGGTAAGCCACAGATTGAAGACTATGGTGTAGAACCATTTATCAAGAAGTGTAAGGACTCTGTATTCACATACGAAAGTCTTTGGCGTAAAATGAGTGATAGAGTAGGTTATTGGGCTGATATGGATAACCCATACGTTACTTATCACAATGACTATATTGAATCTGTATGGTGGGCATTAAAGCAGATTTGGGACAAGGGCCTTTTATACAAGGGTCACAAGATTGTACCTTACTGCCCACGTTGTGGTACAGCTCTTTCTTCTCACGAAGTTGCTCAGGGCTACAAGGACGTTAAGGAAACTTCTTGTATTTGTAGATTTAAGGTTGTAGGTAAGGATAACGAATACTTCCTTGCTTGGACAACTACTCCTTGGACACTTCCTTCTAACGTTGCACTTTGTGTAAATGCTGCTGAAGAATATTCAAAGGTTAAGAGCAATGACGGTAAGGTTTATATCCTTGCAACAGCTCTTTTAGACACAGTTTTAGGCGAAGGCAACTACGAAGTTGTTGAAACTTACAGAGGTCAGGACCTTGTAAATACTGAATATGAACCACTTTTCGACTATGCTAATCCTGACAAAAAGGCTTACTACGTTGTAGAAGACCCATACGTAACACTTACAGACGGTACTGGTATTGTTCATATCGCTCCTGCATTTGGTGAAGACGATGCCAACGTTGGTAGAAGATTTGACCTTCCTTTTGTTCAGCTCGTTAATGACCAGGGTAAGTTCACTAAGGAAGTAGAAGGACTTGAAGGCGTATTCGTAAAAGACGGCGACAAGGAAATTTTAAAGAGGCTTGAAGAAAGTGGCAAGTTATTTGCTGCAATTCCATTTGAACATAGCTATCCATTCTGCTGGAGATGTGATACTCCACTTCTTTACTATG
>ERZ791879.1398-NODE-1398-length-10665-cov-9.147220_pt1 | contig 10665 bp, 13 predicted proteins | sample MGYA00510162_ERZ791879 | MGnify/ENA primary metagenome ERZ791879 (study PRJEB30046, sample SAMN00792113) | human gut metagenome | study: EMG produced TPA metagenomics assembly of the A metagenome-wide association study of gut microbiota in type 2... | reverse complement strand
CATTATATAATTATATTTATTTTAGATTAAAATAGATATTTTATTCTTTAATCATAAAGTTCTCAGCGAAATAATTTAACATATCATCAGTGTCAGCTAATATCTGATCTATCATGTCATCCGTTAATTGGTAGCTATAGAAATCAAATTCACTTTCTACCTCATCAGTTGTATAAAAACTTCTATACCAAGTACCATTACAAAGTTCAAACACTAGGCATTCATCATGATCGGTTGGTTCTGAGATCCATAATTCATCATTGATTTTATTTAACTTGAACATTTCACCGTAAAAATTAACTGTTTTAGTTTCCATAACATCACTCATCCCTTCAAATTTGCTTTACATTATAGTATATGTGATTAAATAAAAGATATAACCTTTTTAAAAAAGAAAATAAAAGTTTTTAAAAGATAATTAAGGGTATAATAATTTATTTTCTTGTAAATACTGTTTTTAGAGTTTTTTAAAGGGTGTAAAAAGTTATATAAAGTTAATAGAAGAAAATAGTTGATTTTTTCCTCTAAGTGTCATATAGTTATAGTAAAGAAGAGAGGAGAGGGGTAATATGGCTCAGAAAATCGGGCTAGAGGTAGCAAATGGATTCATAAAGGTAGTATCTACAGATACAGAGATAACTTATCCTAATAAATTAAAACCATTAACGGGACGAGAATTTAATGTACTAGGTGATCTAGGAGTTGTTTACGAATACGAAGGTCGCCAATACATATTAGATGAAAATGGCATTAGTAGTGGTGGCCGTAGTTCTAATCGTTATTTGACTAAGGATTACTTATTAGAATTGCTAATTGCAATTTCACAGGTTATCACTGACAGAAATGTTGTTTTGACAATAGGTGTACCATGTAGAGATTTTGAAAATGTAACATTGAAAGAAAAAATGATGAAACATCTAGGTGGTAGACACGTCTTGTACGTTACTACAAAAGGAGAAAAAGAAGAATTTGTTATTAATATTAGTCAAATTCATATCGTATGTGAACCATTAGGAACATTATGTGATTTCGTTTTCAATGAGGGATTACAAATCGTAAATAATAGAAATAAATTTAACTATGTAATTATTGATATTGGATATTCAACAACGGATATCTTAGCAACAAATGGACTACAGGTTGATAAATTAGCTGGAGATGATGTTGGATGTATGGATATTATTAATGAGTTTGTACGTCAAATAAATGCTAAGTGTCAAGGTACAGACCATCACTTCACTGATTCAGATATAAGTTCAGAAATTTCACCATTAATTGAAAAATACGGTAAGACTTTCGACTTTACAGATGAATTAAATGAAGTTAAGAATGATATAGTTTTAAAATTAAACGCTACAATCAGAAAAAGTGGTATTAATTTATCGCACTATGACCGCATCATTTATACGGGTGGTGGAGCATTAGCGTTAAAAGATCACATTGATTTACGTGATAATGCAATTATTTATCCAGATGCACAAATTGCTAATGCAAGAGGATTTTACAAATTCGCACTAATCAAGGAGGGATAATTCATGGCACGAAAAATTATCGGAAAAAAAACAATCACATTTTATGAAGGTGACGAGGAATTATTATCAAGAATTGAAAATGCCGCCAAAGCAGATCAAAGAACATTCGCTTCATTTGCTCTTAAAGCTCTAATTGATAAAGTTGGAGAACCCGTTGTTAAGGTTAATAAAGAAGAAACTCCAAGAGTACCTACTGATAGCAAGGAAGAATTGAAGGGATGGTAATTAATTAGATTAACAGCAAGGAGAGCAGCATGATTATATCCTCAAAAACACATTATATTCTAATTATTGAAGGGGTTTTTCGAGATGGTAGTACAATAAGTTCATCTTGTCCAGAGAACCGTATTTCTTCTGAGAAGTTTGAAAAACAAAGCTTAGATCAGCGGATAACTGCAATAAATAACGCAATCACAACAGATACTTTAATGAAACATAGCGCAATCTTAGAACAACTACATGATAATAATCTGAAACCAAACTTAGTAAGATATTATTTTCAAAGAATAAAAAAACACACCTCACAAAAAAACAAAGAGTGGTTTTCGTATTTCGAAAAAATTTTTATTTGCGCTCAAACAGTGCCAAACGTAGATGATTCTGTTAAAAAACAAACATATTATGTTTATAAACATTATTATTTCGATAAAGATCATAATGAAGTTGTTTTCTATGTAGGTAAAGGAATGGGCGATGCAAAAGGTAGTGATTCTAGAATTTATAGTCATACTAGAAATAGGTACTGGAAAGCTATTGTAGAAAAATTAGAAGAAGATCAGATAAGCTATTATTTTGAACCAGTGAAATTTTTTGATTCTGAAACAGAAGCGTTAAACTATGAATTACAGTTACAAAAAGAATATTGGGATAAAGGTCAATGTTTAGGATGTGCTGATTTAAGAAGAAGATATGGATATTTAGAAGGTGAAGTTATTGATTAGACTAGAAATTAATCTAGTCTTTTTTTATTATCTAAAACGTATAAGATCAACCACCAACAGGCATAATAAGTGGAGGTGAATATAATCTTTATGAGCAAGAGAAGAAAATCAATAACAGGATATTTAAACATTACATTAGCACTATTGTTAATGTTAGTTTTATATAAAATTGGTGGGATAACATTACTCATGATCCTTTTTACCGTTGGAATTGGATTTGGAGCAATTTTTTTAAGCGGTGAGTCATTTAGTGGGATATTCAGAAAAAGAATTAATGTATCATCATTAGAAGAGTTAAGGAGACTAGATCCATACGAATTCGAGAAAGTCGTAGGAGACTATTATCGTGATTGTGGTTATACCGTTCAGCAGACAAAGCGTACAGGTGATGGCGGTAAAGATTTAATCATGTATAAAGGCGGTCAAATTTATTTCGTTGAGGTTAAGCGATATGGTAAAAGTCATCCAGTAGATCGTCCACTTATTCAAAAACTGGTAGGAGCGTGTCACCCTAACAATGCGAAGGGCATATTTGTCACGACTTCAAGGTTTACCCAAGGAGCTATTGATGAAGCTCATAGAAGTGGAATCCAATTAATAGATGGAGATCAATTTATTAGAATGCTTAAATCGTAAATATACATTAGGTATACGTTAGCACGAATAGGTGACTAACGTTTTTTATTTGTCAAAAATGTATACTCAACTGCATATAATTTAGTATCAGTTTAAGATTCGTTGTCTATAAAGCACTAACGTACAAACTTATACCCTTTTGAGTCTGTTCTTACGAGAAAGTGGCGAACACATTAAGAGCGGGCGAGCGATAGGGGGGGTGCGGGGGGGAATTCCGTTCCGACTCCGTTAGCATTTTTGGTATTTTATTCTAGTTATTTTCATGAATAGTTTTTTAAAATTTGGGAATACTAATAAGTTATTTAGGGGTGGTGTTATGTTATTAACAATAGCTATTGGTGTTGGAGTTTTATTGACTACTTATCAAGTCATGTTTGGAGAGGAAGATAGGTTAATAAAAGAAGTTAATCAAGTATTAGATGGTAAAGGTTTTGTGAAACATTATGACAGAAAGCAAAAGGTGTATATTATTGGACTTAACGTAGGAAGTAGTTTCGCAGATTTAGAAAAATTAAAAGGTGTTTTTGAGAATTTATTTAAAAGTGAAGTTGAAATTGTTAATGATAATTTCCGTTATTGTGTGAAATTAGTTGAGAAGAAAGAGATTCCAAACCTTGTTCCGTTCCAATTATTCGACACAAGCCACGAAAACGGGATGAAAGTAGCGGTGGCTCAAGGATCAGATGGCGCAATTTATTTAGATTTTACAAAAGTTCCTCATACACTCATTGCAGGAGCGACAGGATGGGGCAAGTCTGTATTCACTAAGAGTTTAATACTGCAAATAATTAATAATTTTCCATCTGCACAATTCGAGTTATTCGACTTCAAGGCAGGAACTGAGTTAGGGGATTTTAAGGAATTGAAACAAACAATGTCATTTATTATAAGACCTCACCAAGCCGAAGACGAAATAAATCGAATTTATGGTGAGATAGAGGATAGATTTACAACCATTACTTCAACCAATTCAAGGGATTGGATAGCTCACAATAAAAAATCACGAAATAAAATGACTCCTAAGTTTATTGTCATTGAAGAATTTACGATTTTACTGGATCAAAGCAAAGAAATGTCTATCACTTTAACTAAGTGTCTAGCAATAGCTAGGGCGGTGGGTGTATTTTTCATTTTTACCAGTCAACGGTTCGATGCAAAGATAATTGATTCACGAATTAAAGCTAACATAGACAACAGAATTTGCTTTCATACCGCAGATGCAACCAATTCAAAAGTTATATTAGACGTAACAGGAGCAGAGAAATTAAATATAGTTGGTAGATGCCTTATAAGTATTGCAGGAGTGATAAGCGAAGGACAGTCATTCTATGCGAAAGAAAGCGACGTTAAAAAGCATACTGAGACGCACATAATCAAGCGTAGAGCAACGACAGGAGATAAAATGATAAATAATTCAGAGCAAAATAAAAAGGCTATAAATGAGCCTAAAATGATAGATAATGAGGGGGTTATCATATGGGGTTGACGACTAGAGATTTAGAAGTTATCAGATATTTGGAGAAAAACTTTTTAATTAATGCAGACATTGCTTCAAGATTAGTCTACTGGACAAAGAACGAAGCAGCATCTTTAAATATTGCCCAACGCAGACTAAGAGAAATGTTTAAACTAAAACAAGTGAAGAGGGTTAGGGAATTTGTAGGACAGTCCTATACTTATTACCTAAAAAAAGCGCCAACTAAGACAGCGCATAGATTAATGATGACGGATTTTCTTTCACGATTAGAAGTAAATGGTTTCCATGTTGATCTAGACAGAACAGAATTGGAATGGAAGGGATTAGAGCAACGATTTGGTATTCGTCCAGATATGCTAGTCACCTTTACTTATAATAATCATCTATATCAGCTTTTGGTGGAAATTGATTTAACGAAAAACTTTTCTAATGCTAAAAAATATGAGCGTGTTATGAATGCAAGAAAAAATGGTGAGTTAAAAGATATTCTAGAAGGTGCGATTGGTATTGTATCAGTATGCGACACTAAGCCTAACGTAGAGGGATTTAAGCCGCTATGGATTAAGACTGATTGGAGCAACTTTTCAAATTTAACCTACGCTATTGCGGGTGTTTAAAACTATCCTTTTAATCAAAATAAAGAAAAAGAGCGCTAGTGATGGCGCTTCTTTTTTATTATGTAATTTTTACCAATAATTTAATTCATATACTATAGAATATCTATTATATTGAATATAATCGTTAATTTTCAATACAGATCAGATTACAAGTAGATCATATCCGAACTAATTCATAACAAGCTGTCTCAAAGTTGTAATCTTGACAAGGTAAAATTCTAGAAAAAACGCACTAATACTAAACTCTCATTTAGTCAGTTTTAACAGTTATCGTTAAACACTATGATGAATATTTAATTAAAGATTTATTCGTTTTAAATAGTTAAACAGTGGCAGATCATAACGATTAAATACGATTTTAGAAATTTTGATTAAAGGAAGAAGTGTAGTGAGTGGAATATATAAAAAAAAGGAAGCTAATCAAGTAGACTAACTTCCCTTTTCATATGGTGTTTTTTTCATGCACTCATAGTATATCATAAATTTTATTAGAATACAACTTTTAAATAAATACTAATAGCATATGAACTCATATATTCTCATATGCCTTCATATGAACTCATATGCGCTCATATGAACTCATATCATATGATATGAAATGATATGATATATTTTTTGAATAAAACTATTCCAATTTGACATTTTTCGTGCTATAATTAAAAATTTTTATAAAAAAAAAGAAACTTTTGTAGTTTCTCTATTGTAATTTTATTCTAATTTTTATATAATCAGTTTATAAAATTTAATAACGTTTAAAAGGAAAAACGCCTTATCCTCAAGTCGCCAAACTAAGAAGGATAAGACGTCCCAAAACTATCTATCAGATATGTGACTATTATATACTATGCTTTTTAGATATGCAAGTAGTTAATAGAAAATATCTTAATTTTATTTTAACCAATTTTTAGATATTTATACATATTTGATGGATAGAAGCGCCTTTTTAAACGGAAGAAAGAGGTGCTTTTTATTATGAAAAAATTACAGTTAACAAAAGAACAATCAGATGCAATCAATCAAAAACGATATAAAAATAAACTATTTGCCTTATGGTATCGAATTGCATTTTTACAAGATACATATGGTTATTGTTCAGAAACTAATCCAGAACTGGCTAAAAAATTAGGTATTAGCAAACGATCAATCGCTTCTTATATAAATGAACTAGAGGATTTAGGATTAATTAAACGTGTCAAAGCTGACTACTGGCACAGAAGATTATACGCTATTAGACCGAACTTAAAAGAGGAAAAAATCGAGGAAAAACAAGTTTTAGAAAACGCTAACAAGGCTGTGGATAACTCAAATTTAGAAACTGAAAATACAGACGTTTGCACGACTAATTGCACTGAAACTTGCACTATATATATTAATAATAGTAAATACTTAAATTATGAAAATAATTTAAGTGATAATATAGTATCTAATGAGTCATCGACTTCTGATGAAGAAAAATTAAATAAAATCACAGAAGAATTAAAAGAAAAATATCCTGTTGAAATTGTTGCTGAAGCATTAAGAATTTACTTATTTAAGAAATTAGAGCAAAAAATTTATTCAGTAGAAAAATACATTATTGGGATTTGTAAGAATTTAATCAAAAATAAAAAATCACGTATCAGAAAAATTTATAAAAGACGTAAACGTGAAGAATTTGAAGAACAGCAACAACAAAAATTTAAACAAATGGCACAAGATAAAGCAGAACGTGAGCAGGATAGTAATTATGTGATGTTTAATGAAATGACAACAGCTAGATATGAGCGTATGAATGTGCAAATTACAGATGATATGTATTTTGACTGGATGAACGAATTAGAAGAAGAAACTATTGAAGAACCACAAACAGGATTAGTAGATAAATTTGCACCCTATCAGACTATTATATTTAAGCTATGAGAGGAGATATTTTATGGCGAGATTAAAATTAACATGGGAACAACGAGAATTTATCGACAGAAAGAAGAGAAGGTCAAAAGATTATGACACTAAAATTTTAATGATGTTTCACAAAATTGAATATTTTCAAAATAAATACGGATATTGCAATAAAACGAACGAATATTTTCAAAGAATATTAAATGTAAGCCATACAACAGTAAAAAGATATTTAGATGATTTAGAAAATCTAGGGTTAATAAAACGTGAAACAGATTCAGGAAATTATCGTAAATTATTTGCTATTCGTCCAGTCAGTGAAGAAAATTAATGTGTGTGTTTAATAACTTTTTTAGAACAATAATCTCTTTTTTCAGTAGAATACATTCGCATTTTTACATGAGGAGGGAATTCATATTAAAGAATTTATTTTTGCAGAACAAACCACATTCAACGATGTAATTAGTCTAGATCAAGTAAGAGAAATGTTAATACCAGGATGTAAAATAGCCTTATCTGGAAATACAGGATCAGGGAAAACATACTTTTGTTCACATAACTTGAAAGAAATAGCTGATACTAAAGGCATGACATTACATTATATCTGCAATAGGTCTATGCTGAAGCAACAGGAACAAGAGGCGGATCACTTTGATTATTACCATTGCTATCAGAGCATGATGGTAGAAGATTTTCTAGATAGTCCAAAGAGAATTTACATTGTAGACGAATGCCACTTCTTTCATGACGATAGTGCGTTTAATTATGAAATTGATGATAAGCTGCATTATCTGTTATCCATGAAGGAATCAGTTGTTATATTTATGAGCGCCACAGCAACATCTTTTTGGAAGCATTGTGAGAAAATTAATGTTTTGGATTTCTATTTTGAAATTAAATTTTCTTATGACTATGTGGATCGTGTATGTACCTATCACAGCCAAAGTTTACGGAATCAAGAAATTAAATTTTTATTAGAGAATACAGAAGATAAAATTGTACTATTCTGTTCTAGTGTGACGAATGGTTGGAAAATGTATCGTAAATTATCAGAAATTTATGGTGAAGATGAGGTAAAATTCCGCTGTTCTAACTCCGTAAGCAATGGATCATCTGATGTAGAGAAACAGGAACTTATCGCAGAAGCTAGGCAGTATGTCATTGATAACTACTATAATGAGAGTGACAATGGGTTTCTGACACTAAAGAATACAGATTTTTTAATTAAAAGTGATGGATCACTTAATTGTAGGTTACTTATCACAACTAAAGCACTGGATAATGGGGTAAATATAAAAGATCCTTTAGCACGACACGTATTCAGTGAAATTATTGATATTCAATCACTAAAGCAGAGTCTAGGTCGTATTCGTAACGTAGGACAGCGTGTTAATTTTTATATCTATTGTCGGAGTCGTAAAGATATTGAAGCGAGATTTTTAAATCCATTGCATAACAAGTTAGCCTTCTTCAAGGACATTATCAAGCATGATAATTTAGATGAACTGGTGTATTCGCTACAAGTGGAAGATTACAGTGTATTTGAGAAGCTAGGAATGTCAGAAGAACAAATTGAGATCATGATTAAATCATTCCATAAAAATAAAAAGGTGTCGATGTTAAGCTACACTAACACACTGATTAATATTGTTAATCTACAGTATGCGGTGAAAAACAGTTATTATCATCTCATCAAGTATCAGATGTTCAAGGATGGAGAAATCGCAGAGGACAAATGGTGCAAGTTGCAGGATTTACAGTCTATCCGTGAATTAGAATTAAAAGATAAAGAAAAAGAAGAGTGTCTTAACTCTTTACTCAATCGTGAACTCACTCGCAATTCGTTAAAGGCTGTCGCCCAACAATTAAATTTAAGAGATAACCAACGCAATCATTATTCCGTTAATAAAATTATTGAATGGTTACACGTTCAAGGTTATTGTGTAGATGTAATCGAACCAAAATATAAAGGTAAATCTAAGAAATATATTTGTCGCATTTCTACGAAAAAATAAAAAGACTATATATAGATTATTTTAAAATTTCGTAATTTTCCGACAAAATATAATATATAAATTATTTATTGCTTTGTTTTCAGTTCCGACATTTATGGAGGGACTGGGTTGCGTTAGCAAGCACATATTCTTTTTTCTTTTAATAATATTTAAAAAGGAAATCTCATCTATATAGCGTAAGTATAGGTGAGGTGATAAAATGAAAGAAGTTATGGAGCAATTACAACAACTGTATTCGAATAATAAAAGTTTGGATCAATGGGAGCAGTTAGGTTATGAGATTATAGAGCGTGACTTGATACAAAAGTTATTAAAATTACATGATAATAAATTAGAACTAGAGTAAGTCAGAAATGATTTACTCTTTTTTTTTGATTTTTTTAGGATAACAAAATATTGGCTCAGTATAATACCTCCGTATCAATTAGGAGGAAGAAATATTGAGAAGTAAATTTAAATTTGACTATAGCTTAGATTATAGTCAGAGAAAGCAATTAGCAGAGTCATACCATACAGAAGATGAGGAGGAACTCATTAAAATCTGGGAATATGTACTTGCTGCTTATGAGAAGGAAAATAAATTATCAAGCACAAAAGATAAAAGTTTCAACAGTAATCATTACAGAGTGTTATGCGACTATCAGAGGGGGATTAGATCGTACGTAGATACTCGGAATGGTAATGTTGGAGAAATAAATTATTCAAATATAAATTATATCAATCAACAAATAGAAGCATATGAAGATTTGAAGCAGGTTAAACAAATCAGAAAAAAATTAGAAAATGCAAGTTCAACGACAACACCTGCTTCAGTTATTAAGGAAATTAACGGTGATATAAGTGAATGTAGACAAGCATTAATTGAAAAACCCGTCTATATTACATCTAACATTCGACAAAGATATGACATTTTCAAAAATATAGAAATAGATTACGCCAACAGAGCGCATATAAGAGCTATTTTGGGGAATTTCATCGTACTAGAGAAATATGTCTTAAAAAACAATTTGAGCGCCTTATACAGTGTTTATTTGGATTTTAAGCGCATTTCTGAGGGGGTTAAATTAACAGATAGACAAGCAGAAACGTTGGAGCTATACATGACAGGACAGAGCATTACAGGAAGGCACAGGGAGCTAGAGTCCATTGTGATTAAATATCAGAGAGCATTATTAGGAGTGATTGAGGATGAGCATTAAAGAAGATAAAGAATGGAGACCAAGCGTTAGAGGTTTAGATTTGCTATATTTGGACGGTTGTTTAGGCAGTAACAAATGTATGGAGGCCTATAGTTATCACTTAAACGCTTTAGACGATTTGGCTAGAGCCAAGTATTTAATGGGGCAACATGAGCGACTAGATATTATTAAGAAAGAACGAAAATTAGATCAAATTGAGAAAGAGTTGAAATGGATCAAACATAAACAGAAGATTAGATGTCATAGTTCAAGTGTAGATAATTATTTTGATAATGAAAATGATTAATATTGTTTTAATTTTATAATAATAATTATTTTCATTATCAACAAATTTAACTCTAACAAGCTCTTTTAAATACTCTACTGAATC
>ERZ791879.1397-NODE-1397-length-10673-cov-2.878131_pt1 | contig 10673 bp, 7 predicted proteins | sample MGYA00510162_ERZ791879 | MGnify/ENA primary metagenome ERZ791879 (study PRJEB30046, sample SAMN00792113) | human gut metagenome | study: EMG produced TPA metagenomics assembly of the A metagenome-wide association study of gut microbiota in type 2... | reverse complement strand
CTATTAAAGTTAATCAAATTGTTTATTTCAGCTTCTCTCCGGTGAGCATTTCATAGCTCTGCAGATATTTATCGATGGTCTTCTGGACGACATCTTCCGGCAGGGTCCAGTCATTGTCCGGATTTGCTTTGAGCCAGTCACGTGCAAACTGCTTGTCAAAGGACGGCTGGCTGTGACCAACCTCGTAGCCTTCTACCGGCCAGAAGCGGGAGCTGTCCGGAGTCAGCATCTCGTCACCAATGACGATGTTGCCATTCTCATCCAGACCAAACTCAAACTTGGTATCTGCAATGATGATGCCGTGACTGTAAGCGTAGTCAGCGCATTTCTTGTAAAGTGCGATGGTGCAGTCACGAAGCTTTGCTGCGTATTCGGCACCCTTGCCCGGAAAGTATTTCTCCAGGTGGCCGATGCTCTGCTCGTAGGTGATGTTTTCGTCGTGGTCACCGATTTCTGCCTTGGTGGAAGGAGTGTAGATCGGCTCAGGCAGCTTCTGGCATTCCTGCAAGCCTTCCGGCAGCTTCACGCCACATGCGGTTCCGTTTTCTTTATAGCTTGCCCAGCCGCTGCCGGTGATGTAGCCGCGGACGATGCACTCTAACGGGAGCATGGTCAGCTTCCGGCACATCATGGTCTTGCCTTCGAATTCCGGAGTCTGGAAGTATTCCGGCATTTCTTTTACATTGGTGGTAATCATATGGTTCGGCAGAATGTCTTTGGTCAGATCGAACCAAAACTTGGACATCTGGGTCAGAACTTTACCTTTGTTGGTAACGGTGTTGTGGAGGATCACATCAAAGCAGCTGATGCGGTCGGTGGCTACCATGATCAGGTTGTCTCCATTGTCATAGATTTCGCGTACCTTTCCTTCTTTAACTGGTTTCATCTTCATACCTCACTGAATGTTTTTTATGGTTTGCGGCTGTGAAATACAGGGCAGCTGCAAGAACTGTAAAGTTACGGTTATGGGGGGAAGTGCCTGGAAAGCAGCTTCTGCTAATAGGATATACGCAAAACAAATAAATAGCAAGTCTTTTATTAAAAAAACTTATAAAATTTTTTGGACTGGGGTGGGAGTGCTTTACAATTCTGGCTCCGTGCCATATAATGGGGCATAAGTGATTTACTGATATTTATATGGAGAAAAAAATGATAACTAAATTATGGAAGAAACTCGTAAACCGGGAGACCATTTCCTACCTGGTCTTCGGTGTGCTGACCACTCTGGTGGACTGGGTCAGCTACTGGTACATGCGCCGTGTCGGGATCGATTACCGGGTTGCTACGGCAGGCTCATGGGCAGCAGCGGTCCTGTTTGCTTTTGTGACGAACAAGCTGTTTGTATTTGGCAGCTTTGACCTTCATCCGAAAAAGGTCTGGTCGGAATTTGTGCCTTTTGTGGCCTGCAGGGCCGCAACCGGTGTTTTTACCATGGTGGCAATGATCGCTATGGTAGACGGTCTGGGAATTAAGCAGGATTTCATTTGCAAGATCGTAGTATCGGCGATTTCCCTGGTGCTGAACTATGCATTTAGCAAATGGTTTATTTTTAAGAAGGAATCATAACTGCATAAGTGTTCCAAGGTAACGGAAATGTTAACAGTGACAGGAAAAAATGATCATCGTAAGTAGGGAGATGCAGCATGCAAAGCGAAAAAATCGCCTGTGTTACGAGAGAACTAGAGGATTTACTTATGATTGAGGAAAAAAGAGGCACGCTTCAGGAAAAAAAGGGGAGTGTTGCTGACTTGTTAGCGGAGATGGAGAGCGCAGTTGCCAGTGTGGAAGCGAAGCGTGGTCAGAATGAGAAATTGCCGGAGAAAATGGAACATCTGCAAGGGGTGGAAACCGCTGAAGCGCCAGAAAAGATAGAACCGCTGGAAAAAGCAGGAATGCCGGAGGATGCAGAGATGCCTAAGCGAGCAGGAATACCGAAGAATGCAGAAGTGACGAAAAAAGCAGGAATGCCGGAACGGGCGGAAACATGGGAATGCGCAAAACGGAATGAGGTAAAATCAGAAGCACCGAAAACGGAAGCCGCAGAACCGAAAACAGTAAAATCTGTGAGAAAAGAACCCAGGAAGCGTTTCACCCGCCCGGAAAAGCGTGCAAAAAAACGCCTGCGCAAACAGGCCATGGAAGAGCAGGACCTGATCCGTTCCGGTGATGCCCTGGTTGCAGCTTTTTTGATCCCGGTGGTGATCATGCTGATCATTTTCGTGCAGCGGGGAATCTTCCCGTTTGGAGAGGAAACCTTCCTCCGGACGGATATGTATCATCAGTATGCACCGTTTTTCTCAGAATTCCAGTACAAGCTGAAGAGCGGAGGCAGTCTTCTCTACAGCTGGGATGTCGGCATGGGTGTGAACTTTTCAGCACTGTATGCCTACTATCTGGCGAGTCCGTTTAACTGGCTTTTGATCCTTTGCCCGAAGAATCTGGTCATTGAGTTTATGACTTACCAGATCGTGTTAAAGATTGGGCTTTGTGGTCTCACCATGGCTTATTATTTAAGAAAGCATTGCAGGACCAACGATTTTGGTGTGGCATTTTTCGGTATCTTTTACGCCTTGTCGGGCTATATGGCTGCCTATAGCTGGAACATTATGTGGCTGGACTGCATTATTTTGTTCCCGCTGATCGTTTTGGGGCTGGAGCGGCTGGTGAAAGATGGAAAAGGAATACTTTACTGCCTGACGCTCGGCATGTCCATTCTTTCTAATTATTATATCTCCATCATGACCTGCATTTTTATGGTGCTGTATTTTATCGCACTGCTGGTTTTAGATGAGGATATGCACTGGGAGAAATTTATCGGGCGCGGCTTCCCGTTTGCGGTCTATTCCCTGCTGGCTGGCGGCCTGTCGGCGGTAGTTTTGCTTCCGGAGGTTTTTGCCCTGCAGATGACCGCTTCGGGCGATGTGAGCTTTCCGAAAACATTTTCCCAGTATTTCCCAATCTTTGATATGATCGCTCGCCATATCGGCAACGTGGAGACGGAGATCGGACTGGACCACTGGCCGAATGTGTATTGCGGAGTAGCAGTGCTGATGTTTTTTATCCTTTACCTGCTTTGCAAAAAGATATCTGCAAAGGAAAAGGCGGTTTACTGTGTTATGCTGCTGTTCTTCTTTGCGAGCTTTTCGTTCAATGTCTTGAATTTTATCTGGCACGGCTTTCATTATCCAAACAGCCTGCCTTGCAGACAGTCCTACATTTACATTTTCCTGGTGCTGTTTGCCTGCTACCGGGCTTACATGTATCTGAAGGAAACGCCGTGGAAGCATGTGACGGCAGCGTTTGCCGGTTCCGTGGTCTTTGTGCTGATGGCACAGAAACTGGTGACGGAGGATCACTTCCATTTTATTGTATATTATGTGGCGATTTTGTTCCTTGCACTGTATCTTGGGGCCATCGCCCTTTACCAGAGAGGCAGGCGTTATTATTTTCCGGCGCTGTTTTATGCGCTGGCGGTTGTTTCCATTGAGGCAGCGGTAAATACGGCTGTGACCAGTGTGACAACAACCAGCCGGACGGCCTATACGGACGATAATGCAGCAGCGGAGAAGCTGGTGGATTCAGTTCAGCCAAACGACTCTTTCTTCCGCATGGAAAAGGTGACGCGGAAAACCAAGAACGATGGAGCCTGGATGCATTTTCCATCGGTTTCCCTGTTTTCCTCCACGGCGAATGCGGACCTCTCGGCATTGTTTAAGAAGCTGGGATGTGAAAGCTCCACGAATGCTTACAGCATCACCGGAAGCACACCGCTTGTCGATGCCCTGTTTTCCGTAAAATACGGCATTTATTCGGAAAAGCCGGATGACACGTCTCTTCGCACGGTGATCGGAGAACAGGACGGAGTCTGGCTGTACCAGAATAACTACACCTTACCGGTTGGCTTTTATGTGGAGCCGGATTTTGAATCCCGGTGGAATCTGGAAACCGGCAATCCTGCGGATGTGCAGAACAGTCTGGCCGATGCGCTTGGGGCAGAGCAGGTTATGAACCTGGTTCTGGACACAAGTACTGAGGGCAGTGACCTGACCTTTTATCCGGAAACAAGCGGGGAATATTACGCTTACGTGGGAAATAAAAAGATTGAAAAAGTGACTGCCACGACTTGGAAGGGCACGAAAACCTTTACGAATGTGGACCGCGGTTACCTTCTGGAGCTGGGCTACTGTGTAGCCGGGGAAGCAGTTACCCTGACTGCGGAGGACAGCAAGGAGGAAATGTGGGCTGATGTGTACCGCTTCTCAGAAAACGGACTTGGCTCCATTGCCGCAAAGCTTTCCGCACATCCGTGGAGCCTGACGAGCTGGACAGATACCTCTTTAGAGGGAATGATCAGCTGCGATCAGGAAGGGTGGATGTTCACTTCGATCCCTTACGATGAAGGATGGAAAATCCTGGTCGACGGAAAAGAACAGGAGCCGGAAAAGATCCTGGATTCGTTTGTGGGCATCTGGCTGAGTGCCGGGAGTCATACCGTAGCCATGGAATACACCCCGAAGGGACTGATTCCGGGCGCGCTGATCTCGGGCGGTAGTGCAGTGCTGCTGGCGCTGATCGCACTGGGTGGCTGGCTGCTTCGCAGATACCGGGAAGAGCAGGCGTATGAGCAGGATGCGGATGCATATGAGCCCTGTGAATATGACGGGGAAGAAAGAAGTATGCATGCGCAGACCGGGAGAGAAACAGAATATCCGGATTTTGAGAGGATAGATCCCCAAATGCAGGATTTGGAGGAAACGGAAATGGAAAATCCAGAAATGGAAGAGTCGGAACATCCGGCTAAATGGTAACTTGAGGCAGTTATACTGCTGAAAATAATAGGTTACTGTTTTGTATGCCTGAACAGTAATCATGATACAAATATGAAAAAAGAGGAGACTAACACTATGAAATTATGGGGCGGACGCTTCACCAAGGAAGAAAACCAGCTGGTACACAACTTCAACGAGTCCTTATCTTTTGACCAGAAGTTTTATCATCAGGACATTCAGGGCAGCATTGCACACGTTACCATGCTGGCAAAGCAGGGCATTGTGTCTGAAGAAGACCGCAAGGCGATTATTGATGGCTTAAACAGCATTCTGGCCGACATTGAGTCCGGCAAGCTGGTATTTACCAAAGAGCATGAGGATATCCATTCCTTTGTAGAGGCAAATCTGATTGAGCGCATTGGTGATGCAGGCAAGCGCCTTCACACCGGACGCAGCAGAAACGACCAGGTTGCACTCGATATGAAGCTTTACTGCCGAGACGAGATCGATGAGATTGACGTTCTGGTTAAAAAACTATTAGAAGAGCTGTTAAAGATCATGGAAGCAAACATCGACACCTATATGCCGGGCTTTACCCATCTGCAGAAGGCACAGCCTGTTACCCTGGCTCACCATATGGGCGCTTATTTTGAGATGTTTTCCAGAGACAGAAGCCGCCTGCACGACATCCGCAAGCGCATGAACTATTGCCCGCTGGGATCCGGCGCACTGGCAGGAACCACCTACCCGCTGGACCGCGCTTACACGGCTGAGCTGCTTGGCTTTGACGGACCGACCTTAAACAGCATGGATTCCGTATCCGACCGTGATTACGTGATCGAGCTGTTATCTGCCCTCTCCACCATTGCCATGCATTTAAGCCGCTTCTCTGAGGAAATCATCATCTGGAACAGCAACGAATACCGCTTTGTGGAGATCGACGATGCGTACAGCACCGGAAGCAGCATCATGCCGCAGAAGAAAAACCCGGATATCGCAGAGCTGGTGCGCGGCAAGACCGGCCGTGTGTATGGCGCACTGATGTCTATTCTGACCACCATGAAGGGCATCCCGTTAGCATACGATAAAGACATGCAGGAAGACAAAGAGCTGACCTTCGATGCCATCGACACCGTAAAAGGCTGTCTGGCACTGTTCACCGGTATGGTCTCCACCATGACCTTTAATAAAGAAGTTATGGAAGCAAGTGCAAAGAATGGCTTCACCAATGCAACCGACGCAGCTGATTACCTGGTAAACCATGGTGTCCCGTTCCGTGACGCACACGGCATTGTAGGCCAGCTGGTGCTGTTCTGCATCGACAAGGGCATTGCACTGGACGATATGACCTTGGAGGAGTTTAAGGCCATCAGCCCGGTATTCGAGGAAGATGTCTACGAGGCTATTAGCATGAAGACCTGCGTAGAGAAGAGAACCACCATCGGCGCGCCTGGTCAGGAAGCAATGAAGAAGGTCATTGCGATCTACAAAGAGCAGCTGAAGTAAACAATATCACACAGTAAACACAAATGGGCCGGAAGGTTCCGTCCCCGCCGAATGGCGGGGACGAAACCTTTCGGCCCTCGTTCGTTACTGTGTGATATTGTTATATTTTATCCGAGCACCAGGAACACTTCCTGCGTCTGCTTTCCGTGCTGGCGGGTCTGTGCGTGGGTGTCGAAGAAGATATCGACGTGGTTTCCTTTGACACCGCCTCCGCGGTCCTCTGCGGTGTAGATGACTCCGCCTATCATAACCTTGCTTCCGTAAGGAATAACGCGCGGGTCTACGGCAATGGTGTGGCTGGACTTTGCGATGGAACCGGTACAGGTGCGGCGTCCCCAGCCTTCGGAACACTGTTTGCACGGGCAATAGCCGGTGGTGTGGAAGAAACCAAGGGATTTCAGCCCGGTTGCGGCATGTTCGTGGCTATCGTCAGAGGTATTGTTTTCTTCATTATTCTTAGCAGCCTCTCCCTTGGTATAGGTTTTCGGGTTGGAGAGTGCTTTGCCATCTACGTTTCCTTCGATTGTATAAGTTCCGTCCGGGAGCGTGTCCCAGTTCATGGTAATACGGAAACCGTGATAACCGTTTCCGACTCCGTTTTCTTTCAGGTCTAAGCGATAGGTTGCTGCAGTCTGGTGAATACTTTTTACCTGTTCGCCGGTTTCTTTATTGGTGATGGTAACCGTAACTGGAACCGCGGTATTTGGCTGTGTGGAGTCCCAGCCCCAGCCGACAATGGTATTTCCTTCAAACTCATCGAAAGAACCATCCAAGTCGGATGCCAGAGAGGTGAAAGCGCCTCCGATGAGAAACAGTGCGGTGGTCAGCAGAGTTACAAAAAATTTTCGGTTCTTTGACATAAAATCCATCCTTCCTTTTTCCAAATTTGCTGCATGTGAAGCTATACGTAAAAAAGAAATATTTGGTTCACACAAAATAAATATATGTAACAAATTTGTAATATATGAACGATAAGTCCCTATTTTACATGATTTTTTTGATTTGTCAAGGAAAAAACGAAAAGACCTCCATGAAAGACGTTTGCCGGATCCTGTGATACGGCATTTGGAACACCAGAAAAAAGTAGTGAAACAGAGCATGAAAACTGGAAAAAAATCACAGAAAAAACACAGATTTTTTTAGCAAACCTCTTGACAAACTACATGGGGTAAAGTATATTAATCACAGAATGTTAGCACTCCTTAGTGACGAGTGCTAACAGAGAAAAGAAGGAGGCGGCAGAATGGAACTGGATGATCGTAAAGTCACGATATTAAAAGCCATCATCAAAACTTATCTGGAAACAGGTGAGCCGGTAGGTTCCAGAACCATTTCCAAATACACGGATCTGAAATTAAGTTCCGCAACCATCCGGAACGAGATGTCGGACCTGGAGGAGATGGGGTACATTCAGCAGCCGCACACCTCGGCAGGGCGTATTCCTTCCGATAAAGGCTACCGCTTCTATGTAGACCAGATCATGCAGGAGAAGGAGCAGGAGGTCACCGAAGTCAAGAGTCTGATGATCAAGCGGGTTGATCGGGTGGAACTGGTATTAAAGAAGCTGGCACAGCTCCTTGCCAACAACACCAACTACGCTGCCATGATCAGCGGACCGCAGTACCATCAGAACAAACTGAAATTCATCCAGCTTTCCCAGATGGAAGAAAACAAGCTGCTGGTGGTCATCGTGGTGGAAGGAAACCTCATCAAGAACGCCATGGTGGACATTCCGGAGCCGGTCAGCCAGGAGGAAATCCTGAACTTAAACATTCTGCTGAACAGCGCGCTGAACGGTCTCACCATTGAGCAGATCAATTTAGATGTGATCACAAAGCTCAAACAGCAGGCCGGTGCCCACAGCCAGATCATCGATCTGGTGCTGAATGAAGTGGCGGGAGCCATCCGGGCCGACGAGGAAGACCAGCGGCGCGACCAACATCTTCAAGTATCCGGAACTGAGCGACGGCGAGAAAGCAAGCCAGCTGATCAGTACCCTGGAACAGAAAGATAAGCTTCAGGAGCTGATCACAGATGTAAATGAATCCGAGGACAACAATGGAATCCAGGTTTACATCGGAGATGAGACACCGCTCCAGACCATGAAGGACTGCAGCGTGGTCACTGCCAACTATGAACTGGGCGAAGGAATCCGCGGTACCATCGGTATCATCGGACCGAAACGGATGGATTACGAAAAGGTACTCAGCACGCTGAAGCATCTGATGAAGCAGCTGGATGCCACATTTAAAAACGAAGAAAATTAGAGTTGCCAAGACGGCAGCGGATGATCATAAAGAAAGGTGAATCACCATGAGCCAGACAGAGAAAGAAATGAAGCAGGGCGCGGCAGCGGCGGAGAACGAAAACCTCGAAGCTGAGCACGCCGAAGCAGATAACGGCGAAACTTCCGCAGGAACAGAGGAAAACAAAACTGCAGAGAAGGAAACCGAGACCAAAGAAAACAACAACACAAAAGAAGATGAGAAGGATGCCAAAGCAGCAAAGAAGGATCCAAAGGATGCCCAGATCGAGGACCTGCAGGACCGCTTAAAACGGCAGATGGCTGAATTCGATAACTTCCGTAAGAGAACGGAAAAAGAAAAGGCAGCCATGTACGAGGTCGGAGCGAAGGACATCATCGAGAAGATCCTTCCGGTGCTCGACAACTTCGAGCGGGGCCTGGCAGCCGTGCCGGAGGATGAGAAGGGTTCTTCCTTCGCCGAAGGCATTGAAAAGATCTACAAGCAGTTCGTAAAAACCCTGGAAGATGCCGGAGTGGAAACGATCGAGGCAGTAGGCCAGCAGTTCGACCCGAACTTACACAACGCAGTGATGCATGTGGAGGACGAGAAGTATGGCGAGAATGAGATCGCCATGGAGCTGCAGAAGGGTTACAAGTACCGCGGCAGCGTGGTACGTCACAGCATGGTCCAGGTAGCAAACTAAACTGGCTGTGCGTAACAAAGCGTATTAACAAAATTTTGTTTCAGTATAGATTAGGAGGAAATCACTATGAGTAAGATTATTGGTATTGACTTAGGAACCACAAACAGCTGTGTAGCAGTTATGGAGGGTGGTAAACCGGTAGTTATCCCGAACCAGGAAGGTTCCAGAACCACACCGTCTGTTGTAGCATTTACCAAGACCGGTGAGCGTCTGGTCGGCGAGCCGGCAAAGCGTCAGGCTGTTACCAACGCAGACAGAACCATCGCTTCCATCAAGAGACATATGGGTACCGACTATAAAGTAACTATCGACGGTAAGAGCTATACTCCTCAGGAAATCTCCGCTATGATCCTGCAGAAGTTAAAAGCAGATGCAGAGGCTTATCTGGGTGAGAGCGTAACCGAGGCAGTTATCACCGTTCCGGCATATTTCAACGATGCACAGCGTCAGGCAACCAAGGATGCTGGTAAGATCGCAGGCCTGGATGTAAAGCGTATCATCAACGAGCCGACCGCAGCTGCACTGGCATATGGCCTGGACAACGAGAATGAGCAGAAGATCATGGTATACGACTTAGGCGGCGGTACCTTCGATGTATCCCTCATCGAGATCGGTGACGGCGTTATCGAAGTTCTTTCCACCAACGGCGATACCCACTTAGGCGGCGATGATTTCGATAACCGTATTACCCAGTGGCTGGTTGACGAGTTCAAGAAGGCCGAGGGCGTAGACCTGTCTGGCGATAAGATGGCGATGCAGAGACTGAAAGAGGCTGCTGAGAAAGCAAAGAAAGAGCTTTCTACCGCAACCACCACCAACATCAACCTGCCGTTCATCACTGCAACCGCAGAGGGCCCGAAGCATCTGGATATGAACTTAACCAGAGCAAAATTCGACGAGCTGACCCACGACCTCATCGAGAGAACCGCAATCCCGGTACAGAATGCATTAAAAGATGGCGGCGTAACCACTGCTGAGCTTGGCAAGGTTCTGTTAGTCGGCGGTTCCACCCGTATGCTGGCAGCTCAGGAGAAAGTAAAACAGATGACCGGCAAAGAGCCGAATAAATCCCTTAACCCGGATGAGTGCGTAGCGATCGGTGCTGCTATCCAGGGTGGTAAGCTTGCAGGCGATGCAGGCGCAGGTGATATCCTTCTTCTGGATGTAACCCCGCTGTCTTTGTCCATCGAGACCATGGGCGGTATCGCTACCAGACTGATCGAGAGAAACACCACCATCCCGACCAAGAAGAGCCAGATCTTCTCTACCGCAGCTGATAACCAGGAAGCAGTAGATATCCATGTTGTACAGGGTGAGCGTGAGTTCGCACGTGACAACAAGACTCTGGGCCAGTTCCGTCTGGATGGCATCCTTCCGGCAAGAAGAGGTGTTCCGCAGATCGAGGTTACCTTCGATATCGATGCAAACGGTATCGTAAATGTATCCGCT
>ERZ791879.1388-NODE-1388-length-10735-cov-2.831367_pt1 | contig 10735 bp, 9 predicted proteins | sample MGYA00510162_ERZ791879 | MGnify/ENA primary metagenome ERZ791879 (study PRJEB30046, sample SAMN00792113) | human gut metagenome | study: EMG produced TPA metagenomics assembly of the A metagenome-wide association study of gut microbiota in type 2... | reverse complement strand
CTGACAAAAAATCTTCTCGCAAAATCAAGTACAAAAAGATTCCGAGAGTACATAAAAGGTTCCGGGAGAACATTGTATCACAGGAGGACAAAAATCATGTTAATGGGTATTAAAGAAATCCAGGAGATCATTCCGCACAGACATCCATTTCTCCTGGTAGATTGTATTGAAGAATTAGAGCCGGGCGTAAAGGCTGTTGGATATAAATCTGTAACTTATGATGAGCCATATTTCAGAGGACATTTTCCACAGGAACCGGTTATGCCAGGTGTCCTGATCGTGGAAGCACTGGCCCAGACCGGCGCAGTAGCTATTCTTTCCCAGGAAAATTTCAAGGGAAAGACCGCTTATTTTGGCGGATTAAACAACGTAAAATTCAAACACAAAGTAGTTCCAGGTGACCGTTTAAGACTGGAATGTGAGATCATTAAACAGAAGGGACCGGTTGGCGTAGGAAAAGCAACTGCTACTGTAGATGGCAAGATTGCAGTTGTTGGCGAACTGACCTTTATGATCGGATAAGACTGGTCTATAGGAGATTAAGTATGTTTAACAAGATATTGATCGCAAATAGAGGTGAGATCGCAGTCCGTATTATCAGAGCCTGCCGTGAAATGGGTATCCGCACAGTTGCAGTTTACTCAGAGGCAGATAAGGATAGTCTTCACACGCTTTTGGCAGATGAAGCTATCTGTATCGGCCCGGCTCCTTCCAGTCAGAGCTATCTGAATATGGAGCGTATTCTCTCTGCAACTGTTGCAATGAAGGCAGATGCCATTCATCCGGGCTTTGGCTTTTTATCAGAAAATGCCCGTTTTGCAAAGCTTTGCCAGCAGTGTAACATTACCTTTATCGGACCATCTGCTGAGATCATCAACCGCATGGGAAATAAGTCAGAAGCAAGAAATACCATGATACAGGCTGGAGTTCCTGTTGTTCCGGGAAGCAAAGAGCCTGTATACACAGCAGAGGCCGGTCTTGCCATGGCAAAGGAGATCGGTTTTCCGGTTATGATAAAGGCTTCCTCCGGTGGCGGTGGAAAGGGAATGCGTATTTCCAGAAGCGAAGAGGATTTTACAGAGCATTTTAATGCAGCCCAGTTAGAGTCTGTAAAGGGTTTTTCCGATGATACTATGTATATTGAAAAATATATTGAAAAACCCCGCCATGTGGAATTTCAGATCATGGGTGACAAGTTTGGCAATGTTGTTCATCTGGGAGAACGTGACTGCTCCATCCAGCGCCGTCATCAGAAGGTAATGGAAGAGTCTCCATGTGAGGTCATTTCCCCAAAGCTTCGTAAAAAAATGGGTGAAGTTGCAGTAAAGGCAGCGAAAGCCGTTAATTACGAGAACGCAGGAACCATCGAGTTTTTATTAGATAAAGATAAAAACTTTTATTTTATGGAAATGAACACCCGTATCCAGGTAGAGCATCCGGTAACAGAAATGGTTTCCGGCATTGACCTGATCAAAGAGCAGATCCGTGTGGCTGCAGGAGAGCCGTTAAGTGTGTCACAGGAAGATATCCAGATCAAGGGTCATGCCATTGAATGCCGTATTAATGCGGAAAACCCGAAGAAGCGCTTTATGCCATGTCCGGGTTGTATTACCAACGTGCATATCCCAGGTGGAAATGGCGTCCGTGTGGATACACATATTTACAATGGTTATAAAGTACCGGCCAACTATGATTCCATGCTCATGAAGCTGATCGTTTATGATAAAGACCGTGCATCTGCTATTGCGAAAATGCGCAGTGCGTTAGGCGAAGTTATCATAGAAGGCATTGAAACAAATATTGATTTTCAGTATGAGATCCTGGAAAATGAAGCTTTTCAGAAGGGTGATACAGACACAGGATTTATTGAAAAGTATTTCCCGGACTATGTAAAATAAATTTTAGAATTTAATCGGGAAATTTCCTCCACAACTAGTACAGTTATTTATGATCCTGAATAGGGATAATGCAGAAAGGAAGTTGTCGTATGCTGCGCAACATGTTCAGAAAAACGTATACAAAAATAGATACCAAATACAGACCGGTAAGCCAGGAAGGGGAAGAACCATCTATTCCGGAAGGTTTATGGCGCAAATGCAATAAATGCGGACAGCCGATCTATGTGGAAGACGTAAAGAACAATTATTATGTATGCCCCAAATGCGGCGGCTACTTCCGTGTTCATGCTTACCGCAGGATCGAAATGCTTACGGATGTGGGAACCTTTGAGGAATGGAATAAAGAAATGCCATTTTCCAATCCTTTAGACTTTCCTAACTATGAGAAGAAGGTAGAAGCAGCCAGAGAAAAATCCGGCCTGAATGAAGCTATTGTCATTGGAAAGGCAAAGATCGATGGAAATCCTGCTGTTGTAGGTGTGTGCGATGCCCGCTTTATTATGAGCAGTATGGGGCATGTAGTGGGAGAGAAGATCACAGAGGCAGTAGAACGTGCTACAAAGGAAAAGCTTCCGGTGATCCTGTTTGCCTGCTCCGGCGGTGCCAGAATGCAGGAAGGAATTGTTTCCCTGATGCAGATGGCAAAAACTTCCGCAGCCTTAAAACGCCACCATGAAGCAGGACAGCTGTTTATCAGCGTCCTTACTGATCCGACTACCGGAGGCGTGACCGCAAGCTTTGCAATGTTAGGCGATATCATCATTGCAGAACCAGGTGCACTGATCGGTTTTGCCGGTCCAAGAGTTATTGAGCAGACCATTGGGCAGAAGCTGCCGGAAGGTTTCCAGAGAGCTGAATTCCTGTTAGAGCATGGTTTTGTAGACATGATCCTTCCAAGAAAGAATCAAAAGCATGTGATCGGACAGATCCTTTACATGCACAGAAAACATGATATGGCTGTGGAAAAAGATGCTGTAAAAGCAGATACTGCTGTTAATGTATCAGAAGCCCGTCAGAAAAAGGAAAACACAGAAAAGAGTGCCTGGGATACAGTTCTCCTTTCCAGAAAAGCAGACAGACCAACGGCTTTAGATTATATCAACGCTGTTTTTGATGAATTTATAGAATTTCATGGAGACCGCTGCTTTAAAGACGATGGTGCTATTGTAGGCGGTATTGCCATGTTCCATGGCATGCCGGTTACAGTTATCGGACAGCAGAAGGGAAAGAACACCAAGGATAATATCCGCCGTAATTTTGGTATGCCATCCCCTGATGGTTATCGCAAGGCCCTGCGTTTAATGAAGCAGGCAGAAACCTTTGGACGCCCCATCATCTGTTTTGTAGACACGCCAGGAGCTTTCTGCGGACTGGAGGCAGAGGAAAGAGGTCAGGGCGAAGCCATTGCAAAGAACCTGTTTGAAATGTCTTCCTTAAAGGTTCCGGTGCTTTCCATTGTCATCGGCGAAGGAGGAAGCGGAGGTGCTTTAGCTATGGCAGTAGCAAATGAAGTATGGATGATGGAAAATGCCATTTATTCCATTTTATCACCGGAAGGTTTTGCGTCTCCTTTATAAAGACAGCAAAAAAGCCCCGGAGGCAGCCAGAGTGATGAAGGTAACAGCAGCTGACTTAAAGGAACTGGGGCTGATCGAGGGGATCATTCCAGAGGAAGAACCGGCAAATACAGATACATTGTACCGCATTGCAGGCTATATGGACCGGTCTATAATCGGATTTTTTGAAAAGTATTTGAAACTGTCCGGAGAAGAGCTGGCAGAACACAGATACGAAAGATTTAGGAGAATGTGAGAAATGAGAGGGATCAAAGCATTAACAATAGGAGATCTGGTCCTTAAAAGACCGGTGATCCAGGGCGGTATGGGTGTAGGCATCAGCCTTCATAGGCTGGCAGGAGCTGTAGCAGCCTGTGGCGGCATGGGACTTATCTCCACAGCACAGATCGGATTCAGGGAACCTGATTTTAAGACCAATTTTGTAGAAGCTAATCTGCGTGCTATCAGACGGGAAATGCAAAAAGCCCGGGAGATCGCACCAAATGGTGCTATTGGCTTTAATATCATGGTAGCTACCAAACATTATGACCTGTGGGTCAAAGAAGCCATTAAATGCGGCGCTGATGCAATTGTATCCGGCGCAGGTCTTCCAGTCCGTCTTCCAGAGTATGCACAGGCTGCATATGAGGAAATGAAAGCAGGGATCGCAGATGCAAAGGAAACCTGCGGAGAGATCTGCAAACAGGCAGTAAAGAAAGTAAAGCTGGCTCCTATTGTGTCTTCTGCCAAATCTGCACAGGTCATATGCAGACTTTGGGACAGAAAGTATAAGCAGGTTCCGGACTTTGTGGTAGTGGAAGGACCGTTAGCTGGTGGTCATCTGGGATTTTCCAGGGAAGAGCTGACAGAGTACGGTGCAGATACAAAAGATGTGCCAAATACCTACAACCAGAAAGCTTACGATAAAGAAGTCCGCTCCATTATGGAAGTAATAAAGACTTACGAAGAAAAGTACCAGAAGCATATCCCGGTAGTAACTGCCGGGGGCATTTATACCTATGAAGATGTAATGCATCAGTTTGAACTGGGGGCAGAAGGAGTGCAGGTAGGCACCCGTTTCGTTACTACCGAAGAATGTGATGCTCCGGATGCTTACAAGCAGGCCTATATAAACGCAAAAAAAGAAGATATCATCATTACCCAGAGCCCGGTAGGAATGCCGGGACGGGCTATTTTAAATCCATTTTTGCAGCAGATCAAAGAGGGAGTCCGCCCGGCTATCAAAAGCTGCTTCCAGTGTCTGGAACACTGCGACATCAGGACTATTCCTTACTGCATTACACAGGCATTGGTAAATGCAGCGGAAGGGGATGAAAATAATGCCCTTCTTTTCTGTGGCAGCAATGCTTACAGAGCAGAAAAAATCGAAAAAGTAGATGATGTGATGAAAGAACTGGTAGGGGAATAATAAGCAGCGCGGTCATCAAAAAACCGGTCATACCTTTTAAATTTTTAAAGGGCATGGCCGGTAATTTTTTTGCCGGAACCTGCATTTTTGGATATGCCAAGCTCTGCCTTTTTCCTGCAAAGAGAACTGAAACTGATACCAAGGACATCTGCTGCCTCCTTAAGCGTCCCGGTCTGGTCCAAAGCCTGTTGTATATAAGCTGCCTCAAATTGGCGAAGGGCTTCTTTTAATGGAATTAAATCCCCCTGCAGCAAATGTGCCGGATCTTTGGAATCAGCCGGCTGTTTCCCGGAAGCGGCAGCATTACTTATAGGGCGAAGGATGGACTGGGATTTTGGTGTATGCAGAGGTGTGCAGCGGGCATGGATAAATGAGTCGATCAGTTCTTTCCTGTTTTCCGACAGACAGATCTGCTGGGACAGATTGGAGATCTCTCTGATATTTCCTTTCCACTCAAGCCCGCTTAATGCAGTCATCTGGTTTTCAGAAATTGGCTGGTTTTCCAAAGTACAATCATATTCTTTCGAATAGTGTTCTATAAAAAAGCGTAGAAATAAAGGGATTTCATCTCTTCGCTTTCTTAAAGGAGGTATATGGATATTGGCTACCCGGATCCTGTAGTAGAGATCTGAACGGAAGGTTCCGGCTTTGATCAGTTCTTGTAGATCCTGTCCGGAAGTGCAGATAATGCGGGTGTGGATCTCTTTGGCAGAAAGGGAACCAATGGGGGTTATAGTTTTATTCTGTAAAAAATGTAAAAGAAGAGTCTGACAATGGGGAGAAAGCTCATTGATCTCATCAAAAAGGACGGTTCCATGGTCTGCTGCTTCTAAAAGTCCGGTTTTTCCACTGGCAGAAGCACCGGTAAAGGCGTTGGGAGAATAGCCGAAAAGCTCAGAGGCAAAAAGCTCCTCTGAAATAGCACTGCAGCTGATCTTTACAAAGGGTTTACCAGATAAAGAACCACTTTTCTGGATATATTCTGCCAGAAAGCTTTTTCCAACGCCGCTTTCTCCGTAAATAAGCACAGAAGCCTGATTGTAGGCAAGAAGATTTGCCTTCTGGAAGATCTGTATCATAGACGGGGAATGAAGGATGATCTTTTTTTCAGTACCAGAAATATTATATGCCATATCGTTTCCTCTTCTTACAAAGAGTAGAAGCATCGATCCCCAGTGTTTTTGCTGCCTTTGCAGCAGAGTCGGTGTTATTTAATGCTTTTTGGATCAACTGGATCTCAAATTGTTCTACACATTCCTTTAATGTCATTTCTTTTTTGTCCCGGGTATCTCCGGAAGAAAGATCTGTGGTATCCTTCAGTTCATCTGGAAGCTGATCTGCAGTAATGGTATCACTCTGGCAGAGGACTACCATACTTTCTATCAGGTGCTGCAGCTCCCGGACATTTCCGGGCCAGGAATATTTCTGCATCAGCCGTACCGCATCAGCAGATAATATTTTATTAGTATGGTTCTGTTCGTTATACCGGTTTAAAAAGAAGGTAGACAGCAGAGGAATGTCCTCAGGGCGTTCCCGCAGAGGCGGAAGCGTCAGTTCTACTGCATTTAAACGGTAATAGAGATCTAGACGGAATTCGTGGTCATCCACCATCTGCTTTAAATTACGGTTGGTAGCACATATGATGCGGAAATCTACAGGAACCGGTTCCACAGCGCCAATGGCCCGTACTTCCTTATTTTGGATCACCTGGAGAAGTTTTGCCTGGATATCTAAAGGAAGTTCTCCGATCTCATCTAAGAAAATGGTACCTTTATCAGCCAACTGGATCAGGCCTTCTTTTCCCTGACGGGCGGCACCTGTAAAAGAACCGGGAGTGTATCCAAATAGCTCAGATTCAAATAATGGCTTTGGGATAGTTGCCATATTTACATGGATAAAGTTTTCATGCTTGCGAAGACTGCTCTGGTGGATAAAACGGGCAAGCACATCTTTACCGGTTCCGGATTCACCTGTAAGCATCACAGAAGCAGAGGTGGGAGCTAACCGGAGCGCTTTTCCGTAAATGTTATACATGGCTTTATTAGCAATGATAATGTCTTTTCCAATGCTGGAGTCTACCTGTATATTGCGCAGATGAGATTCCAGGGCCATGGCGCGCATGGTGGATTGGGATGCTTTTTCCTGAAGGCGCATCAGATCGCTGTAATTGCTCACTGAATAGATGATGTAATCGATCTCACCGGCTTTATTTAAAATAGGAGTGGCAGTAGTAAGTACATAATCCTGGGTGGGATAGCGTACAATCTGGGTCTGCTGCTGTCTGGTTTCCAGTACAGTATCGATCATGTACCGTTCTGTAGGCAGTATAACATCTTCACGCTGGGAGATCTTTCGCACATTCTGACCGAAATAATCCCTGATATCAAATTGGGCGAGACTGCTGTAATACCGGTTTCCCCAGATGATCGTCCCGTTTCCGTCAGCGATAATGATCCCAAGTTCCAAAGTATCATAGACACGGGAAACATCCCGCATCCGTATATGAGGTGATCTGGCAGCCATATAAATGTCCTTTCGGTTTGTTATTGTATGGTTTGTATGTTCCAAACATGATTTTTCTTAAGATAATAATTGAATTATTTCAACTTATATCTTAAATTTAGTATAGTTATTGAAAAAAGTCAATAAAAGAAATTAGAAACAAGCATAAAAAATATGCAGAACAGTTAAAAAAGAAAAAATAAAATTTTTATAAAAACGATAAAAAAATAACAAAAACGTAGATAAACCAAAGGTTTCTAAGAACAAAGATCAAAAGTAAACAATACATAAAAGTTAGAAAATACAAAAGATGGCACGATAATTGCTTTTAATATTTAGTGATAATGTAGTTGACGGTTACAGAAAGACCAGGTGTCTGGAACATTTGATTGACAAAAAAATGACGAAATGTTTTAGATCATGTGTTCTTTCGTACAACAAAATTTATAGGAGGGGTTATCTTATGCATTATGAACATCATCGCTACGTAGGTAAAGTTTGTGTGGTAACAGGGGCTGCCAACGGACTGGGGTTAAATCTGGTAAACAGATTAGTAGAAGAAGGTGCTTTAGTAGGTGCTCTGGATCTGGAGCAGGATACACTGGACAAGGAATTTGGGGATAAGAAAGACAAAGTGTTTGCAGTTCCATGTGATGTATCATCCAAGGCAAATGTTGACGCAGCCATCGCAGCTGTGATCGAGCATTTTGGACACATTGACGCTCTGTTTAATATTGCAGGTGTGATCGGACGCCAGTCTCTGTTAGACAGCACCGAAGAGCAGTGGCGCAAAGTCATTGATATCAACTTAAATGGTACATTTTTTGTATCTCAGGCAGTATTAAGACACATGGTAGATAAGGGAATTAAGGGAGTTGTAGTAAATACCAGTTCTGTAGCATCCCTGATCGTTTCTCCAAATACAGGTGCTTACTCCGCAAGTAAAGGCGGCGTTACCATGTTCACTAAATTTGCAGCTTTGGAAATGGCAAAATATGGAATCCGCGTTTGTGCATTCGGACCTGGAACCCATGCAACCAGACTGACAGAGGGAACCAGATTAAATCCTGAAAGATGTGAAATGTTCTTAAGAAACATTCCTATGGGACGTTTTGGTGAGCCGGATGAGGCAACTTCCGTAGCATTATTCTTAGGTTCTGATGAAGCTTCCTACTGTACAGGTCAGACCTGGATCGAAGACGGCGGAAACAGCTTATTCTAATTTGAGATCAAAAATAGAAAAACAGGAGTTGAAATAATGGATTGGCGCGAAAAATATAAAGATAAAATGACCACTGCAGCAGAAGCAGTCAGCCATGTTAAATCTGGAGAAAAAATCATATTTGCTGACTGGATCGGAGAACCGCCTGCATTGGTAGATGCACTGGTTGCACGTTATAAAGAACTGGAAAATGTGATCATTATCCACGGTATGAGCCCGGGACCAAATGAATATCTGGAAGAGAAATACGAAGGACATTTCCACCATATTTCCCTTTTCATCGGACCAAAATCAAGACCGGCTTATCATGCAGGAAGAGTAGATTATCTGGGAGGAACCAATTTCCACAACTGGCCAGATATGTTTGCAAAAAATCCTGATTTAAATCCACACTGGGCATTTATCCAGGTAACACCTCCAAATGAAGATGGTATGTGCAGCTTTGGAAATACCTGCTGCTTTACAGAACCGGCAGCAAGAACCGCAGACCGCATCATTGCCCAGGTCAATCCGGATCTGCCTTTCGTAGAAGGAAGAATGTTTGAACTGGCAAAGGCAGATTACATTGTAGAGCAGACAGCGCCTTTATACATCATTGGCAGGGCAGAGCCAAATGAAAAGATCCAGAAGATCGCAGATTACTGCGCAAGTCTGGTTGAAGACGGCGCAACCATCCAGTTAGGTATCGGAATGCTTCCAGATGCGATTGCCCGTAACCTGATGGACAAAAAGGATCTGGGTGTCCATTCTGAGACATTGACAGAAGCCATGATGGAGCTGGTAAAAGCAGGAGTCATCACCAACAAGAGAAAGACCTTAAATCCTGGTATCTGTATTGGAGCACAGGCAGCAGGAAGCGAAGAATTCTATAAATTCATTGATCATAACCCAATGTTCCAGATGCAGCCGGTTGATTATGTAAATGATCCATATGTCATCGGCCAGAACTACAAGCAGACATCTATTAACGGCTGTCTGGAAGTAGATCTTCAGGGACAGGTCAATTCTGAAACAGTAAATGGAAGACAGTACAGCGGCATCGGCGGCCAGTTAGACCATGTGCGTGGTGCACAGATCAGCGAAGGCGGAAAATCCATTATCGCACTGAATTCTACAGCAAAGAATGACACCATTTCCAAGATCGTGCCATATTTCCAGCCTGGAAATATTACAACGGTTCCAAGATATGATGTAGACTATATTGTAACAGAATATGGTATTGCTCCCCTGCGTTATAAGACCGTAAGACAGAGGGCAGAAAATCTGATTGCTATTGCTCATCCGAAATTCAGGGATGAACTTCTTGCAAAAGCAAAAGAAATGGGTCTGATCCCTCTGAAAGGTTAAAGGTTTATGGAAATGAAAAAGCAAAAAAATCGCTGGATCATGCTTTTTTGCATTTGCTGCAACACCTTTTGTTTCGGAGGCGTATATGCATGGAGTGCATTTTCCGGTGAACTGGCAAATTACATGGGCTGGGATTACAGCAAGGTAACAGTAGCTTATTCCATTATGCTTATGTGTGTGGCTTTAATGGGACTGGTAGGGGGAATGTTGCTGCAGCGTTTCGGAGCCAGAAAGCTGATGATCGCAGCCGGTATTATGTGGGGACTTGGCTGGTTTGCAACAGGAATGGCAGGAAGTATCATTATGCTGTATGCAAGCTTCGGTATCCTTGCAGGCTGTGCCTCCGGATTTGGCTATAATCCAGGTGTTGTAACAGCTGTCAGCTGGTTTCCGGACAAAAAGGGATTTGCTTCCGGAATGGCAGTGGGAACCTGCGGAATGGCATCCCTGATCGTTGCACCGTTAGCTAATTTCTTACTGACCCGGTTTAATGTAATGACAGCGTTTCGCCTGGTAGGCGGAATGTTCTTAGTTGTTTCACTGGCAACATCCTGGTACATAGACGGTCCGCCGGCCGGTTGGAAACCGGAAGGATATACACCGGCAGCAGCCCAGGCTGCAAGGGAAGGAAAAACATGGCGGGAAATGTTAAAGGATCCAAGATGTTATCTTTTATGGGCAACACTTTTATGTGCTTCTGTAGCAGGTCTGATGCTCATCGGACATGCCTCCAGGATCGGCCAGGAAGTGGCAGGTATCACAGCGGCACAGGCAGCACTTT
>ERZ791879.1366-NODE-1366-length-10900-cov-2.912033_pt1 | contig 10900 bp, 10 predicted proteins | sample MGYA00510162_ERZ791879 | MGnify/ENA primary metagenome ERZ791879 (study PRJEB30046, sample SAMN00792113) | human gut metagenome | study: EMG produced TPA metagenomics assembly of the A metagenome-wide association study of gut microbiota in type 2... | reverse complement strand
GTATGCCGCAGTGGCGGAACTGGCAGACGCACAGGACTTAAAATCCTGCGGGACTAATCTCCCGTGCCGGTTCGATTCCGGCCTGCGGCATTTACGTGAAAAAGGTATTTCTGTACTTACAGAGATACCTTTTTTTTCGTGAATCGTGTATAATGTGCGCGAAGGCAAAAGTGAACGTGGAACACATGTGGACACGCATGCTTGCATGCGGTGGACAAAAAATAAAGAAAAGAGGTAAAGAACATGATTCGAAATTCAGCACGCGAGATGATCCTTTATTATAATCCGCAGCCATCATCAAAGGTAATGAAGCTAAAAGGGGTATTGGTGCGTATGGGAATCCGGATCCGCAATGTAGGTCCGGAACAGGTGATGGAAACAGTGGGTGCGCTTGCAGGTCTTGCAGGGTTTGAAAAGGTGGGAAATTTGGAGGAACAGGGAAACGAGAATCCAGCAAAGGTGATACCGGAGGAAGTGCTGGTCATGCAGGGCTTTACCAGCCGCCGGATCGATGAACTGTTAGTTGCTTTGCGGAAGGCCGGAGTACCTAAGGTGGAATTAAAAGCAATTATCACCCCAACTAATGCAAGCTGGACCTTTTACCATTTATATGAGGAAATAAAGGAAGAACATGAGCGCATGAAACAATCTGCGGCAGAGCCTCAGAAATAGAGACAATGTTTTGCCATAGAAACCGGAACGATGAGAAGAAGGTGGCGAAGATGGGAAGGAAAGCGGCAAAGAGGACGGTGAAGATGCCAGGAAAGGAAACAGGAAAGAAAATAGACAAAAGAATGGTTCTGTTCATGCTGCTTTGTATGGTAGTGTGTCTTACGGCCTGTACACCGGAGGTGGTGAGCCAGCCAGAGAAAAAGACGGTGCTTCAGCTATGGCATTATTGGGGAAGCGAAGATGCCAGGCATTGTCTTGCATCGCTGATTCAGAAATTTAATGAAACCCATGAAGAGATTGAAATCCAGGCAAATTATATTGCGGATGAAGATTTTAAGAAAAGGCTGATTCTTGCTGCAGCAGAGGGGAAAACTCCAGATCTGGTCGTGGTTGATTCTTCGGATATCCAGTATTACGATAAGGCAGGAATCTTACAGGACCTGTCATCTGATATCCGTAAGGAAGATTACCTGTCCAGGGCATTGATCAGCTGCCACCGCGAAGACGGGCATCTGGTTGGTCTGCCATTGGGAATGAATTGTCTGATGTTTTATTATAATATAGATATTTTGAGCCAGGCTGGCGTAGAGCCGCCTAAGACACTGGAAGAATTCGTGAAGGCTGCAGAGCGTGTTACCTCAGAACGGGTATCTGGCTGCGCATTTCCTGCATTGCAGAGTGAGGAAAGCAGTTTTTGCTTTTTACCAATTCTCTGGAATTATGGGGGAACGCTGGCACAGATCGACTCTTTGGCTGGAGAGCAGGCATTTGGCTTCTTGAAGCAGCTGGCCGAGAATGGGGCACTCAGCGAGGACAACGTAAATATGACTCTTTCCGATATTGCATGGGAATTTGCCAATGAAAACATTGCTATGGTCTTTATGATATCGGGCTATGAAAATGAGATCCGGGAAGAAAATCCAGATCTTCATTTTGCAGTGACCAGACTTCCATGTGGGGAAAATTCGATCACAGTCAGTGGTGGAGAGGTGCTTGCCGTGGCTTGCCAGGAGCATGAGGCAGAGGCAAGGGAATTTGTGAGATATATGGCAGAGCCGGAACAGACTAGCCAGTATATAGAAAGCATGGGATACCTGTCTGCCAGAAAGGATCTTTTGAAGGCGCAGATTCAGAACAATCCGGAAAAGAAAGCGTGCTGGGATTACTTAAAGGAAGCGAAGCTCCGGGAGAGAGAGGCTTACTGGCCGTCGCTTTCCATGGAGCTTGCGGAAAGCATCAACCGGGTTATTCTGGGGCAAGATGAACCAGAAGAATTAGAGCAGCTGTCTGAGCGGATCAACCGGATCAGGAGGGAAAGTTATGAAAAAGAGTAGAAGCCTGCGGTCTATGATCATATTTCTGGCGGTTGTCCTGGTGATTCCGATCCTGTGTTTTTCCCTTTACCTGCAGGCACAGACCTGGAAGATCATGAAACACAACCTGCAGCGGGAGCTGAGCGGGGAATTGAATACGGCCGACCATATACTGCAGATGATTGTGGACAAATATGATATGGTCCTTTACGATTTCTGCACGGACGATGCGATGATCGAGCTGGTAGAAGACATCAATGAATCGGAAAAACCATCTGATGCGCTAAAGTACCAGATCCGGCGTAATCTGGCACACATCTGTAACCGGAATGAAGGGGTAGAGGGAATCACCCTGATAACAGAATCGGGACAGGTCTGCTTTTATGATAAGAGAGCAGCCTCTTTTGTTTCTACAAAGTGGGCAAACCGGATTTCGGTCAGCGATATACAGGATCAGATGGCGCTGTACCGCGGGAGTTCTGAGGTCATCGGTGAGGCGGAGCATCCGGTTCATATGTTCCAGCTGGTCCGGCGTCTGGCAGATTACCGGAATATCAACCGCAGGATCGGAACCGTCATCCTGAGTGTGGACCAGTCTGTACTATGGAAGGAGATTCAGGTCAGTGCCCAGTCATCGGTTTATGTCTGTGAATCGGGACAGATCATTGCTGCCGCTGATACGAAGCAGATTGGAAGCAGTATTTTATCGAAGCCGCAGCGGGGATACCGGGTGCTGCAGACAAAAAATAAAAAAACAGGATGGGATGTCTATCATTTTTATGAGACGGCCCAGTTTGAGCAGATGGTATTTACCAATATCTGCATTGGATTGGGAACACTTGCAGCCCTGATGCTGCTTTCCCTAACACTGGTCAGTCTGATGACAGGCCCCATGCTGGAGCAGGTGGGCCGCTTAGGATATGCGATGTCAGAGATTGAAAATGGAAATTTTTCCGTGCAGATCCCACTAGCATCCCAGCCTGCCAATGAATTGGAGCGGATCTCAGCCGGTTTTAACGAGATGTCTGTTCAGCTAAAGAAGCTGATGGAGGCAGTAAAGCAGTCTACCGTGGAACAAAAAAATGCAGAGCTTCAGGCCATGGAGGCGCAGATCGATCCCCATTTTCTGTATAATACCCTGGATACCATTAACTGGAAAGCTCTGGAGTGCGATGAATTTGAAATCAGCAGTATGGTTGGGGCATTGGCAGATATTTTGCGCTATTCTATCCGGAACCCTGGGGATATGGTGAGCATCAGCCAGGAATTATCCTGGCTGGAGCGTTATATCATGCTGCAGAAGGAAAAGCTGGACCAGCCTCTTTCGGTTGTTACGGATATCCCCAAGGAGCTGATGGGATACCGGATCCACAAGCTCCTGTTACAGCCTTTTGTAGAGAATGCGATCAATCATGGATTCCGCCGCATGAAGGAGCCATGCCGGATTGAAATTTCCATGAAATTATCCGGAGAGCAGTTTTATATCCGGATTCATGATAATGGGTGTGGCATTTCGCCCGAACTTGTGAGAGAATTAAATAATAAGAAGAGCAGCGCCGGGGCACATGTGGGCGTTGCCAATGTAAGAAAACGTCTGGAGCTCTATTATGGGGAAAATCACGGGATGTACTTCGAGAGCCGGGAAGGATCAGGAACCAGTGTGCATCTGTTTATTCGTGCGATACGTGGAGGCAGTCAGGATGAAGATAATAATAGTGGAAGATGAAAAGTCTATTCGCAGCGGACTTGCAAGGATGCTGCCGAAGCTGGATCCAGAATATGAGGTAGCCGGTGCTGCAAAGGACGGACAGGAAGGATACCAGCTTATTTCCGGCGAAAATCCAGATCTGGTGATCATGGATATTGAAATGCCGGAGATGGATGGTCTGACGATGCTGGAGAAGCTGCGGGAAAACGGGTTTCAGGGGAAAGCGATCGTTTTAACGGCATACTCTGATTTTTCCTATGCAAAGCGGGCCATTGAGCTGGGAATTGAGAATTATCTGTTAAAGCCGATCAAGATTGAGGAGCTGAAAAAGACTCTCCAGGGAGTCAGTGCGTCTTTAAAGCAGGCTGCAGGAACCAGAAAAATCCAGGAAAAGCTGCTTTCACTGGAGCAGCTTTTCCGTTCCGCCCTGCTTGCGGAGCTGGATGTGGACGAAGAACTGGAAAACTATACAGAAGCGGCGTATGGTCTTGACAGCCATGGTACCTTTGCAATCATGATGGCCTATCTCAGCGATTACTATGACAATTATTATGAGCCTGCTGAACGCTTTCTGGAGCCGTATGTGAAGGCAGGAAGTGAATATAAGGCCTGTATGCTGACAACGGTGCGTTACCGGGCGATCGTTGTGATCTTCTACCAGATGAAGGATCCGGAAAAGATCAGGAACTGGTATGAGAAGCAGGTGATTCCGGCAGCATACCGCACGCTGGAGCATGCTCCGATCTTTAGCTGGACAGTTTGTCAGGGACTGGCGGAATTCTCAGCGGGATTTGAGAAGCTGGAGCATGCCAGAATGTGGAAGCTATGCTTCCCGGAAGGAAACCTGATGACGGAAGAACAGATTGGTGCGACCCAGACAGTGCCGATAAAATATTCACTGGATTTAGAGTCCCAGCTGAAGCAGGCTGTGGTGAAGCGGGATAAGGAAGCATATGACCGTATTCTGGAGCAGATCATTGCGTACTGTGTAGAAGAGCCGCATCATCCAGATGAGATCCGGGAATCCTGGACAAGGCTGGTGGTAGCCCTGGTTACTGTTTCTGACTCGATGGGGCGCGGAACCGATAACATTTCCATGCAGCACATTGTCGGGGAATTGTCCCAGGCAATTTCATGGCAGCGTATCAGGGAGCTGATGCAGCATTTTTATGAGGAAATCACCGGAGGATTAGAGCGTCCGGAAAATGTCAGCCTGCTGGTAAAGAAGGCTCTCTCCATGATGGAAGCTTACTACAGTCAGGGAATCACGCTGGAAGAGCTGGCCGGGCGTCTTTGCGTGACAGATGAGTATTTGAGCATGCTGATCAAAAAAGAAACGGGCATGTCTTTTACAGAAACCGTGCGGAAGATGCGGATCGAGCGCATCAAAGAGCTTCTTTTGCATTCCGGGCTGAAACTGAACCAGATCGCGGAAATGGTGGGATATTCGGACCCAAAGTATATGAGCAAGGTATTTAAAGAGGAGGTTGGCATGCTTCCTGCACAGTTCCGGAAAGAAAATCATTGATAAAAGAATAACACCTTAAATAGTTACTCCTTTTTTAAAAATTTCCTCTTTGCATTTTCTGCGAAAATGGTAGAATAATGTCAACATAAAGAAGATGACATAAAACAAATTGATCATATTTTTCGTTTTTCGCAGATTTAAAGGAGTGACCATTATGAGAGAGATAAATCTGACTTTCCGGAATCCGGATGAAGTACTGGAGTTTGTAAAAACGGTAGAGCAGTATCCTTTTGATATGGATCTTTGCCGTGGAAGTGTTGTAGTAGATGCAAAGTCTTTACTGGGAATCATGAATCTTGGTTTTAACCAGACTGTAAACTTAAAAATCTACAGCAACGACTGCACAGATCTTTTCCACAACATCGAGAAGTACAAAGCAGCATAAGAATACGAGACTTTCAATTTATTTGTTCCCCCATACCAGACAGAATGGCGCAAGCTGTTCTGTCTTTTATTTTATGGAGAGATGTGGTAAAATGTCACGAGGACATGATCACGTTTTAGAAGAAAAGATGTTACTGAACAGTAACGAAGAAAGGCGGGGGGAGAAATGTACAAGATTGTTTCACGGTTACTGATTTACGGCGATATGCCGAAGGATACCATCTTAATGCAGCTGGCAGATATCACCCGGAAGGCAGATGACAAAAGCCAGACAAAGGAAGAGCTGGTTACCAGAACATTTACCCAGGTAAAGCACCTGCTCCAGGTGGCAACCGATTATGGTTTTGACAAGAATTTATGGCAGAATTACCTGACATTTTTGCTGATCACCAATGAGAACCCGTTCAGCATTACCTGCGAGAAGGTGGGCGCTAACGATGGAAGTGTTAATTACTTTGCAAAGAGTGATTTTAAAGCATTTATGGAGCTGTTCCATTATGATTTCAGTGGTCTGGAGGGATACCTGGGGATTGACTGTTTCACCCGCCTGACCGATTATAAGGCAATTGGGAAAAAAGAACTGATGTATAATAAAAATGTGAGCGAGAAGGTCCGTATGCTGAGTGAAAAGCTGGCGGCTGCACCGGATGAGGATAAGTTCTTTGACGCAGTGACGAACTTCTATAAAGCTTATGGCGTTGGTATGTTTGGCCTGAATAAGGCATTCCGCATCCAGTCCAGGGAAGATGGCGGCGTAAACTTCTGCGCGATCAACAACATGGATGCCGTCATGCTGGATGACCTGATCGGATACGAGATCCAGAAGAAAAAGCTGGTCGACAATACCCTGGCATTTGTGGAGGGCAAAAAGGCCAACAACGTTCTGCTCTTTGGTGACAGCGGTACCGGTAAGTCTACCAGTATCAAAGCAATCGTCAATGAGTTTTATGACCAGGGCCTGCGCATGATCGAAATCTACAAGCACCAGTTTAAGGACCTGTCTTCTGTGATCGCCCAGATCAAGAACCGTAACTACCGTTTCATTATCTATATGGATGATCTTTCCTTCGAGGAATTTGAGATTGAGTATAAGTTCCTGAAGGCGGTCATTGAGGGTGGCGTAGAGACCAAGCCGGATAATATCCTGATCTATGCAACCTCTAACCGCAGACACCTCATCAAAGAAAACTGGAGTGACCGCGACGATGTTGAGAGCCAGAACGGCATGCATCGCTCCGACACCATGGAGGAAAAGCTTTCCCTGGTAAATCGTTTCGGTGTTACCATCAATTACTCTAAGCCGTCCCAGAAGGAGTATTTCAACATTGTCGTAGAGCTGGCACACCGTGCCGGACTGGCCATGTCCGATGACGAGCTCCGTGCGGAAGCAAACAAGTGGGAGTTAAGCCATGGCGGAATTTCCGGACGTACTGCACAGCAGTTTATCAATTATCTGCTGGGAACCGTGTAAAAAATTTAGTCATTCCATAAGACCAGGAAAAGAAAAGTTTGGATTCCTGTGGCATACCGGCGAAAGAGAAAACTGCGGGAAATGGCGTATTTAAGCCATTTTTCCCGCAGTCGACCGGTACTGGAAAACCGTGAAAAACGGCTTTAAAATTTTTTTGAAAAAAGTTTTTAAAAAGTGTTGACAAAACAGGAAACATGCGGTATCATATACATCGTTGCAGCGAACAAGAGCTCAACAAAATAACAAATATGTGTGCGTAGCTCAGCTGGATAGAGCACTTGGCTACGGACCAAGGTGTCGGGAGTTCGAATCTTCTCGCGCACGTATGAGAATCCCTTATTTTAAGGGAAAAGTGAAAAAGGCATCCTCTTCGGAGGGTGCCTTTTTTGCGTCTTGACTAACATTTGACTAACGTTTTTTCGGGCTCATTTTCGGTGCTTTTGGTCTTCACCGAAAGCAGATTTTCCAGAGCATCGGAAGCAGCTTCATCCGCGCGCTTCAAAAAGTGGCTGTAGATGTTCATAGTGGTTGATGTCTGAGCGTGTCCCAGACGGCCGCCTACGGTCCGCACGTCTACGTTTTGCGAGATCAGCAATGTGGCCGATGTGTGCCGCAGGCCATGCAGCGGGATGTCCGGAAGTTTCTCTTCTTCTTTTTTAACGGAATCATTATACCATCGGATAATTTTCTTAAATTCACCATATGGCGTGCTGGGGTGCATCTGCAGACCGTTCCACTGAATGAAAACAAAGTTATCGCCTTCCCAGGCATCACCCAGCCGGAGCTTCAGCTGCAGATATTCTTTCCGGTAAGCTTTCACCATTTCCATGACGCTTACCGGAACTGAAATAATCCGGTTGGAAGATTCGGTTTTTGTTTCCTTTGTGACAGCCTTGCCGTTGATCTGGCTGGTGCTCTTTGTGATGGAAAGGGTATTACGGGTAAAATCGAAATCGCTCCACTGCAGGGCGATCAGTTCTCCACGGCGGGCACCGCAGAAGAGGGCAAGGTTGAAAAATACCCGGTACTGGGTCGGAATCTTCCGGCGTTCGGTGTAGTCTGATACGGTGTATGATTTTCCGGTATCGTCAACGCGGGTGTGCCCGTTAATGCGTACCTCAAAAACGCTGTCCAGCGCCCTCAGGAAGGCTTCTGCCTGTTCCAGGGTGAAATACTTAATCTTCTTTTCTTTACGGCTTGTGGGCGGCGTCACGCGCCTGCAGGGGTTATCATTAACGACATTCCATTTAACAGCCAGGGTAAATATTGCACTGATGGCCGTATTTACGTGTTTGATGGTTTTTATGGAATAGCCACCCTCTTTTCCGTCCTTGCGTTCCACCAAGAGCTGGTTGTAAAGCCGGTTAAGATTGGCAGGCTGTACCTTTGACATTTTTAACTGGCCAATGGCCGGAATGATGTGAAGTCGGAGCATGGTTTTATACTGGCTCAATGTATTCGGATCCAGATGCTGCACGGCATATTCTTCCAGATACCGCTTGGAAAACTCGTCAAAAGTGATTTTTTCACCATCCAGATAGGTGCCGCTTTTCACCTGGTCTTCGAACTTCATAGCGAATACTTCCAGCGCCTTCTGATTCTGTTTTTCTGTTTTGTCCGGATCCGGAATAAATGTGGCGGTCTCCACAATCTGGGTTCCATCAGGTTTGCGTCCATTGCTGACCGTGACCTGATAGCCTTTTCCTCTTTTTCTGATGCTTGCCATATATCAATTTCCTTTCTGTTGCGATGTCGCAACGGTAAATTCTGAATTTAGGGTATAAAAATAACGCCCCTTGCAGGACGCCCAGGAAAATGATATAATTCAGGTGTTCAAGCTGGATTTATCATAGCCGGGCATCCGGCAAGAGAAAATCTATGTAAAGCCGTTCGGTACGCCAATACCGGGCGGTTTTGCATTTTATAAGGTTTTAGTAATTTTCCAACAGATCATTAATTTTGATCGTCAGTCCCGGATAGATTCCGACCGGAATATCCTGCACAAAGGAGTAGATTACCGGAGCCGCATCGTCTTCGTAATGGTAAACGGTAACACGCTCTTTGGCTGGGTCCACAATCCAGTATTCCCGGACACCAGACTGGGAATAAATACCGTTTTTAATCCCGTAGTCCAGTTTGCGGCTGGATGGAGACACGATCTCAAAGATGAGGTCCGGAGCTCCGGAACAGCCGCGGTCAGTCAGTTTGTCTGGGTCACAGATTACGGAGATGTCCGGCTCCACCCAGTCTTTGTCATCAGCATCGAGGTTAACGGCAAATGGTGCAGGATAAACCTCGCAGGAGCCGTGATGGTCAGCGATATAGTTTCCGATAATTCTTGAAATTGTGAAAACCAGTTTCTGGTGGATTCGGCTCGGCGGTGCCATGTCGTAGAATTTTCCATCGATCAGCTCCGCACGTTCACCCTCTGGCAGATTCCAATAGTCTTCTGCGGTGTAGTAGTCTTTTAATAATGGCATAAAAACACTTCCTTTCTGCAATAGTATTGCTCTTCAAAACTTTTCTATGACGGTCAGGGTCGGGGCGTATAGCACTTTCGTATTTGGCAGCTGACATATCGCCCCTTCAATTTCCTTATTAAGCATATTATGTTTTTATGGTTACCCCTGCAGGAGCAGGGGCGTTTATGTGTGGTTAAGCTAATTGAGGATTAATAATTTCTTCTTCTAGTGGCGGAATTTTCAGATTGGATATCAGTAATTCCTCAGCTTTTCTTGAAGTATGAACAGAATAGTCTATATGTATTGTTAATGGTGATTTTTGTTTGTACATTTTTTGAATTTCTTTTGCATTGTCATAACTAATTAGCCAAGGAAATGATTTGGACAAAAGAAATTTAGCTAAATGTTGATGTTGTTCTGGCGTATAGTAACATCTGTATAGGTTAGAACCTTCCTTGTAATAAGGAGGGTCAATGTAAACGAAAATAGATTTATTTCGTTTATATTTTAATTCTTGTTTCATAAAATCAATTGCATCCATATTGAAAAGCTCAATATTATCGCGAAAAACTGCCAGATGTTGTATAGAGTCTATAATTTTATCTTTGTTAAAGCGACAATCAATGGTATACTGCGATGTCTGGCGGATTCCACCAAGAGGATTTGCTTTCAAAATTCCTGAAAAATTAGTTCTGTTGAGAAACAATCCTGCAAATCCAATTTCGACAGGAGTTTTTCCAGTTAAATAGTTAGCCTCACGATACTGTGAAAATTCATGCCAGTTTTGTAATGTGACATCAGTATCATCAATTATGGTTATTAATTCATCAGTATGATAGAAAACAGAATACCAAAAATTATAGAGCAGTGGATCTAATTCATTTAAAACAGCTTTTTTAATTGCTTTATTTTCCAAGAGGAGAAGTGAGAGGGAAGCACTTCCAGCAAATGGTTCATAAAAAACGCAATTCATTTTATTTTCAGCTACAAGTAGTTGATATATATAATTATACAATTTAGATTTTGCGCCAGGATAACGTAAGGGATTTTTAATTGTCATGTACTTGCCTCCTCTTAACGCAGTATAGCAAAAATAAAATAATTTGGCCAGACTTAATTAATACGAGGAATTTTTGTCCTGGCAGCTAAAATGTTGAATTTGTTAATGAATGCTTTTTGAAAATCATCCAGTTGTTCAGGATTATCCTCGCACCAATACCGCATGATGTCTAAGTCTTCTAACATAGCAGTATTATCAATGAACCATTGTTTATATTTCTCACGTGGCTTTGCAAAAGAACTATATTTAGTAGGGTAAGAACCCGGCGCCTTGCCATATCACTATGGTAGGTTTCCGAGAAC
>ERZ791879.1364-NODE-1364-length-10926-cov-2.940852_pt1 | contig 10926 bp, 10 predicted proteins | sample MGYA00510162_ERZ791879 | MGnify/ENA primary metagenome ERZ791879 (study PRJEB30046, sample SAMN00792113) | human gut metagenome | study: EMG produced TPA metagenomics assembly of the A metagenome-wide association study of gut microbiota in type 2... | reverse complement strand
TCTTTTAACATTTGAACTCATATTATTCCTCCATTAAGAAATTTCCCATTTTATTTTTGAAAATTTATTTCCATATATCTGTTCTATAATGCATTCCTTCAAAATTTATTTTCTTTATATTTTCATAAACTTTTTTGCCTGCTTCTTTAACAGTCTTTCCTTTTGCAGTTATACCGATTACCCTTCCACCGTTTGTAACCAATTTGTTGTCCAATAATTTTGTTCCACTATGAAAAACGACTATATCTTTATCTAAATTATCAAGTCCTGTTATAAGTTTTCCCTTTTCATAACTTTCAGGATATCCTCCTGATGTAAGCATTACGCATATAGCACTATCGTCGCTGTATTTTATATCAATATCTTTTAATTTATTATTTATAACTGCTGATATTATTTCACTTAAATCAGTTTCCAATCTGAATAAAACTGATTGTGTCTCTGGGTCCCCAAATCTCACGTTATATTCAAGAATCTTCGGACCATCTTTAGTTATCATTAATCCAACAAATAATATTCCTTTAAAATCTAGATTATCTTCTTGGAATCCTTTTAAAGTTTTATCTAATATATTTTCTTTTATTTCTTTTGATAATTCATAAGTATAAATTTCACTTGGGGAGAATGTGCCCATTCCTCCAGTATTTAGACCAGTTTCTCCGTCATTTACTTTTTTGTGGTCTTTTGCACTTACCATAGGAATTATTGTTTCATTATCTACAAAAGCTAGTATTGATGTTTCTATTCCACTTAGAAACTCTTCTATTACTATTTTTTCTCCAGCAGTACCAAACTTTTTATCATTCATCATTTCTTTTAGTGTTTTTATTGCATCTTCTCTATTTTCTGAAATTATAACTCCCTTTCCAGCTGCTAAACCATCTGCTTTTATAACAACTGGATATCCAAAATCATCAATATCATCTATTGCCTTATCGATATTTGTATATTCTTTGTATTTAGCTGTCGGCAAGTTATGTCTTGTCATAAAATCTTTTGAGAATGCTTTACTTCCTTCTAATCTTGCACATTTTTTATTAGGTCCAAATACTTTTAATCCTTGTGATTCAAAAACATCTGTAATTCCCATAACTAGTGGTACTTCTGGCCCTACTACAGTTATATCTATTTCGTTTTCTTTTGCAAATTTAGCAAGTTCATCTATATCTGAATCACCTATATTTACACATTCAGCCACTTCAGCAATCCCAGGATTTCCTGGTGCACAGTATATTTTCTCTACGTTTTTTTCATTGCTTAATTTCCAACAGATAGCATGTTCTCTTCCGCCGCCACCTACTACTAATATCTTCATATTTTCCCTCCTAGCTTATAAGTATTTATTATTTTATTCTTACTTTTCTGCCTTCTACAGATATCTTCCCTTCACAAAATAACTTTACACATCTAGGAAGAATTGTATGTTCTACTTCTAAAACTCTTTTTGCTAATGTTTTGGCATCGTCATCATCCATCACTTTTACAGTATCTTGCATTATTATTGGACCTGCATCTGCTTTTTCATTCACAAAATGGACAGTTGCTCCAGAAACTTTTGCACCATAATCAATTACTGCTTGGTGCACCTTTTCGCCATAAAATCCATCTCCACAGAAAGAAGGAATTAATGCTGGATGTATATTCATAATTTTATTTTCAAATTCGCTTACAAATTTAGGACTTATTATTTTTAGATAACCTGCCAAAACTACTAAGTCTATATTCTCTTCTTTTAATATTTTTATTACTTCATCTTCATCTTTTTCAAATACTGATCTTATGTTGTGCTTTTTTGCCCTTTCAAGTCCAAAAGCATCTTCTCTATTAGAAATAACTACTTTTATATTTCCGTTTATCTTTTTACTTTCACAGTCATCAATTATAGCTTGTAGATTTGAACCTCCACCAGAAATCAATACACCTATATTTAGCATAATTCTACTCCCTTGTGGCTATCAACAACTTCCCCGACTATATATGCCTTGTCCTGCATTAATTCAACATATTTTTTATCTATCTCTATTTTCTCTTGTTCTCTATTGTTTATATAATCAACTAATTGAGGTGCGTCTTCTTTATTAACTATAAATACAATTCCAATTCCCATGTTAAAACTCTTATGTAGCTCTCTTTTTTCTACTATATTAAATCCTTCTATCATTTTAAATATAGGTGGTTTCTCCCATGAATCAGTCTTAATATCAAGCCCTAGACCATCAGGTATAACTCTCGTAATATTTTCTATAACTCCACCACCAGTTATATGGGCAATAGCTTTAATATTATATTTTTCAAGTAAGTCTAAAACTAATTTCACATATATTTTTGTCGGTGTTAGTAAAGCTTCTCCAACTGTCATTTTTAACTCTTCAATATATTGATTTAAATCATAATTATAAGTATCTAAAAATATTTTTCTAATAAATGAAAAACCATTACTGTGAATACCGCTCGAAGAAACCCCAACTAATACATCCCCAGCTTTTACATCTTTTCCTGATACTATCTTTGTTTTATCAGCTATACCTACTGCAAATCCCGCCAAATCATATTCATCTTCACTATACATTCCCGGCATTTCAGCAGTTTCGCCTCCGATTAATGCACAACCTGACATTTTGCATCCATTGGCAACACCTTCTACAATTTTATCTATATGTTCAGGGACTAATTTCCCTGTTGCAATATAATCTAGAAATAGTAGCGGTTTTGCACCTTGGCATATTAAATCATTGACACTCATTGCAACTAAATCTATCCCTACGGTATCGTGTTTATTCATCATTTGTGCCAATTTTAATTTAGTCCCTACACCATCTGTTGCTGCTAAAAGGACTGGTTCTTCCATTTTCACAAAATCTTTCAAGCTATATAATCCACTAAAATTCCCTAAATCACCTATAACATTTTTGTCGTAAGTCTCCTTTATCTTCCCTTTTATAAGACTTACTGCTCTATTGCCTTCATCAATATTTACACCAGATTGTTCATATGTTAACATTCTAAAAATTCCTCCTTGTCGATTTTCTTAACTGGATAATTTCCGTCAAAACAAGCTTTACAGAATTTAAATTCATTTCCTGTTCCAGCAGCACTCATCATTCCTTCTATATCTAAGAATTTCAATGTATCGCAGCCGATATATTCCCTTATTTCCTCTACATTTTTGTTAGCAGCAATTAATTTAGAACGGTTTGGAGTATCAATACCGTAATAACAAGAATATTTAACTGGAGGTGATGTTATTCTTAGGTGTATTTCCTTAGCCCCAGCATCTCTCAATGATTTGACTAATTGTTTTGAAGTTGTTCCCCTAACAATCGAATCATCTACAAGTATTATTGATTTTCCTTTTAATACTCTACTAAGTGGATTTAGTTTTATTTTTACCCCTAACTCTCTTTCTTCTTGAGTAGGTTTTATAAATGTTCTACCTACATATCTATTCTTAACTAATGCTTCAGTTAGTGGAAGTCCGCTTGCATTTGCATATCCAATCGCCCCTGGCCAACCAGAGTCTGGAACTGGAACTACCATATCTGCATTAATATCTTCATCTTGTGATAATATTTTTCCTGATTCCACCCTAAATTCGTATGCGTTTACTTTATCTATAGTGGCATCATTTCTTGCAAAATATATATGCTCAAATATACAACTCTTTTTCATTGGTTTACAGTTGTTGCTGAAGTTGTATGATTTTAATTTTCCGTTCTTTATAACTACTATTTCACCCGGTTCTAAATCCCTGATAAATTCCCCACCAAGTATATCTATCTCACAGTTTTCTGATGCAAAAATATATTCTCCATTGTCTCTCTTCCCAAGTAATAAAGGTCTAAATCCATGTGGGTCTCTAACAGCAATAAGCTCTTGGTCGGTTAATATAACTAATGAATAAGCACCTTTTATTTGATCCATAGTTAACTTAACTGCTTCTACAATATTTCCTGTATAATATCTAGCAAGTATATACAAAATTACTTCTGTATCACTTTTTCCTCTAAACATTATCCCGTCCTCTTCTAGCATCTCTTTTAAGTAATTAGCATTTACCAAGTTGCCATTATGAACTAATCCTAAATTTCTCTTTCTCAAAGAACCTACTAAAGGTTGGCAATTATACATATGACTTCCGCCTGCTGTTGAATATGAGCTATTCCCATTGTCCCAGGAAGTTTAACTAAATCATCTGATTTAAATACATCACCTACTAAACCCATATCTTTTTTATAATTTATTTCTTTACCATCATGTACTGCCATACCACAACTTTCTTGACCTCTATGTTGCATAGAATATAAACCGTAATACAGTTCTTTTGATATGTTCTTATCGGAATAAATCCCTAATATACCACACATGTGATTATTCCCCCCTATAACTATTATTTACTCATTCTCGAAAGGACTTCTTCATACCCTTGAATAAGGTCGCCTAAGTCTCTTCTAAATCTATCTTTATCTAACTTTTCGTTAGTATTAACATCCCACAATCTACAAGTATCTGGTGATATTTCATCTGCTAATATTATATTTCCATCTGTATCTTTTCCGAATTCTAGTTTGAAGTCAACTAATTTTAAATTTAATTTTAAGAAAAATTCCTTCATGATTTCATTGATTTTTAGAGTTTGTTCTCTGATATAATCTATCTCTTCTTGAGTTGCTAATTTTAATGCTATTGCATGGTCATCATTTACAAGTGGGTCGCCATATTCATCATTTTTATATGACATTTCAAATATTGGTTTGTCTAATACGATTCCTTCTTCTACTCCGTATCTCTTACAGAAAGAACCTGCTGTGATATTTCTTACTATAACTTCAAGTGGTAGGATTGTAACTTTTTTTACTAATTGTTCTCTATCTGATAAAGCTTTTATGAAATGAGTTTTGATTCCTGCTTTTTCTAATGTTTCAAACATTATTGTACAAATTTTATTATTTAAGATACCTTTTGATGCAATTGATGCTTTTTTTTCACCATTGAATGCTGTTGCATCGTCTTTGTAATAAACTACATATTCATTTTCATTTTCTGTACTGTAAACTTGTTTTGCTTTTCCTTCATATAATAACATTTTTGTTACCTCCCAAAATTTTCACAAATATTTATTTACTGTTTTATTACTAACATATCTCTGCTTTTTCTACATTATCTTGTATTATTTATTTTTATAATTCTTGATTTATGCTTTTATCATCATCTAATACCTTTTGAGCCATTTCTTGTCTATATGTTTTTAAGTCTTCTTTTAATTTAGGATATTTTATACTCATTATTTGCATTGCCATTAATGCTGCATTTAACCCTGAATCTATAGTTACTGTAGCAACTGGTATTCCTTTTGGCATTTGAACCATTGATAATAAGGAATCCATACCATCCATAGTAGATGATTTTATTGGCAACCCAACTACAGGTATTAATGTTGATGCTGCTATAACCCCTGATAAGTGGGCTGCTTTTCCTGCTGCTGCTATTATTACATCAACTTCTCCATCAATTGATTCTATAAAAGAAACTAATTCCTTTGGTGTTCTATGAGCTGATAAAATTCTTACTACTACTTCAACACCGTATTTTTCTAAAAAGTTTATACCTTCTTCAAGTTTAGGATAATCTGATTTAGATCCCATTACGATTGCAACTTTCATAAGTAATTTTCCTCCATTAATAATATATTTATATAAAACTTAATTTTGTATTAAATTTAAAATTCTTAACTAAATTTTATTTTTAACCTTTTATTTTCGTATTTTTATTCATTTTAACGAACTATACACTTGTATTCTATATTAATATTCATACTTTATCAATACATATTTTTAAAAAATGATTTTTTTATTTTGTTTTAGGATTATTTTACCATTTAGTTTCAAGTTTATTTTACCATATAACTGTGTCTTTTTTTAATTTAAAACTAAAAATGCTGTTGCATAAACCAATTTTTATACAACAGCATATATTTTATAAATCAAATCCCTTAAATCCCTTTTTACTTTTTATTCGCAGTGCAAATATTATTTTAAAAATACAAATCTGCATATAAATATTAAACTTAACACTATTAATGAAATATTTATATCTTCTTTTTTATTTGTAACTAATTTTAATAGTGTATAAGATACTATACCGAATATTATTCCATCTGCAACACTATTTGTAAGTGGCATTAGAATAAATGTTAAGAATGCTGGTATAGCATTTGTGTAATCTTCAAAATCAATCTCTTTAAAACAGCTAGCCATCATAACCCCCACAATTATAAGTACCGCTCCTGTTGCTTGTGATGGTATTGCTATAAATAATGGCGCTAAGAATAGAGATAATACAAATAAAACCCCAACAGTAAATGCAGTAAGTCCTGTTTTTCCACCTTCGCTGATTCCTGCCGAACTTTCCATAAAACAAGTAACTGTTGATGTCCCAAGAACTGCCCCCACAGTAGTTCCTATCGCATCTGCCAACATGGCTTGTTTTGCTTTTGGTATTTTACCATTTTCATCAATTAGATTTCCTTTTGCTGCTACTCCAACCAAAAATCCTACTGAATCAAATAAATCCATAAATAAGAAAGTAAATACCACTATCACCATATCCAAACTAAATATTTTTTCAAGCGGAACGCTAAAGGCTTGCATAAAAGTTGGTGCTAGTGATGGAACATTAAGTGAAACTATTTTTGTTGGTAAAGTTACTATTCCTGTCAACATTCCTATTGCTGATGTTAATAATATTGATAGTAATAATGCTCCTCTTACATTTCTACAAACTAATATTCCTGCAATAACTAATCCTACCACACTTAATACTACAAGTGGATCGTGTAAACTCGATAATGCCAATGTCCCATTTGCAGTATTTATAATCCCTGCATTTGTCATTCCTACTGATGCTATAAATAGTCCAACACCTGCTGTAACAGCATTTTTAAGATCTTTTGGGATACAATTTATTATTTGTTCCCTTAAACTTGTAACCGTTAAAATTATAAATAACACACCCTCTATAAATACACCTAAAAGTGCCATTTGCCATGTATATCCCATCTGTAAAACGACCGTATATGCAAAGAATGCGTTAAGCCCCATTCCTGATGCAAGTGCAATTGGATAATTTGATAAAAATGCCATAACGAAACATGATATTGTTGCTGATAATGCAGTTGCAACAAATACAGCCCCCGCATCCATTCCTGCCTCTGCCAGCATATTTGAATTTACCGCTAATATATATGCCATTGTCATAAATGTAGTAATACCAGCGATTATTTCTGTTTTCACATTTGTACCATGTTCACTTAATTTAAACACCTTTTCTAGTAAATTATTTTGGTTAGCTTTTTGTTGAGTAGCTTGCATAACTCTTCCCCCCATTTTATATATTTTCAAAGTTATAATAATGTTTTTTAGAAATGAATGTGTGCAAATAGATTTGCTTTCGAGGAGAGTTCAATAGATATTTACATACTACAAGGAATTTATTTTGTAGAGTAAAATGCTTTTTGAAAATCTAATTAAAAAGGTGCCTACTTCAACTAAAGTAGACACCTCTAATATCTTATCCAAATCAAGTTTTTATTTTATACTTTTAAATTATGTTCTAAAATTAAAAATTCTATTTTATATTCTTAAAAAAGTATAGACTAATCCCTTGATTATCATGATATCTAGGTGGCGCTCTCGCGGAAGCTCTCCTAATTAACTAATATTAAGCAGGCTTCCTGGCTTACAGATCAACGCGTTACTTTCCTTCTCACATACAAATGGCATGCAATGGATTATTAAGTATTGCTCCCTAGAATACAGTGACCGGATCGCTTAGGATTCTAACCTAATTTCCTTTTATTCAAACTTCTGGCGAAATTTGACCACTTAATATCATAATAATATTCATTTCTATGGAAAAATAGTAGCACATTATGGAATTATTTGTCAACTTTTTTTACACATTTTTATTATATTTTTTCCTTTTATATCCATTATTTTATTGTTCTTGGTATATGATTTTATATATAATAAAAGTATATATAAAAACCCTCTAAATATATTAGAAAGGATGATAAACATATGAAAAACATGCATGATTTTTATTGTGGAACTATGTTTGATGCTTATGAGTTTTTTGGTGCTCATATTTACAGCAAAAATGGTACTAAGGGAATTATTTTCAGGGTTTATGCTCCTAGCGCAAAAGAAGTCCAAATTATAAGTGACTTCAACAGTTGGGATGGATCTAATGGAAAAATGGAGCAAATAGAAGAAAGCGGCATTTTTACTTATTTTTCTGAAAACGCTGAATTAGGAATGTATTACAAATATCTAGTATTTGATCAAAATGACAATTGTACGGAAAAAACTGACCCATATGCATTTTTTATGGAGCTTAGACCTAAAAGTGCATCTAGAATAGTTGATTTAAATACATATAAATTTAACGACAATCAATGGATGTTAAATAGAAGCAAGAATTTTGATAAACCTTTAAACATCTATGAACTTCACTTCGGTTCTTGGAAACAAAAGACTGATCAAGATGTTTTAAAATCTAGAGTTCTTAAACAAAATTCATCTATTGGTGGGGACAAAAGCATAAATGCAAGTCAACTTGGGCATGACTTAAATTTAGAAAACTACATAAATACTGAATACGATTTAAACAAGCCTATCGATATAACCGAAAGATGGTTTAATTATATGGAAATAGCTCCACAACTTATAAAATACGTTAAGGAGAATAACTATACCCATATAGAGATACTTCCCCTTTGTGAACATCCATCTGACTGTTCTTGGGGATACCAAATAACTGGATTTTTCAGTCCAACTGCTAGATACGGTAAACCAGAAGATTTAATGGCATTTATCGATTTATGCCATAAGGAAAACATAGGTGTAATTATGGATTTTGTTCCTGTTCACTTTGCTCTCGATTCGTATTCGCTTTGCCAATTTGATGGTGAAGCTCTATACGAATATCCAAATCATGATATTGGTTATACTGAATGGGGTTCTCATAGTTTTAATTATTATCGTGGTGAAGTAAGAAGTTTTCTTCAATCTGTTGCAAACTTCTGGATTGAAAAATATCATATAGATGGTCTTCGTATGGACGCGATAAGCAATCTTATATATTGGAAAGGTGATTCAAATCGTGGTGTAAATGAAGGTGGTATTGAGTTTTTACAAATTATGAACAAGAATTTGCAAAAGCTTCATAAAGACGTTATGTTAATTGCCGAAGATTCTTCAGACTACCCTAAAGTTACTGAATCTGTTGAAGAAGGCGGTCTTGGATTTGACTATAAATGGGACATGGGTTGGATGAATGATACACTTTCATATTTTGAAAAAGAACCTTGGCAAAGAAGCAATCTATATCATAAAATAACTTTTTCTATGATGTATTTTTACAATGAAAAATTCCTTCTTCCTTTCTCACATGATGAAGTTGTTCATGGTAAAAAAACTATCTTAGATAAAATGTGGGGGTCTTATGAAGATAAATTTAGCCAAGCGAAATTACTTTATACTTATATGTTCACACACCCTGGTAAAAAATTAAACTTTATGGGTAATGAACTTGGACATTTTAGAGAATGGGATGAAAAAAGAGAACTTGACTGGAATCTATTAGAATATCCTATGCATGATTCTTTTAAAAGATTTATCGACGACCTTAATGGTTTTTATCTAAATTCACCAGTTCTGTATAAAAACGAATATTCTCGCACAGGTCATAAATGGATACAAGCTGATGATACAGAAAAATGTGTCTATGTGTATGAAAGAATCTATGGTGATGAAAAAATTGTGATATTCTTAAATACTTACTGCGATAATTATGAAAATTATTCAGTTAAATTTGATGACTCTGTCCAACTTGAATTAATCTTAAATACTGATTGGCAAAAATACGGCGGTAAAAGCGAGGAAGTTCCTGAACTTATAGACTCTATCGATTTATATCACCAAGATGCTGGACATTTATATTCAAGAAACACTTATTCTCCACATGGCGATGTCAAATACACTACTTTAGAAAATCCAAAACATTTATCTAAAAAAGAAATGGCTGGAGCAGGCAAAAACTATCAAATATCAATTTCATTACCTGCATATTCTGCTAAGGTATATAAAGTTATCGGATAATATTTAGTGAAAAAAGGTTCACATAGTTTCTAAACTATTGAACCTTTTTATTTATGTATTAATTTAAATTATTATTTTGCTGGATGTTCTGGTATAACAGCATGGAAAGTTAAATCAGCATCGCTATCATTTATTAATATATGAGTATGACCTTGTGGACAGTAATGACATAATCCAGCTTCTACTCTTTCTTCTTTTCCATCATATATTACTTTACCTTTACCAGATGTGAAAAATATTATTTCACTATTAGTTTCATGAGTATGTTCCCCTATTGATGCCCCTGGTTCTAATCTTCCAAAGATTATTTTATTATTTTCGTCTACATGCATTCTTGCATTTAATGCCTTTTCTCCACCTTTAAAATTTGCCAATGCTTTTTCTTCAATTTTATTAATATCTAGTATCATTGTGTTATCCCCCTTGTTTTTGATTCACATATATACTGTGTTCTAAAAATATTATAATACAATATTTGTAAAAAACTTATTTATTTTTTAATTCTTATTTTCTAATAACTCCATAAGGATTTTCTAAATTCTATTTTTAACGCACATGTAACAATAATTAACATCATTTCCTATGTACTACAAAAAAAGTAGAAGTATACCAATTGATTTACTCCTACTTTCCTGTTTTAATTATATTAAGTTTTCATTCTAATTTATCTTATTTTTTGAGCATTTTATTGACTCTATACAGTAAGCTATTGTCTGAACTAACCATATAATTGTAACCATTACTAGTGGCATAATTCCAAAATCAAAGA
>ERZ791879.1360-NODE-1360-length-10998-cov-2.338664_pt1 | contig 10998 bp, 10 predicted proteins | sample MGYA00510162_ERZ791879 | MGnify/ENA primary metagenome ERZ791879 (study PRJEB30046, sample SAMN00792113) | human gut metagenome | study: EMG produced TPA metagenomics assembly of the A metagenome-wide association study of gut microbiota in type 2... | reverse complement strand
GACGATCGTAACCAACGGAGATCAGACAGATACCATCTACGAGGGCATGGACAAACAGCTTACCTTTGAGCAGTCCCTCCGAAGCCGTGAGTTTGAGCCGGATGCACCGAACTACACCCCGCGTATTTCCGGCATTCTTCACATTGAAAACGGACGTTATAACTATGCCATGTCCATCTTAAAGAGCAACAACGGCAACCCGGATGCCTGCAACCGTTACACTTTTGCTTACGAGAATCCGGTAGCAGGTGAGGGACATTTCATTCATACTTACATGCACGACGGCAATCCGCTCCCGAGCTTTGAGGGCGAGCCGAAATTAGTAGGAATCTTAGACGATATGGATGCTTTTACTGAGCTGCTGTGGAACAGCTTAAACCCGGACAACAAGGTTTCCCTGTTTGTGCGCTACATCGATATCACAACCGGCGCATATGAGACGAAAATCGTGAATAAGAACAAGTAAGACGAAAAGTTAGGAAAAACAGGAGAGACAAATGCCAATGGGCAGCAAAGCTGCCAAACAAAAGAAAGGAAGAACGTGACGATGAACGAGATGGAATTAAAGTATGGCTGTAACCCGAATCAGAAACCGGCAAGAGTTTTTATGAACGATAACAAAGACCTTCCATTCCAGGTACTGAGCGGAAGACCAGGCTACATCAACCTGCTGGATGCATTTAACGGCTGGCAGCTGGTAAGAGAACTGAAAAAAGCAACCGGACTTCCGGCAGCAGCTTCCTTTAAGCATGTATCCCCGGCCGGAGCTGCAGTTGGTCTGCCGCTTTCCGAGACCCTGGCAAAGATCTACTGGGTTGACGACATGGGCGAGCTTTCTCCGTTAGCAAGTGCCTATGCAAGAGCGCGTGGTGCGGACCGCATGTCTTCCTTTGGTGATTTCATTTCCCTGTCCGATGTCTGCGATGTTTCTACCGCAAAGCTCATCAAGCGTGAGGTTTCTGACGGTGTCATTGCACCGGGCTATGAGCCGGAAGCACTGGTCATCTTAAAAGAAAAGAAAAAAGGCAATTACTGCGTAATCCAGATCGACCCGGATTATGAGCCGGAGCCGATCGAGCGCAAGCAGGTGTTCGGTGTAGTCTTTGAGCAGGGCAGAAATAACTTGGATATCAACAAAGAGATGCTGGACAACGTAGTAACTGAGAATAAGGAAATCCCGGATCAGGCAAAGATCGATCTGGTAATTTCCCTCATCACCTTAAAATATACCCAGTCCAACTCTGTGTGCTACGCAAAGGACGGTCAGGCCATCGGCATCGGCGCAGGCCAGCAGTCCCGCGTACACTGCACCAGACTGGCAGGCCAGAAAGCGGATAACTGGTTTTTACGCCAGGCACCGCAGGTATTGAACCTGCAGTTCGTGGATGGGATTAAGCGTGCAGACCGCGACAATGCGATTGACGTTTACATTGGTGACGAGTACATGGATGTTTTGGCAGATGGTACATGGGAGAAGACTTTCAAGGTAAAACCGCCGGTATTCACCAAGGAAGAAAAACGCGCATGGTTAGACCAGATGACCGATGTGGCACTGGGCTCCGATGCATTCTTCCCGTTTGGCGATAATATCGAGCGTGCATATAAGAGCGGCGTGAAATACATTGCACAGCCGGGCGGCTCTGTTCGCGATGACAACGTGATCGAGACCTGCAACAAATACAACATGGCGATGGCCTTCACCGGCATCCGCCTGTTCCACCACTAGGAGATACGGGAAACCGGCAGCAGCCAGAACATGCAGGGTTGCTGCATCCCTCATGTTTGCCGGAGTGGAACAAAAAACATGAAATTGGAGGATGAAAAGATGTTTATTACCTGTTTAGACTTAGAAGGAGTTCTGGTACCGGAAATCTGGATCGCATTCGCTGAGACCAGCGGCATCCCGGAGTTAAAGCGCACCACCCGCGATGAGCCGGACTACGACAAGCTGATGAAATGGCGTCTCGGAATCTTAAAGGAGCACGGACTTGGCTTGAAGGAGATCCAGGAAACCATCGAGAAGATCGACCCGATGCCGGGGGCAAGAGCGTTTCTGGATGAGCTCCGGGAGCTGGGACAGGTAATCATCATCAGCGATACCTTCACCCAGTTCGCAAAGCCGCTCATGAAAAAGCTGGGCTGGCCAACCATTTTCTGCAACGAGCTGGAAGTAGCAGAAGACGGCGAGATCACCGGATTCAGAATGCGCATTGAGCAGTCCAAGCTCAGTACTGTTAAGGCGCTGCAGTCCATCGGCTTTGAGACCATTGCCAGCGGTGACAGCTACAATGACCTTGGCATGATCCGCGCCAGCAAGGCCGGCTTCCTCTTTAAGAGCACCGATCAGATCAAGAACGACAATCCGGATCTTCCGGCGTACGAGACCTATGAGGAGCTGCTGGCAGCGATTAAGGCAGCAGTATAAAACAGAACACAGAGATACTACCATGAGTAAAAGGGCAGATTCCCGGCTGTGCAGGGATCTGCCTTTTGTGCCTGGCGGATTTGAAAACCGATATCTGATTTACAGGAAGGAGAAACTATGCGTACAAAACGATTAGGTGATATGCTTCTGGAAATGGGACTGATCACACAGGAGCAGTTAAAGCAGGCCCTGGAATTCCAGTCCAGAGAAAAAGGCCGTCTGGGCTCTATTCGGATCGAGCATAACTTTATTACGGAGCGGCAGCTGATCGATGCCCTTCGCATGCAGCTTGGTATTGAATATATTGACCTGACCAAGGTGGACATAGCGCCGGAGATGTCCCGGTATGTCCCGAAAAATCTGGCAAAGCGCATGAGCATTGTACCGGTGCGCTGCTCGAAGGAGGAGCTGTTTCTGGCCATGGCAGATCCGCTCAACTTTATGGCGGTGGAGGAGGCACAGCGCACTTCCAGGAAGCGTATTGTGCCGATGATCGCTTCAGAACAGGCTGTCCAGCATGCCATCAACGTGCTCTATGGCAATGAAGGCGCAGCTCAGGCCATGGCGCAGATCCGTGCGGAGAATGCGGCCACCATGGAAACAGAGACAGCGGCCCGGTCATCTGAAAGTCAGGAAAACGCAACCCCGATGGTGCGCCTGGTCAATTCCATCATCGAGCGGGCCTATACGGAGAATGCATCCGATATCCATTTTGAACCGACGCAGGAGGAGCTGATCGTCCGCATGCGTATTGACGGCCAGCTGCACCGCATCATGGTCATTCCGGGAGAGCTGAAGGATTCCGTGATATCTCGTCTGAAGATCATGTCTCACATGGATATCGTGGAAAAGCGGATCCCGCAGGATGGACGCGCAGTCCTTTCCGTAAAAGAAACGGAGCTGGATATGCGAACCTCCACGCTGCCGACGATCTATGGCGAAAAGGTGGTGATCCGTATCCTGCGCAGAAATGAGGAAACCCTGAACCGGCGCGGTATCGGTATCCCGCCGCTTGAGGATGCCAAGATCGACAAGCTGCTGGGCCTGACTTCCGGTGTAATCATGATCGTGGGACCGACTGGTTCCGGTAAATCCTCTACCATGTATACCCTGATCCGTGAGCTGATTTCCGACCGGACAAACCTGATCACGCTGGAGGATCCGGTGGAGTATCATATGAAAGGTGCAACGCAGGTGCAGATCAACGAAAAGGTCGGACTGACCTTTGCTTCCGGTCTGCGTTCTATCCTGCGCCAGGACCCGGATATCATCTGTGTTGGTGAGATCCGGGACGGCGAGACTGCAGAGATCGCCATGCGCGCCGCTATGACCGGGCACCTGGTCATCACCACGATCCATACCGAGGATGCCATTTCCGCCATTGACCGGCTGCGTGATATGGGTGTACCGCCTTATCTGATCGCGGCAGGCCTGCGCGGTGTCATTTCCCAGCGTCTGCTGCGCCGCATCTGTCCAAGCTGCAGAGAGCAGATCGTGCCGCCCAAGAAAGCCCTGGAGCTTGCGAAAATACCGGATATTCCAGGCAGGATCTACTGGCACGGAGCCGGCTGTGACCACTGCTTCCGCTCCGGCTACCGCGGACGGATCGGTGTATTTGAGGTTATGGTGATCCAGGAAGGCCTGCGCCGCTGCATTATGGAAGGAGCAGACCGGCCGCGCTTTATGGAGGCTGCGAGAAGGGAGAGCGCGTATATCCCGATGTCAGAGCATGCACAGAAGCTTCTGGACAATGGAACTACAACCGTGGACGAGATCATCCGAACGCTGTCCATCTTCTAAACAGGAAAAGAAAGGAACAATCCGAATATGTATCGATATACCGCAGAAATACTGATCGCAATAGCAGCAGAAAAAGGAGCCTCAGATGTGCACCTGATTGCGGGCCTGCCGCCAAAATGCCGGATTGACGGCCAGATCCGCAGCCTGACAGACGAACCCCTGTCTTACGAGGACTGCGAGGAGCTTGGAAGACAGCTGGCAGGGGAACATGTCAGAAGGATAGACCAGATCGGCCAGCTGGATTTTTCCGCAACGCTTGCAGGACGGCGAATCCGGATCAATCTGTTTCGCCAGAAGGGTGCGCTTTCCGCTGCGCTGCGCCTGTTAAGCAATACCATCCCAAGACTAAAGGAGCTGGGACTGCCGGATGCCGTGCGCCAGTTTTCCCACTGGAATAAGGGTATTGTTCTGGTGACCGGTGAAACCGGAAGCGGAAAGTCCACTACTCTGGCAGCCATTCTGGATCAGATCAACCAGACAAGACCCGTCCACATCATCACCCTGGAAGATCCGATCGAGTACGTGTATACCCCGCAGCGCGCCATCATTAACCAGCGTGAGGTGGGCGTGGATGTAGAAGACTATGAGCATGGGCTTTACGCATCCCTGCGGGAAGACCCGGATGTGATCCTGATCGGTGAGATGCGGACGCCGGAAACCATCGAGACCGCTCTGGTGGCGGCAGAAACCGGGCACCTGGTTTTTTCTACCATTCATACAAACTCCGCAGTCGACAGTATCGACCGGATTGTAGGAGTGTTCCCGGAAAATAAGCAGCCGCAGATCCGTCTGCAGCTGTCCATGACATTGAAAGCAGTTCTGGCACAGCAGCTGGTACCGCGTGCCGAAGGGAAGGGGCGCGTGGCAGCCTGCGAGCTTATGATGATCACGACTCCGATCCGGAATCTGATCCGGGACGGCCGCACTCCGCAGATGCAGAGTTATCTGTTGTCCGGAGCAAAGGATGGTTCTGTTACGATGGACCATTCCCTGCTTGAGCTGGCTCAGCGCGGCGTGATCATGCCGGAGACCGCAATGGAATCTGCGTATGATCCGGCCGAGCTGCAAAAGAGCTTTTTGTTACGCTAAAATGAGTTATGAAATTAAAAACAAATAATTTGTCATAAAAGACAGCGTATTTGTCGTAATTTGATGTATTTTATTTAGTACAATAACGCTTCGGAAATAAGTGTTTCTTTACAACGAAATAGTAAGGTGATAAAATCAGAAAGAAAATCTGAAAGGCTATTAAGAATTTCTTCATAACCTTGTAAGACATGCGCTTGGAGGTTGAGATATGCCGACTTTTTCATATCGGGCACTCGGCAGAGACGGAAAGGAAGTCCGCGGTGTGCTCCAGGCAGAAACAGAAACGGCTGCCGCAACCAGGGTCCGGGACAGCTATCCGGTACTGCTAAGCATCAGCCGCGAGGCTGAAAAGAAAAAACAGACAAGCCTGCTGCAGATGGAAATTGGTAATAAGCAGATCAGGACCAAGGATTTATCCATTCTCTGTTCTCAGTTTGCCATCACGCTTCGCTCAGGAATGTCCATATCCCGTTCCATGCAGATGCTTGCGGGGCAGTGCAGCGATAAACGTCTGCGCAGGGTCATGGCGGAAGCAGCCACAGAGGTTGCAGCAGGAAGCACTGTGGCTGCAGCACTGGAGAAGCACCGGGAACGCTTTCCGCTTACCTTTATCGAGACGATCCGGGCAGGCGAACAGTCCGGTACCCTGGACCAGTCCTTTGAACGGCTGCACAAATACTATGACAAGGCTTATAAGACTACAGAGAAAATCAAAAGTGCTCTCACCTACCCCATATTTGTCATTGCGATCGCGGTAGTGGTCGTCATCATTGTTATGGCCAAGGTAGTCCCGACGCTGGCTAATGTATTTGAGGATCTGGGAGGAAAGCTTCCGCTTATGACCCGGATGCTCATCGGCACGTCAGACTTCTTCGCTGCGTGGTGGCTGGTCATGATCGCGTTCTGGGCTGTCTTTATTCTTGCATTCCGCATGTATACAAAGACACCGGACGGAAAAATCCGGAAGGCCAAAATAGCGTTATCACTGCCGTTAGTGGGCATCATCAACCAGATGAACGCCGCAGCGCAGTTTGCCAATACCATGTCCGTTCTTCTGGCAGCAGGCATCACGCTGGACCAGGCCGTGGAAACCACAGCCAGGGTCATGGATAACGCGCTGTTCCGGGACGAGGTCCAGGCCATGCGCGGAACCATTGAGCAGGGCCGTACCCTGACAGACTGTCTGAAGGGCAGGAAGCATTTTCCACAGACCATGATCGATATGTGCGCGGTAGGAGAAGAAACTGGTGAGCTGGAGGATACGTTAGAGAATGTAGCGGATTACTACACCAACGAAGCCGATTTCCGGATCCAGAGACTCCTGGCCATGCTGGAGCCGACGCTGCTGATCCTGCTGTCCATCTTTGCTGGATTCATTGTGGTGTCGATCTACCTTCCGATTTTCACCATGTATGATCTGATGTGATGAAAAACGGTATGCAACACGATTGAAACGAAGGCTCTCCTTCGATCAATAATAAAACTTTTACAAAAGGAGACTCAAAACATGAAAAGCTTATTCAAAAAGATTCGTGGAAACAAAAAAGGCTTTACCCTGGCAGAGCTGCTGGTAGTAGTAGCAATCGTGGGTATTCTGGTTGCAATTTCTATTCCGGTGTTTACTTCTCAGCTTGCTAAAGCAAGAAAGGCAACCAACCAGGCAAACATGAGAGCAGCAAAGGCAGCAGCAGTGGCACAGTACTTAACTGATAATGAAGATGGTAAGGCAGCTGTGTATTATGATTATGATTTAGAAAAGGGAACTGCAACAAAAGGAACTGCGGATTCCACTCTTACTGCTACAGCTATTGAAGATGCAGTATCTGATAAACGCTATACAGCTATTCAGGTTTCTGTTAAGGCAGCTGACATTTCAACTGATGGTAATACTGGTAATACTACAGTTGAAAGTGAAGGCGATGTTGTAATCTATGTAAAATAATTCTGAAACCACATACAGTGGAAGAGAGGATGGGGTTTCCCATCCTTTCTTTACTATATGGAAGAAAATGAGTCAGTGGGAGGAGCTTTTTATGATAAAAAACAGAAAAAATCAGGCTTTTACCTTATCTGAACTCCTCGTAGTGGTTGCCATCGTCGGTATCCTGGTGGCGATCAGCATTCCGGTTTTTGCTTCTCAGCGTGAGAAAGCGAGACGTGCAGTGGACATGGATACAGCCAGGAAAATTAAGTCAGCACTGGTTTTGGCCTATAACAATGAGGAAATTCAGGTTCCCAAAAGCACCAGTGCCAACGGATACGGTACATGGGTTATGCTTTGCAACGGCACAACAGAATACGCACCTCAGGCTTACCGCGACAACGGAAAAACAGTAAAAGGCATGTGGTGCGGTGCGAATAAAGGCGTTACCGTTCACGGTCATACCGTAGATCATGACTGGACCTATAACAAGGATGTGGAGAATATCCTGAAGGCATATGGCCTGGATGCAGTTGCCCTGCGCACGCACAGCAACGGAGATAAAAACGGCTGGGACTGGATCATCATTGAGGTTGGCTACAACGAAAAAGGCGAATTCATCAGCAGAATGTATTCTGGTTATAAAAATCAGAATGGCGCTGCAGGACAGGAAAAGAATCCGTCCAATCTCGAAAAAATGTTATACAAAACAGCTTCATAATCTGGGAGAATATTATGCTACATATCAGTTTTGGCCTCACAGCCTACATCCTCTGTATCACCTTTTTTCTGGGCTGCTGCCTGGGAAGCTTTGCGGACTGCCTGGCCATGCGCCTGTTATCGGGAGAGTCGGCCCTTGCCGGACGTTCCCACTGCGACAGCTGCGGCCATGTTTTGGGTGCGCCGGACCTGGTGCCTCTGTTCTCCTGGCTTTTTTTAAAGGGCAGATGCCGCTACTGCGGCACAAAGGTTCCGGCGGAGTGCTTTTTCACCGAGCTGCTTGCTGGGATCGGCTGCTGCATGGTGGTTTATCGTTTTGACCTGTCCGTCATGAGCCTGCGGGGTGTTCTTCTCGGTCTGATCCTTCTGACCATGGCTCTGACCGATTTTCATGGCTGGATCATTCCGGACCGGCTGCAGATGGCGGGCTGTCTGGTGTTTCTGGTGACGGCCTTCCTTTTGCCGGAACCGGTGTCCCGTATACTGCATGGTTTGCTTTTTGGAACGGTGCTTGGCGGCGGAATGCTGCTTTTATCCCTTCTGTTTGACCGGCTGACCGGAAAGGAAAGCCTTGGCGGCGGGGATATCAAATTGTTTTTTATGACCGGGCTGTATCTGAATTCAGCCTGGGAGCTTTTGTTTTATCTGATCTTAAGCTGCCTGCTTGGACTCGGGCTCGCGGCACTGCGCAAATCGCAGCGGCTTCCGTTTGGACCGGCAATCGCGGCGGCGTGCTTTGTGATGATACTATATGGAGACGTTATGACCCGGTGGTATACCGGATTATTTTAAGCGGAGTACATACGATGAAAAATTGCTTGGGAATTGAAATTGGACATTACCGCATTAAAATTGCATATATAGAGCGGGGCGAGCTGAAGAAATATGTGTCGGTCCGCCTGGATAATGATACGCTTACGGATATGAAATTATATGCGGAGTTTATACAGGATGTATTGCGCGAAAATAACATTCGCTGCAAAAATGTAGTGTTTGCGCTGCGTCAGGATGATACCTATGTAAAACGCTGCAGGCTGCCGCTGATGACAACAGACCAGCTGAAGCTGAATCTTCCCTATGAGTTCCACGACTATATCGGAGAGGAGCTGGGGGCGTATCAGTTTGACTATGCAGTGATCGAACGGACGGAGGAGCAGCTGGATCTTCTGGCGGCTGCCTGCCGGAAAGAGCTTTGCGGACAGTTTAAGAAGCTAGCCAGATTGTCGCATTTGAAGCTGGTAGGACTTGTTCCTTCCGTGGTGGGTCTGGAACGGATTCTGGAGCATATGCAGAACGGGGAGCGGGATAAGGATTTCGCGGTGGTTGACCTTGGAACAAAGGCATTGCGCGTGCATTTTTTCCGAAAAGGGATTTATGACATTACCCGTACCATGGAACCGGGCTGCGAGGAGATCGAACGGCTGCACCGGGGTGACAGGACAAGGCTGGATGAGCTGGATATGGATGCGGAAGATGCATTCTGGACAGCACAGAGTGAGAAGGCGATCGACAGGCACCTGCAGGACCGTTATCAGAGCATTGCGGTACAGGTTATGCGTGTCCTGAACTTCTATAGCTTCAACAATGCGGATAATACCATCGATACGCTTTATTACTGTGGAGGAGGCGCGCGATACCGGGCCCTGATCAGCGAGCTTGCGGAAACGGTGGAAATTCCGGTAAAAAGCATAGGCGAGCTTCTTCCTGATGCAGAGGAAAACAACAGCCCGGAATGGGTAGACAGTCCGCAGACGGTTGGCGTGCTGCTTGATTAAGGAGGTATATCGTGGCTGATTTAAAAACTATCGCGAATATCCAGATTGGCGGTCCGAAATACCCGAGCAAAAAGCGGATCAATCTGTATCAGCGCGAATTTAAGAAACGCGTAATCGCGGCGCAGCTCTCTGCGTTTGCGGTATTTCTGGTTTTTTTATATGGCTTTGTCCAGGTGGGCATCGTCATGCCGCTTCAGGAGGCAGAGCGCGTGGAGCAGGATTATCAGCGCATGGAGAAGCAGCTGGCTGCCATGAAGCAGGCAAACAGCGTCATGCCGGAGGTGCAGGAGGCATATGCCCACTATGGCAGTGCCTGGCAGAATGAGAAGGAGCGCCAGATCCCGGACCGGCTGAAAATCACGGCGCTCATAAAGGACCGGGTATTCCCGCTCTGCAGGCATATTCCAGCTGTCTCGATCGTGGATGATCATGTGGAGTTTCTTTGTGAGCTGGAGCGCGGAAGCATGCTTGCGGAGCTGGTAAGACAGCTTGAGGAGGATGAGTCTGTCCGCTATGTGACGGCATCTCTGGAAGCATCGGATGATGCGAACGCTGCCGCTGCATTTAGTACGAAACTGGCGCTCAATAAAAGGGTGGTGGCACATGTGACAGTTTACTTTAAAGTTCCTGGAGAGAGTGGGGAAGAAAACGGATGAGATCCTTAATGCAATATGTACTGACAAGAACACAGAAGCTGGTTCTTGTGCTCCTTGCGCTGCTGGTGCTGCTGGCCGGCTGGTATGTAGAAATTTACACGCCGATCCAGGACCGCATTCGGGCAGCTGATACAGCCGGACTGGAGGATGAGATGGCCCTGGAGCAGATGAAAGCCTCCAGGATCAAGGCCATGCAGGCGGAGATTGACGAAAACCGGGCCTCCGGTGCGCCGGTCGTTCCTTCCTACAACAATTTCAAGCAGGAGCTGGAACAGCTCAATGAGGTGTACGGCCGCGCCTATGAGTTTTCGTTTACTTTCTCGGAGCCGGAGGTGGATGGAACTGGTGTACGCCGCAACATTGCAGTGTACTGTGAGGCAGAAAATTATGATGTGGCAGCAGAGCTGATGCGTCAGATCCTGCAGGGACCGTACCGCAGCATGATCCATGACGTCAGCATAAACAGCATGACAAGCGCACTTGCGAATCAGATGGCGGACCTTAAGAAAGGGCGTGTATCCCTTTCCTTCAATATGACCTACTATGAGACCACCGTAGGCGCGGACAGCCTGGAGGGACTACCGGCCGAGGAGACACCGCAGGAACAGGCAG
>ERZ791879.1359-NODE-1359-length-11000-cov-2.773961_pt1 | contig 11000 bp, 7 predicted proteins | sample MGYA00510162_ERZ791879 | MGnify/ENA primary metagenome ERZ791879 (study PRJEB30046, sample SAMN00792113) | human gut metagenome | study: EMG produced TPA metagenomics assembly of the A metagenome-wide association study of gut microbiota in type 2... | reverse complement strand
CCAAGCCGATGATGGCGGTGCTGGAACGCGAGGCGTCCGGCAACGCGAACCTCACAGGTCTTCCCGCCACCACCATGACGGCGTTCCGTGCGGCACTGAACCCGGATCGCAGCAAGCGCTGCACTCCGGAGCAACTGCTGCAGGCGATCACCGTGGACGCGTTCAACCCCGGCGCCTGGCAGCAGTACGACGATGACGCCGCGCAATCCGGTCAGACGGATGTGATGCGCCCTTTTGACCATACCGGTCTGCGCAACCCGCGTCTGTTATGGCGCCCGAATGAGCCGGCCGAATCAGGTGAGAAGCCGACTGCAGCCGTCACCAAGGCAGGAATGCCAAGGCAAACCGCAATGCCCGGCGTTCGGCCCGCTTTGCAGCGGATCATCGGACAATCGGCGCCCTCACCGTATGCGACGGTTCCGCCGATTCCGAGGCTCCCAAACGCCAGCCAAGCCACTGACGCTGCATCCGCCAGTCTTCGACGGCTACCATCAATCGGGACAGGAGCAGATGCCGGAACCTCGGACGGAACCGTACCGCTCCGGGGAGCACCGCTACCGGGAAATATCGCGTCTTCTCAGGCACCCGGCAACGACCAGACGGCGCCGATGTCCCGCCTCACCCCACCTATGCCGCCGACCATGCCGGTCGGCACCGAAGCGACCGAATCGTTGCGCCCACAGCCGACATCGGTTCTGCCCGCCTCCACCATGCCATTCGATTCCACGGTCAGCGTCGGACGAACCATGCCCATGCAACCGCAGCCGACGACGGCCCTACCCACGGACGATGCGGACATGACCGGAGCAACGGCCGTAATCAAGCCGTCATCATCCGCCGACACCGCGGCAACCCTGGCGATGGATGATCCAGCGTGGTCGGGGCGCCAGCAGATCCCCACCATGACCATGCCGCCGCTGAGCCCCCAGCAGATCTTCGCCGACCCTGATGAAGCCGCAACGCCAACGACCGCAATGCAACCCGCACAGCCCGCACAGCTCCAGCCAGCCGCGCAATTTCAGCTGTCCATGCAAGCCATGCCGACAGCGCAGGCCATGCCGCCGATGGCCATGAACCCGGCAGACATCAAGCGCCAGACCTATCTGCGTCAAGGCACGCCGCTGCTCGCCGCATGGGCAGCGCCCATAGCCGCAATGGCCGCGAGCATGCCGTTGGCGGCAATGGTCGCAGCCACGCTGCTGTGCTGGCTGCTGCTGACGATCGGCTATTCGACAGACGCCCAGCTGCAACGCGAATACAGACGCGGCGGCACACACAGCGCCGGCGACACCGCGATGCGCATCATCACGCTGCCATGGCACGCCCTCAGGGGGTTGCCTGCGGCAATAGGGCGCGGGCTGCTCGCCGTCGCGACGCTGGCGCTGGGATCCACCCTCGCGACGCTGATCTTCAGTCTGCCGGTCGTAAACACGCGGTTCGCCATAGGCGGCATCACCATTGTGGTACCCATCATCGCCGCCTCCCCCGTGTCCCCGTCGGGTCTGGCTCTGTCCATCTGCGCGGCGATCAGCTGGATCATCGGTATGCTGGCGCCCGCGCCGACCATGCTGCGACTTGGCACCGGCATCCTGCTCGGTCTCAACCGGCCCGCGGGCTCCAGCGGCGCAGGCATGCTCCCCGAATCGTCCGACAACGAAACCGCTCCCGCGATATCCGCCCAACATTCCGGGCGTGAATTCGCCGTATGGATCGCATGGGCGGTGATTACACTCTCAGCGTGCACGCTGCTCGGTCTCGGACAGGGCATCAACTGGTGGCCGCTGCCCTCCAACGTCGCATAACATCCCCATCCCAGCTGCATGCCGAGCGACGGCAATGCCCGGTTTGTAGCCATTGTCACGTTCCATCATGCGGCAAACGGCGCAACCCGCCGCCGGAAAAGCGAACCCTTCTACTACTATGGGCAACAAACCGGCAGGAAAGGGATAACTGTGGCACAAAAGAATCAGAACGCGAAGCGCAACACCAGGGCAAGCCGTCGCGCCGCCGAAGAGAAGGCGGCGCAGGAGAAGGCGGAGCAAGCGGCCAAGGAGCGCAAGCAGCAAACCATCATCGGCGCGGTGGTCGTCGCCATCATCGTCGTGCTGGTGGCAATCGCCGGCTTCGCCATCTATGGAGCCATTCACAAGAACGACGTGGCGAAGAGCACCACCGAGGAGCAGGCATACCAGCAGCTGCAAAAGGTCGAGACCAAGCCATCGGCGGCCGACGACAAGGGCGGCATCCTCATCTCCAGCGAAGGCTATGGCAAGAAGGTGTCCGGCGCCCCCACCGTCGCCGTGTACATGGATCCGCTGTGCCCCGGCTGCGGCGAGTTCAACCGCCAGACCGATCCCACGCTGATCTCGCTGGTGGACGCGGGCCAGATCAACCTGGAAATCCACCCGATGTCGTTCATGGACGAATACTCGACCGACGAATATTCCAGCCGCGCCACCGGCGCCATCCTGTACATCGCCAGCAATGACGACAACCCCGATCACCTGCTCAAGTTCATCTCGAACATCTACACCGAGGACTTCCAGCCCGGTGAGGCCAGCGAATACAAGTCGGTCAAGAACAAGGCGCTCAAGCAGCAGGCGATTGACGCCGGCGTACCGCAGTCCGTGGCCGACAAGGCGTTCAACGGCGAATACAAGAAATGGCTGGATGCCATCAACCTGTACACCCCGAAGCGCCCCGAACTGTGGCAGGTGTCCGGTTCTAACAAGGGTGTCATGAGCACGCCGACCATCACCATCAACGGCAATTACTGGGATCGCAACCAGCTGTCACTCGCCGGTATGAACAACAAGACCGGCATCATCGCGTCGCTGGGCCTGAAGGAAAACGAAGTCGGCCAGAAGGGCACGATGCCGTCGATCGGCGAATCGGGCAAGCCGATCTCGCTGACGACCGGCGAATGACGAATGACCCGTCATGCCCCCGCAAATGAACGATGACACTCCCGTAGACCCGTATCGCGCTGTGATCTTCGACCCCGGCCGGAGGAACCGCAACACGGGTTTGCGACATTCTGAATTGACCAGCGCGGTGAAACTGGTAAGCTAGTCAATCGTTCGATGACACCTGTCCGCATTGTGCGAATGGGGTCCGCCTCCTTAGCTCAGATGGCCAGAGCGGCCGCCTTGTAAGCGGCAGGTCGTCGGTTCGATCCCGACAGGAGGCTCACGGCACGGCATACCGCGTGTCATGTGCGATGCACGGTCGACATGTAGTAAGCTGTGTTTACATATAGTCTTACCTTGTGTAAGTGCCAGAAGCCTTCCCCCAACTTATGGCTTCTGGAAGGCAGAGCGTCCCCCAATTAGCTCTGCCCACAGGGGGGCGGGACAATCCCCTTCTCTCCCGCCCCCTTCTTCTTTATCTTGATATATGTGACCACCCCAGTAGCTCCGCGACAGCCCTTCAGGCAGGGCAAAAAGTACCAAATGTGGGAGTATGGGTGACGGTCGTGCGATGCCCGGCGAAGCATCATCGTGATTGGTTACAATGCTAGCCGTAGCTCATGGAAGGATGACATATGGCCAGGCGGTGGACACCACGACGTTTTGTTCGATTGCGTCGCATTCGGGTGGCGATCTGCGCCGTCGCCGTGGCTCTTGCCTCAACGGTCGCATTCGGCGTCGCCGCACGCAAGACCATCGCACTCAGCATCAACGGCGACACCCAGACCGTCACCACGTATGCCATGAACGTGACGCGCCTGCTTGAAGAGCGGGGCGTCGACGTCAAATCCCATGATCTGGTGCAATCCACCAGCGGCGACATCCTCAGCAATCATGACGTGGTCACGGTCCGCAGCGCATATCAGACGACCATCAGCATCGACGGACAGCGCGTGCCGTTCTGGACCGTGGCGACCAGCGCCTCCCAGCTGCTCGGGTTTTTCCAGCAGAACGAGAACGAGGCCGCGAAAGTCACCGTGGACATCGACAACATCTACAGCCAGCTCACCGGCGGCCTCGTCATCAACGAGTCCGGCCCGGTGACGGTCATCGCCGACGGCAAAACGTCGGTCGCGCCGAATGGCAAGCTTCCCGCCGCGTCGATTCTCGATTCCAAAGGCATCAGCCTCAACAAGGAAGACCGCGTCAGTGTCGAGAAGGACGGAGACAAGACCGTGCTGCGCGTTCAGCGCGTCACCCACGGGCAGGAGACGACGACCGTCGCCATTCCCCATGGTTCGCAGACGATTGTTGATAAGTCGTTGAAGCCAGGAACATCCGTGGTCCGCCAACAGGGGGAAGACGGCGAGAAGAAGCAGGTCTATAACGTCACGTATGTCGATGGCATCACAGAGACTCGAACGCTGATTTCGGAGACGACCACCAAAATCTCCCTCGACACCATCGTCGCCGTAGGCCCGGAGAAGGCCGCCGAACCTTCCGACACCAGCAAGGGGCAAGCCGATAAAGGCAGCGACAACGCCGGCAAGTCGGGCAACAAGTCGAATACCGGCAAGTCGGATGGCAACTCCTCGAACGGCAGCACGTCCGGCGCAAACAAGTCGGATGATACGTCGAACAATGACAAAAACAACGACAAGAACAACGGGAATTCGGGCAACAACGGCAATTCCGGGAACTCAGGGAACTCAGGCAATAGCGGCAACTCCGGAAACTCGGGAAACTCGGGAAACTCGGGAAACTCGGAAAACTCCGGCAACTCCGGCAACAACGGCGGCAACGGCAACTCCGGCAATTCCGGCAGCAGCTCGCAGGGACGCCTATGGCACCCGACCGCCGCGCAGGCCAAAGCCTACGCATCCGGCGCGGCCGCACAGCGCGGCTGGACCAGCTACGACTGGACATGCCTCGACAAGCTGTGGACCCGCGAATCCAGATGGCTGTGGTACGCCGAGAACGCGAAGACCGGCGCCTACGGAATCCCGCAGTCGCTGCCTGCGAGCAAAATGGCCGAGTTCGGCGCGAATTACCGTGACGACGGCGCTGTGCAGATCGACTGGGGGCTGGCGTATATCGCCCAACGGTATGGCAGCCCGTCCAAGGCATGGGAACGCTCCGAACAAATCGGCTGGTACTGATAGCGAGCGTTATGACTGACATGAATCCATCCCCTGCACCTTCCGGAGCATCCGCAGCCGCCGAGAAACCCGCAGTCGCCGGGCGACTGCTCGGCGCGGCCGACATCCGTCACATAGCAGCCGAAGCCGGCATCAGCCCGACCAAGAAATTCGGCCAGAACTTCGTCATCGATCCCGGAACAGTGCGCCGCATCGTGCGCGAGGCCGCGGTCACCGCCGATACGCGGGTGCTGGAAGTCGGCCCCGGATTGGGGTCGCTGACACTGGCCATCCTGGAAACCGGCGCCACGATGACCGCGGTCGAGATCGACCCGCCGGTCGCGCAACGGCTGCCGCATACCATCGACACATACATGCCGGATGCGAGGAACCGCCTCACGGTCATCAACAAGGACGCGCTGGCCCTCACGTCGGCGGACCTCCCCGAGTTCAGCGGCGACGAACCGTTCACCCTGGTGGCGAACCTTCCGTACAATGTGGCCACGCCGATCATCCTGACGCTGCTGGAACGCTTCGACATGCTGACGTCCTTCGTGGTGATGGTGCAGAAAGAAGTCGCGGACCGTCTGACCGCCACTCCCGGCTCGAAGATTTACGGCGCGCCCAGCGTGAAGCTGGCGTGGTACGGCTCGGCGGAACGCGTGGGCAACATCGGGCGTCACGTATTCTGGCCAGCGCCGAACGTGGATTCGGCCCTGGCCGGGTTCACCCGTGTCCAGTCGCATGCGGGCCCGCGCGACCCCCAGTTGCGCCAGCTGACGTTCCAGTTGGTCGACGCGGCCTTCAGCCAGCGTCGCAAAACGCTGCATGCCGCACTCAAGCGCATGGTGCCCGATGAAGTGTTCCACACGGCGGGCATCGACCCGACACGCCGCGGCGAGACGCTGACCATCGACGAATTCGCCGCTCTGGCGACGGCGCTGAGGCAATCGCAGCATGAACAGGGGCAGGCATCATCATGAGCGCCACAGCAATGGACAATGTACGGTCAGCGACACCGGGTCAGGTGCGGCGTTCGCCAAGCGTCCCCGCGCATTGGCCCATCCGCCGTCATGTCGCAGCCGCGGAAACGACACCGGCCGGGCCGCTGCACTCGGTGGAGGTCACGGTTCCCGCGAAAACCAATCTGACGTTGCACGTAGGGCCCGCCCATGAGGAATGGGGCGGACGGCACGCGCTGGACACGATATATTGCGCCATCGGCGTCAACGACGTGGTGACGGCGACCGCCAAGACCCCCGGCAGCGGGTTCTCGCTCGAACTGAGCGGCGAGCATCTGGGTGATCTGGCATCGAGCGGCAGCGACATGCGCCGCAACCATGCGGTGCTTGCGTTGTTCGCGATCGCCAGGGCCGCGGGGCGGGAGCCGGACGTGGCGCTGCATGTGGACAAGCACATTCCCGTCGGTGCCGGATTGGGCGGCGGATCCGCCGACGCGGCGGCGACATTGCTCGCCGTGAACACCCTGTGGGGACTGCACTGGCCGATTGAACGGCTGCGTGATATCGCCGCCACGCTCGGCGCCGATATGCCCTTCTGCCTGGAGGGCGGATATGCGCATGGCACCGGTTTCGGCGAGCGGATCATCCCGCTGGAGGATGATTCATCGTGCGTTCAGACGCTGCGAGACCGCGGATTCGCCGGCCAATTGCTGGTGGGAGCGTACCATGCGCAATTGAGCACGCCGAATGTCTACTCGACCTTCGACAAGATAGGCGCGGGAGACGGCGACGACAACCATCTGCAGCGCGCCGCGGTCGCCTTGCACCCCCGCAGCGGCGAAGCCATCGAAGCCGCCCTGGCCGCCGGGGCATCCCGGTCATTCGTTTCCGGCTCCGGCCCATCGGTCATCGCGTTCGTACCGGACGATGCCGTCGCCCGCCGCGTTCGCACCGCATGGGAGCAATCCGCCACGGTGGATCGCATCATCGCTGCGCAGGCGCCGGCGAGACCGGTCATAACCGTCCTGCCATCCCTGTCTTATCGCGTCAGACAGTGACGCTAATCTGTGTACCAGTCTCGTAAGAAAAGGACGGACCCATGACTCAGCCTTATGACGAACGCGCGGAACGCAAGCGTTACATTCGCCGCCGCCAGCAGATCGTATTCTCCTGTGTCGGCGCGGTGCTTGCCGTCGCCCTGGTCGTGTCGGCGCTGTTCTATTTCCATGTCGGGGGTCTGGGCATAACGGCCACGTCCGCAGTCAAGCCGAATTACGGCGTGCGCGTGCCCTGCTCGACCAAGGACGCCAACGGCAAGAATCAGACATATTCCAACTATGCGAACGTCAAGGTGCGCGTGCTGAACGGCACCAAATTCGTCGGTTTCGCGAAGGCCGTCAGCACCGCGCTGTCGAACCGCCAGTTCAAGGTCACCGGCTGGGACAATTACAAGGGCAAGAAGGTCGAGCGCACCACAATCTATTTCGGCAAGAATGCCATCAACGAGGCGTACACGCTGAACACGAACTTCACGGACGCGGTGATGGTGATGGATGACCGCGACGACAAGCTGATTGACGTGGTGCTCGGCGCCTCGTTCAACGATCTGGCCAACAAGGACAGACTGCCGAGCGGCGACACCGCCATCGATAACTTCGAGGGATGCGTGCCCGTACAGTCAATGGGCACCTTGCCCAAGGCCCTCGATCATGAAAAGGTGGAATGACGGCCAGCATCGTCATGACGGCCTGAAACCCCCGATATTCGGCGGCTGCCTGCCTTACGCGGACAGCCGCCGAACCGTTTCTTGGGCACGTTTACAGCGACGCGTGCCACCGCTTGAGCTCGGCCACCGCGGTGTCATGGTCGACCGGACCGTTATCGAGCCGGTATTCCAGCATGTGCTTGTATGCGCGGCCGACCTCCGGGCCGGGAGCGATGCCGAGGATGGTCATGATCTCATTGCCGTCGATATCCGGCCGGATGGCGTCGAAGTCCTCTTTCTCCTTGAGATCGCGCACGCGCTGCTCCATCTCGTCCATGGCGGACGAGAACACCATCGCCTTGCGACGGTTCTGAGTGGTCGCGTCGGCGCGGGTCAGCCGGTTCAGCCGCTCATACAGCGGACCGGCGTCCTTGACGTAGCGTCGCACGGCGGAATCGGTCCACGGTTCTTCGACATACCCGTGGAACCGCAGATGCAGGTTCACTAACTCGCTGACATCCTCGACGAGATGATGGTCGAACCGCAGCGCCTTGAGCCGTTTGCGCGTCATTTTCGCGCCGACCGCATCGTGATGATGGAAGCTGACCTTGCCGCCGGGCTCGAACCGGCGTGTTTTCGGCTTGCCGATGTCATGGGTCAGCGCGGCCAGGCGAAGCGTCAGGTCGGGAGCGGGCACGGGGCCTTCCGGCCCGGTCTCCAGCGCTATGGCGCGATCGAGCACAATCATCGTGTGCTCGAACACGTCCTTGTGGCGGTGGTGCTCGTCGATTTCCAGCTGCAGGGCGGGAATCTCCGGGAATACGATATCGGCGAGACCTGATTCGACCAGCGCTTCGACACCCGCCCTCGGACGATCGGACAGCAGCAGCTTCGTGAGCTCGTCACGCACCCGTTCAGCGGATACGATGTCGATGCGATCGGTCATGTCGCTGATGGCGGCAGCCGTGTCGGGGGCGATGCTGAACCCGAGCTGTGCGACGAAACGCACGGCACGCATCATGCGCAGCGGGTCGTCGTCGAAGGACTGATACGGATCCACCGGCGTGCGCAATACGCCTTTAGCCAAATCGCTGGCGCCGCCGAACGGGTCCACGAACTCCAGCTGCGGCACGCGCAGCGCCATGGCGTTCACGGTGAAATCACGGCGGGACAGATCGCCTTCGAGCGAATCGCCGTAGCTGACTTCGGGCTTGCGGGATTCGGGATCGTACGTGTCGGACCGGTACGTAGTGATCTCCACCTTGACTTCGGTGCCGTCCTCGCGCCGGCGCATCGCACCCAAAGTGCCGAATTTGCGGCCCATATCCCAGAAACCGTCACATCCCCAATGACGCAGGATCGGCTCGAACTCGTCGGGATGGGCCGACGTGCAGAAATCGAGGTCGTGGGAACGCCGGTGCAGCAACAGGTCACGCACGGGGCCGCCCACCAATGCCAGCTCGTACCCGCGAGCCGCGAACAGGTGTCCAAGTTCAATGGCTTCCGGCCAAACTTCGAAATTCACACGAGGCCTTTCCATAAAGTATTACCGCTTTTATGCGTATTCAAGCATACCGTTACCCCACCTGCACACGGTATTGAGTAAGGTGGAAGTCATGATTACGCCCGCAGACCTCGCGCGCATGCTTGCGCATGCTGCGGGCGACCATACCCAAAATCCGCTCGAACCCGATACGTTGCTCTATACGTCCGAGGCTCCGCGCACGCCGAAAACCGTTGTCAGGCCACCGGAACCACGCTTTCCCACGCCTGCGATGATGCCGCAGCGACGGGCGGGCGACGGGCCGACCACATTCGCGTCGCTGGACGCCCAGGAGCTCCCGGTGGTGCGCGAATACTCGGCCGGCGGCCTGGTGTTCGACGAGCGCGGCCGTGTGGCCATCATCGCGCGACACTCCCGCAACGGCCATCTCGAATGGTGCCTTCCCAAGGGCCATATCGAAAAGGGCGAGACGCCGCAGCAGACCGCCGTGCGCGAGGTGCACGAGGAGACCGGCATTCTGGGTGAGGTGGTCGAGTCCATTGCCACCATCGACTATTGGTTCACCGGTACCAGCCAGCGCGTGCATAAGCTCGTGCATCATTTCGCGCTGCGCCAGATCGGTGGCGACCTGACGGTGGAGGGCGATCCGGATCATGAAGCCGAAGACGCCATCTGGGTGGATTTCGATGATTTGGATGACGTTCTCAGCTATCCTAATGAACGCAAGATCGCTTGGCTCTACGCAAGGAAAATGAAGCAGGGATGATCGCGAACAGCCCCGAGCACGGTCAGGCCGTGCCATCGTTATCTCACCGAACGACACGCCTATGGCGCTTCTTTACCATCATGTTGCTGACATGCGCGATCCTGTTCGCAGGCCGCATGGTACCGGCCGGCCCGGCACATATGGCGATGGCGGATGACGAGACGGACACGGCCACGCAGACGACCGCCTTGTCGATCACCGAATCGACGCCCGTGGTCACCGACACATCCGGCTACCACATCACCATCAGCATCTCCAATCCCACGTATGCCGCGACGTCACCGGGCCTGGTGACCGTGGCCTACAACCCGTCATATACGTTCGTATCGCGCACTGACATCCAGCATTGGGCGACCGGGGACGTATCGATTCCGGTGCGCACCGTTCTCGGCACGGCCACGGTGCCGTCCATCGCGGCGAACAAGAAGGTTTCCGTGAAGATCGACGCGGCGGCCGACAGCGATGCGTTGAAGGCGTTGCAGATGTGGGGGCCGAAACCGCTGCTGGTCACCTATCAGGCGACCCAGGCGACCGACTCTCAATCCACGGGCTCCTCTGACGGGTCATCCGGGTCGGACCGTACCGTCGATCCGAACGCCAAGCCGATTCGCCTGCACAGCTTCCTGACCAGATCATCCCAGGGATTGCGCAACGCACAGACCCCGCCGATGGCCATCACCATGGTCATGCCGTTGATGAACACCGGCCAGCAGGCCGACAAGAACGCCATCGACCAGCTCGTGGTGCATGACAACGACGATGGATCCGACACAAAATCTACACAATCAGGTGGCGGCACGGATGGCAGCACAGACGACGGCTCCGGCAACAATACCGACGACTCCGAAGACACCGCGGCGACGCAATCATCAGTGCTCACCCCGCACGACAATGATGCACTCGCCGCCAAACTCTCCCTCATCGGCAAGCACAGCGATTTGCAGACCATAGCCGATCCGACGGCATTGGCTTCCGACACCGGGCAACGCATCGATGCCGTCATGCAGCCGGCCGGA
>ERZ791879.1358-NODE-1358-length-11010-cov-8.489913_pt1 | contig 11010 bp, 9 predicted proteins | sample MGYA00510162_ERZ791879 | MGnify/ENA primary metagenome ERZ791879 (study PRJEB30046, sample SAMN00792113) | human gut metagenome | study: EMG produced TPA metagenomics assembly of the A metagenome-wide association study of gut microbiota in type 2... | reverse complement strand
GTTACTGGAAAATAAATATTTCATTTTTTCGCTTCCACGTAACGAACAATTTAGTTAAAGAGTGATTTAATTTGGGTTAGATGTTCTGTAGCTAGATTGTAGCCATGATCATAGCTAGATTTTAGTTTATTAACATCTTTTTCAAAGCTTTCTAATTTATAATCAGGTCTTAATATTATTGCTTTGCCTTGCCTTTCAAGTTCTTCGCAGAATTTCACAATTTCATTGTAAGATTCATGTCTAGTTAGAAAAGCATTTTTTAAATTAGGATATTTACGATTTAATAATTTAGATACAATAACATTTTTTTTACTTAAATCTTTTTTATATCCCTTTGGTTGAGTAAGAACTATTAAGTGCTTTTCATTTCCGTCAGCAATTGCTTTTTTTATTGGAATAGGATCGCAAAGTCCACCATCGTAATATTCATTATTATTTATTTTTATAACTGGAAAAAAGATTGGAAGAGCACAGGTTGCTCTAAGAAAAGTAGCTTTATCATCAAGGTCTTTTCCATCTAAATATTCTGTTTTACCAGTTTTAGCATTGGTAACTCCAATTAAAACTTTACCTGTATATTTTTTATAAGTATCCATATCAAATGGCACTAACTTATTAGGTATTTCATCAAAAACAAAGTCTAGTCCAAATAAACTTTTGCATTTGAGAAAATTTCCATATCCTAAATATCTTTTATCATTTCTATATTTAGTTAAGACCTCAAGATTACGGCCTTTTTGTTTAGAAATATATGAGATTCCATTAGTTATTCCTGCAGAAACACCTATGCAATAAGGAAAAATAATATTATTATCAAGTAATGCATCCATTACTCCTGCGCTAAAAATTGGTCTAAAAGTTCCACCTTCTAAAATTAAACTAGGCATAAAGTGACTCCTTTCTAAAAGTTATTATTTAGTTATTATAAAACAAAATAAATTTTATTACAAATATTGGGGTGTAATATACAAGATTAATATTTCCTATTTAATATAAAATGAAAATAAATTATAATATAAATAAAAATATTACAGATGATTTATATTAGTAATAAATGATTTAAGAGGGTGTAATTGTTGTTTCTTATAGGTATATTTGGAATAGATAATAAAATAAAAGAAATTAAAAATTTAACTAACTTCTGTTGTAAAAATTGTAACATTTCAAATGGAGGAAAGTTAATTAAATCTTATACTTTTTTTCATTTTTTCTTTATACCATTATTTAGATGGAATGAAGATTATTATGTAATTTGTAATGGATGCAATACTTCTTTTAGCATTCCTAAAGAAAAGGGAAAGGCAATAGAAAGAGGTGAAGATATAGAAATTACATATTGGGATTTCAAAGAAGTAAATAAGGACTATGGAGGTTATTATACAGTAAAAAGATGTGCTAGATGTAGTAGAGAAGTTGAAAATACTTTTGAGTATTGTCCATATTGTGGAGAAAAAATTAAATAGTATATTAAACAAAAATGTCTTTATTAAATAGATAAAGGCATTTTTTTATAAATTTTTATCTTATTAAGTAAAGATATTAATCCTAGAAAATAAAAATTAATCATATAATTTTAATAACCATACTTTAGAGAGGGGAAATGTTATGTATTGTAGGGATTGTGGTCAGATTATGAGTAATGATAGTTTAAGATGCACAAACTGCGGAACTAGAAAAGGTTTAGGTGATAATTATTGTTATAGATGTGGTTCACGAATAAAGAGTCATAATATTGAGATTTGTGAGTTTTGTGGTGCAAAGCTAAATAACAATATAAATGAGATGGATGTAAAGATAAGAAGTAAATTACTAGCAGGATTATTGGCACTTTTCTTAGGTGGTATGGGGATACATAGGTTTTATCTAGGATATATTAAAATTGGTATGGTACAATTAATATTATGGTTCTTGGGATATTTTAATGGTGGTATAACATGGATTATTGTTGAAATATGGGCATTTATAGAATGTATATTGATATTTTTAGGAATTATAAAAGATTCAGAAGGGCATCCATTAGAATAAATAATTAATATTTAGATAAAAGAAAAATACGGTTAATAAAACCGTATTTTTAATCTTTAGCTACAATTTCCTTCTTTTTTATTACAAAGAAAGCTATTATAAGTCCTACTAATGTTAATGCATCTGTACAGGCAAATGAAATATTCATTCCATATACTTGGGCTTTAGCTGGATCTGTATATCCAGATGAAATTGTGGATTTACTCATCAAAGTTACTATCAAAGAAGTACCAATAGAGCCGGCTACTTGTCTTAAAGTATTATTAGCAGCATTACCATGAGAATATAAATTTTTATGTAATGAATTTAATGCAGATGTTGATAATGGCATAAGAAGCATAGATATTCCTAACATTCTTATAGCATAAATAGAAATTATATAAATTAAAGGAGTAGATACTGATAAAAATGAAAGGCCAAAAGTACCTAAAGTTAAAATTGTTAATCCTGTTAGTGCAAGATATCTAGCTCCAAATTTATCAAAAAGCTTACCTGTAATAGGATTCATAATTCCCATTACAATTGCGCCAGGCATTAAAGTTAATCCAGTATCAAAAGCTGAAGAACCTCTAACATCTTCAAGATACATAGGAAGTATTAGTTCTGATGATATTAATCCAGCGTAAGCTATCATTGAAATTATAGTAGAAAAGGTGAAAACACTACTTTTAAATACATCTAAATTAAGCATAGGTTCCTTCATATTTAGTTGTCTCCATACAAAAATTATAAGAAAAACTATACCTATAATTAGTGGTAAATATACTTTAACATCAGTCCAGCTATAATTTCCTGCATTACTAAATCCAAAAAGCAATCCACCAAATCCAATAGTAGATCCAATAAATGAAATAATATCAAAATATACAGATTTATTTTCAGTTACATTCTTTAATAAAAAGTATCCTAATATTAAATCTAAGATAGCAAATGGAAGAGTTACATAAAATAAATATCTCCAAGGATAAATATTTATTATCCAGCCAGATAATGTAGGTCCTATAGCCGGAGCAAAAGCAAGAACTATACCAACTATACCCATAGCAAAACCTCTTTTTTCTATTGGGAAAATAATCATAAATACTGTTTGCATTAAAGGAATTATCATTCCACTAGCTAAGCCTTGAATAAGCCTAGCTGTCAAAAGCATAGTAAAGTTAGTTGCAAATGCTCCTATAATTGTTCCAATAGTGAATAATCCAATAGATACAAAAAGAGTGTTCTATTCTTAAATTTATCTATAAGAAAGGCAGTAAATGGAATAATTATACCAGTGGCAAGCATATAACCTGTACTTAACCATTGTGCAGTTGAGACACTTATATTTAAATCTTTCATTATATCTGACAATGCTACATTCATAAATGTACTATTTAAATAACAAATAAAAGCACCTAAAAGAAATACACCAGCAATTACAATTACATTATAATTTTTATCTTTAGTTGATGATTGAGTCATAAAATCCCCTCCAAAATTTATAGTATATAGTTATATTTCCAAAATTAAGTGGGTACTATACTAGATAAAATTAGTAAAAAAGAATTGTGTTAAAGATAAACATAATTCTTAATATAAAATAAATATAAGGTTTTAATTTCTTTGTCTTCTATTACCGCCACTAGAGCCACCCATATTACCAGGAGCACCAGTATTACCACTACCAGAACCTACTGTAGTTACAGTACTTGAAGTTGTAAAGTTTCCAGCTTCGCTTCCACCATTAGAACTTCCATCAGTATATAAACCATCTGTTTCATTACCAGTTGAAGTTCCACCAGAATAGACAAGATATTTTGTATTACTTTGTAAACTAGGTGATGATATTATTACTGATTGATAAGTTTTTGATGGAGCAAAAGTAACTATATTTTCGCCATTTTCATTTTTTATACTAATTAATGTATTAGCTGATTGGGAAGATAAAAATACATTAACAGAATTTTGTTTTGAAGAAGTGCTTGGTGATTGAGCCATTCCAGAACTACCTGCTGCAATAAATAATCCACCATTTATATTGCAACTTGAATCGTAGTCTAAAGCACCATTACCACTATTTTCAGGTCCATTTACAATAACAGTTCCATCATTCATTTCAATAGAACCATTTGCATCAATACCATCACCAGAAGCATCTACATAAAGATATCCACCATTAATAGTAATTGTACCTCCACTAGATGAACTAAAGTTGTTTTGTCCAGGTCTTCCATTAGTAGATGAAGAATCATTTCCACCAGCCGCATTTAAACCATCATCACTTGCAATAAGGTGAATAGTACCATCATTAATAGTTATATTTGTACTTTCGATTCCCTCATAAGATTTAGATATATTTATGTCTCCTCCATTTATCTCAAGAGTAGTATCTGAATGGATTCCATCATCACCGGAGGAAATTTCAAAAGTTCCTCCATTAATTATTAAGTTATCATTTGAGTGAAATGAATCATCAGATGAATCTATAGTAATATTACCACCATCAATTATTATGTTGCTTACTGCTTTTATTGCTTTTGCACTACTAGTGTCACTTGAAGAACTAGTAGTATTACTATTTTGACCCCATTGCCCCCATGGGTTTTGCATATTATCAGTTTTAGTACTACTATTAACACTACCACCACCAGATGTAATGTTAATAGTACCATCAGTTATATTAACATTTGTTTCAGCTTGAATTCCATCATTTGTAGAAGTTATGTTTAATGTTCCACCTTCAATTAAAACATACCCTTTTTCAGTATCTTCAGAATTTGTAGCTTTTAATCCATCACCAGAAGCATTAATATCAATAGTACCTCCTTTAATAGTTATAGAATCTTTTCCCATAAGTCCATCATCAACGGAAGTAACAGAGATATTTCCACCTGTTATTTTTAAATCATCTTTACTTGTTATACCATTATTATAGTTTGCATTGACTGTTAAAGATCCATTACCTTTAATAGTTAAATCATCTTTACTAAAAATTGCTGCATTTGGTTCATCAGTAGAAGAGTCTTCAAAGGTATAAGTTGTACCATCAGTTATAGTATTTTCACTATTATCAGGTAGAACTATTATTGCATTTTTTGCACTTTTAACATAAATAGGAGCACTATTTGTACATGTTAGATCCACATTATTAAGTACTAAATAAACATTTTCTTCAGAAGCACTATCAACAATTATTTGACTATTAGAAGAGGTTCCACTTATTGAATATGTGCCTCCAGTACTAATAGTAACAGTATTATTATTTACTGTAGCTCCATTACCATTAACTGTTATTGTATCACCTAATGAAATAGAAGCAGTTATATCATTTAAATTTATATCTGAATCTAAGGTATCAGTAGTTTTACTTTCTGTATTTTCAGTAGATTCAATAACAGTATCATTACTATCATTTGTAGTTGTTTTTGAACAAGCTACTGAACTTATACATAAAGAAATAATTGTTAAAGCTAAAATAAGTTTTTTCTTCATAATTTCCTCCAAATATTTTATTAAAATTATTTTCTATATAAAAAATCAAATAAAATTTTATTTCATAAATAAACTCTAAAAATATATTATCAAAAAAACCTTAAATTAATCTTAAGTGAGACTCCAAATTTAAATTTGGTTAGTGGAACTTACTCCTAAGAGCGATAGCGAGTAGTGAATTTCCTAAATTGACTCAAAATTTTAACTGACACTCTAAATCTTAAAAGTTTAAGATTTTTTTTAGGTTAGGGTTTTATAATTACATTGAACAATACAACAGAATATATGAGGAGGATATATAAATGGCAATAAAATCATTTAAGAGATATGAAAAAAAATATTTATTAAATCAAATACAATATGATGAATTAATAAAAAGATTGAGTGAATATATGGATCCTGATGAATATTGTAAAGATGGGAAAAATTACAGTATTTATAATATTTATTATGATACAGATGACAATCAAGTAATTAGACATTCAATATCTAAGCCATATTACAAAGAGAAGCTTAGATTAAGAAGTTATAAGGTTCCAAAATCACCTAATGATAAGGTATTTCTAGAACTTAAAAAGAAAATTGGTGGGGTAGTTAATAAGAGAAGAGTAGTTTTAACTTTAGGAGAAGCATATAAATTTTTAGAGCTTAGAATAAGACCTGAAAAAAGTGATTATATGAGCAATCAAGTGTTAAATGAAATTGAGTATTATTTAGATAATAATAAAGTTAATCCTAAAGTTTATATAAGTTATAGCAGAAAAGCATTTTTTTCTAAAAGTGATAAAAATTTTAGATTAACCTTTGATTCAAAAATAATTACAAGAAGGGATTATTTATTTTTAGAATCAGGAAGTTTTGGCGAAGATCTCTTAGAAACAGGACAATATTTAATGGAGGTTAAAATTTTAGGGGCAATACCATTATGGTTAGTAGAGATATTATCAGAATTAGAAATATATAGTACTAAATTTTCTAAGTATGGGAATGAGTATATGAGATATTGTTCAAGAAAAAATAACTTTAGTGAAGTAAGGAGAGAAAAGATATGTTAGAAACTATAATAGCGTCGACAAATGGAGAGTCATTTACTTTGGCAAATGCATTAATTGTAATAGGAGCATCAATAGTATTAGGATTTATTATTAGTTTAGCTTATATGTATACTCATAAGAAAGAGGGATATGCACCTGGATTTACATTAACATTAATAATGTTACCAGTAATAATTTCAATAATAATTCTTTTAGTAGGAAACAATGTTGCAAGAGCATTTAGTTTAGCAGGAGCTTTTTCAATTATTAGATTTAGAAGTGCACCTGGAGATCCTAAAGATATTGCTTATGTATTTTTTACTTTAGCAGTTGGTTTATCTTGTGGTATGGGATATGTTGGATATGGATTCATAGTTACAGTAATATTATGTGCAGTTATGATTATTTTAGATAAGCTTAAATTTGCCATGCCTAAAACTAAAAGTATGAAACTAAAGATATTAGTTCCAGAAGATTTAAATTATGAAGGGGTTTTTGATGAAGTTTTAAATAAATACTCAACTTCATGGGTAATTGAAAGTGTTAGAACAAGAGATTTTGGTGCTTTATTTGAACTTTGCTATAGAGTTCATTTAACTGACGATATAAGTCAAAAGAAATTTATTGATGAATTAAGATGTAAAAATGGAAATTTAAATATTGCATTAACTTCAGCAGGGTTAGAAGAAAAAGTTTATGTATAATGAAAAGTGCTAAAATAGAGACGGTTATATATTAATCGTCTTTTTTTTGTGAAATTATAATAATGAAATCATAATAAAATTATATTATATGTGAAATTATTTGATATTTTTATAAGTTAAGTAAAGAAAATAATAAAGAATTTCACAAGTTAGAAAATGTTTACAAAGATTAAGAATTAAACTTATAATAAAATATGTAAAATAACTTATTTAATATTACTTTAATAAGATGCAATGGGAGGAAAATTTATGAGAAAATTTAAAAGAGCTTTGGCAGCAATGTTAAGTTTAATGATGTTCATAGCTTTCATTCAACTACCAGTTTCTGTCCAAGCTGTTGAAAATTCAGAAGTAAATGTTAGGGCTTCTGAAGAGGTCTATGTAAAAATTAGATATAATAGACCAGATGGCAATTATGATGGTTGGAACCTATGGGTTTGGGAAGCAGGAAAAGATGGTCAACGTGTTGATTTTATAGGTGAAGATCAAGATGGTAAATTTGCTGTTGTAAAAACATCAAAAGATGCAGGTCAATTAGGGTATATTCTTCGTAGAAGCGAGCAGGGTAATGAATGGGCTGAAAATTATTTTGGTGTTGATAAGTTTGTAGATTTAACTACTGGAGATACAGAAGTTATTATAAATCATAAAGATGAAGATAAGGATGTAGAATTAAAGGAAATAAATAGAGATTTTGAAAAAGTAACTTTAAATGTACATTACTATAGATTCAACAATGATTATGATGAGTGGGATGTATGGACTTGGTTAGATCCAAATCATGGAGGAGAAGGACATGCATTTACTGGTGAAGATGATTTTGGAAAAACTACTTCAATAGTATATGAAAATGTAGTTGATGCAAGAGAAGATGGAATCGGTATCATTATTAGAAAGCCAGATTGGTCAGCTAAGGATATTGAATTTGACAGATTTATTAATTTAGCTTATGCAAATAATAATGGTGAAATAAATGCATATTTAGTTCAAAGTAATTCTGAAATAGTTTTTACTGCTGAAGATGCAGTTAAAGATTTAGCTATAACAAGTGCTAAGATAGATTCATTAAATGAAATTAGTTTTATTACTAACGTAAAGATGAGCAAAGATTTAACTGTAGAAAATGTAACTTTAAAGGAAAATGGAGAAGTAATAAAAGTTAAAGCTTTAGAAATTAATGAAAATTTAACTTCAGGTAAAATAGTAACAGAAAAAGATTTAAATTTAACTAATGAATATACTTTAGAGATAGATGGGTATATTGGAAAAACTGTAACTTTAGGACAAATATTTAATTCAGAAGAGTTTGAAGAGTTATATCATTATGATGGAGAATTAGGAGCTTTATATTCAAAAGATAAGACAAGTTTTGTATTATGGGCTCCAACTGCAACAAATGTAAGATTAGCATTATTTGATGCAGGGAATGGTGTAGATGCTAAAGAAATTAAAGAGATGACTAAAGGCGAAAATGGAATTTGGACTTTAGAGGTAAATGGAGATTTAGACGGAACTTACTATACTTATTTAGTAACTAACAATGGAGTAGAAAAAGAAGTTACAGATCCATATGCAAAAGCTGTTGGAGTAAATGGTAATAGAGCAATGGTTATTGATTTAAGTTCAACTGATCCAGAAGGTTGGGAGAATGATGTAAAACCAGAGTTTGTAGATGCTACAGATGCTATAATTTATGAATTACACATAAGAGACTTTACAATTGATGAATCATCAGGTGCTTCTATGGAAGTTAAAGGAAAGTACAATGGTATGTGGGAATCTGGTATAACTTTATTTGGCGATGGTGATATAAAAACAGGTATAGATCACTTAGTAGAATTAGGAATAACTCATGTACACTTATTACCTACTTTTGACCATAGATCAATAGATGAAACAAAATTAGATCAAGCACAATACAACTGGGGATATGATCCTCAAAACTATAATACACCAGAAGGTTCTTATTCTTCAGATCCTTACAATGCAGAAGTTAGAGTTGAAGAATTTAAGAAAATGGTAATGGAACTTCATAAGGCTGGAATAAGAGTAGTAATGGATGTTGTTTATAATCATACAGGTGCTACAGCTGATTCTCACTTAAATTTAGCAGTTCCAGATTACTATTATAGACAAAATAGTGATGGTGGTTTTTCTAATGGATCTGGATGTGGAAATGAATTAGCATCTGAACGTTCAATGGTTAGAAAAATGATGGTAGATTCAGTTAAGTATTGGGCTGAAGAATATCATATTGATGGATTTAGATTTGACTTAATGGCGCTTCATGATATAACAACAATGAAGGAAATAAGAACTACTTTAGATGAAGTAGATGAAAGTATATTAATATACGGAGAAGGATGGACTGGTGGAGATTCGCCATTATCAAGTGAAGAGCAAGCATTAAAAGTTAATACTGTTAAGTATGGAGATTTACAAATAGCTGCATTTAGTGATGATATGAGAGATGCAATTAAAGGACATGTATTTGAAGACGCTACTCCTGGATTTGTAAATGGATTTGATGGGCTTGAAAATGTTATAAAATTTGGTATAGTTGCATCAACAGAAAATGATCAAGTTGAATATACAGGAGGACCAAATCAATATTCAGGTTATGGAACTACTGCATGGGCAAATCAACCGTATCAAACTGTAAATTATGCATCAGCACATGATAATTTAACTTTATGGGATAAGTTACAAACTACTAATCCAGATGCAAGTGAAGAGGAACTTTTAGCTATGAATAAAATGTCAGCAGCTCTTGTATTAACTTCACAAGGTATTCCTTTCTTCCAAGCTGGAGAAGAAATAGCTAGAACAAAAGTTAATGAAGATGGAAGCTTTAATCATAATAGCTATAATGCATCAGACAGTGTAAATAAAATTGATTGGACAAGAAAAGAAGAGTATAGTGATTTATTTGAGTATTATAAAGGATTAATAACTTTAAGAAAATCTCATAAATCATTTAGAATGAATACAACTAGTGATATACAATCAGGACTTAATTTCTTAGATGTTACAGATTCAAATGTTGTTGCTTATACTTTAGATGGCAAACAAACAAATGATTCATGGGATAATATTGCTGTAATATTTAATTCTAATGACAGTGAAGTTGAAGTAGAATTACCTTCAAGTGATTGGACAATAGTAGTAAATGGTGAGAAAGCTGGAGTTGAATCATTAGGGACTGTGGATGGAAATACAGTAGTAGTTCCTGCAAAAGCATCTTATGTATTAGTAGATACTAATAGTTATAATGAATCTCTTGAAGATGATGATATAGTTGAAGATGATGAAGAAGAAAAAGAACCATCAGTAGATGTAGATCAAGAAACAAATGAAAAACCAGTTATTAATGCTAAAGATTTAGAATTAAAAGTTGGAGATAAATTTGATGCATTAAATGGAGTTACTGCATCTGATAAGGAAGATGGAGATTTAACTTCTAGTATTAAAGTTGTTGAAAATACTGTAAATACTAAAAAAGCTGGAAAGTATAAAGTGACATATAAGGTTACAGATAGTGATAACAATGAAACAACTTTAACTATAAATGTAACTGTGAAAGCTAAAGAAATGCCAAAGACAGGGGGACAAAATTCTTTTGTAGTACTTGCTATAGCATTAGGATTAGTTGTTTCAGGATCACTTGTTATAAAAAGAAAAAGAAAAGAAGCATAGTATCTTATATTAATTAAAGTAAAAGGGGAGAGTAGATAGATTTGTGTAAAAAACAAATCTATCTACTCTTTTTTTGTATG
>ERZ791879.1357-NODE-1357-length-11036-cov-2.888990_pt1 | contig 11036 bp, 17 predicted proteins | sample MGYA00510162_ERZ791879 | MGnify/ENA primary metagenome ERZ791879 (study PRJEB30046, sample SAMN00792113) | human gut metagenome | study: EMG produced TPA metagenomics assembly of the A metagenome-wide association study of gut microbiota in type 2... | reverse complement strand
CCGGAGTCACCTGTTCCAGCTGCTCATCCGTAAGGGATAACATCTCCTGCAGCTTTGACTTCTCAAAGTCCTTGTATTTCTGGTCCACGATCGGGCTGTTGCCGTCCAGGGAAAACCGGTCATTCATGCTCATATACCGGCTGGCTGTAGATTTGCTGATACCGTACTCCGCCATTGCAAAATCCCAGATGTTCTCATGACCCTCCTCGCGGTACAGCTCGCCGTCCCGAATAAATTTGAGATAATATCCGATGGCAATAAAACTCCGTGCCGCCGATTCGATGTTTGTCCGGATAAAGATCTTTGCGTCATCGTAACTCACATTTTTATACCAGCTGCTCGCGGTCGTAACATCAACCGCGTAATCTTCACATTCATCCTGCTGCTCAGCTACAGCAGTGCTTTTCTCTTCCTCTCCCATGTTCCTCTCCCTCAGTATCTGTCCAGGCTCTCGCCGACCATATCAATCCACAGGATGCACTCCCGGGTGCCACTCGGCAATTCCACTAGGCAAAAATATTTACTTGCCGTGGATATCACGCGGGCCAGAACCGACACGCTGATCAGCTTCGCATTTTCATCTCCAAGCACTACCGTCTTCACACTTTTGACGCGGATCCGGTTGCCGACACGGGCCTTATTGCGGGCCTGTTTGATTCTCCAGGATCCTATGCCCAGCTCCGGCCGCTTTCTGAACTTAGACGGGTTCAGCCCATGCCGACTCAGGTACATGTACACCGTGGACTCTGTTCTTCCAATCCGGGCAGCAATGTCAGGGATAGACTTTCCTGCAGCATGCAGCTCCAGGACCATTTTCTCGGTGTTATTCATCTATACCACCTCCGTTTTCTTCAATCATCTTCCGCGCTTGCGCTGCTACCATAGCATCATAGTCCGTATCCCGCTGCTCAAAGTTACAAAATTTATTACCAGCTGCCGGTTTCCCACTGCCTTTGCCTTTTGATCCCAGAGCATACACACCGATCCAATTATTTTTTGTGGACTGGTCAAGGATTGCCGCCTGCTCCTGTGGATTGCCGGACAGCTTTGCCAGGTCAGCCAGCAAAAGACGGATGCTGTAATCTGTCATGGGTTTCCCCGCCTGCTTCCGGAAATCCAGATAGCCGATAAGCGCTGCATTCAAAACAGGATCCGGAACGTACTGGCTCTCCCTAGAGATTTTATTTAATTTTGTTTTATTTTCTTTACTTTCCTTTTGTGGAATTTCTGTAACATTTTTATGGGTTTCTGTTGCAGAAATCAGCTTTTCTGTGACAGAAATAGCGTCTGAGGGTACACTTAATAAAGGTTGACCCGAATCATCAAGCAACCAGTATTTATCTTTATTGACCTTGTTTCGTGAAGTGACGAGAGCGAATCGTCGCTGGATTCCCACAGAGGTTATAACCCCATGTTGAAGGAGGGTTGTCTCGAAGAGCCCTAATTCCCCGCAATCAAGAATAACTTGTGACACAAGGCGTTTTGTCACCCATTTTGCACCAATGATACGGACGATCATAGTAGATATCCGATCAATCGGCTCTGCCAGGTAATAGCCATTTTTATAAATTTCTGTCAGTAGCGCGTCATAAACAGTTACGCCAATCGGCCCACGCAACTCCAGCAGATCCATAATTTTATAATCGTTGTAAAAATCCACATCTTTCGGAAAGTAGCTTAGTCCCTGTTTGATTGGACGACCCATTGGCGACCTTCCCCTGCTTTCCTTTTTATATGCCCCGCCGCTATATAGTCAGCGGGGCAGTACCAGCGGCATTCATGTTCGTGACACATTAAACCGCAGAGGTAACTTTATTAACCGATAATGGTGATCATGTCCTGGATTCCCTTCGGCATGTCTGCCAGCAGGGTTGCCAGATAATCTTTGATATTCTGGATTGCTTCGTTGCGCCAGATACCGCCCTCGGCCTCGACAAGTTTAAAGGTCGGCTCATCATCGTCACCGATCCGGAACACAAAATTACTCTCCGGCTGCGGAACTTCCTGGAAGGTGCGGAACGGTTTTAATCTGGCCGGATTCGGCACCAGAGCATCCGCCTTTGTGGCCACACCGGTCTGCATGGTAACAACCTGGCTCACACCATCATCACTGTAAGCTGCGTTATTTTTCTTCTCGATGTTTCCAGAAACCTTCAGAATCAGATTCAGATCCGTGGTCGGCTGGAAGTTGGCCTGCAAACCAAGCATAAAACCTTCCTGATCATACCAACGGTCAAAACGGAACTCTGACACGATGGCTTCTGCTCTAAACAGCGTCTCACGGCGACGATCCGCATCCAGAACGGATACCAGGCGCACCTCAGTCGGACTTTCCACGTGAATAATCATCTTGCGACCACGGAATTCCTCGTGACAGTTTTCAATATAATCAGAGAGCGCAGTCAAAGTGGATGCAGTTACCGGCTTTGCATAATCAGCCTCGTCATAGCGCTCCAGTTTTCCACCACCGCTGCGGGCATAAGTCTTGCCCGCAATCTCGACTACCTCAGTCTTTGCTGCATTGTTTCCAAGTTCCACTACATAGCCTAAAGCTTCTCTTAATCCTTCTAACATATTCTTACTCTCCTTTTTCTCGTGATAGGGACATGAATCATCAAATGATGTCCAGTCCCAATAGTTTTTCGATTCTTCGCAGTCACACATAAATCCATCGTCTACCGCGATATGATACTTACAGGTTTTACAATTCTCGCTCACTGCGCCCTCCGTAAGTCAATAGGCGTCTGCTGAGCTGCTGTCTCATAGATTTCCCCGGTCTCTGGATCAAACGCCTGAACCGGTGGAGCCTGGGGTACCACCTCGGCTTTTACCGGAATCATGCTGCCCTGAACAGAAACTGCCTGGCTTGCATCATCGATTTCGCTCATCTGCACTGTACCGGTCCTGGCATCCTTGCCGATCAGCATCATGGTCTCATCTGCCAGCGGCGGGGCCAGGCTGACATTGGTTGCAATGGACGTTTTTACGCTACGCCCGGCATCCGGCTTAAACGTCAGCTTGATCGTCAAGGTCCTGGCCTTCTGCGGATCCGCATTGGTATCCGCAATGTTCTGGACGATCTGGCGCATAGCCAGATTAAAGCGTTCCAGCAAGGCCCCCCCGGCGAACCGGTCAAGGCTCATATACTTTGCCATTATGTACTACTCCTTCCTATAAATATTTATCTACCAATTTCTCGACATCGCAAAAGCCTCCAGCTCTCCAGACATCCCAGAAATTAATAGTCCGCGAAATTGGCCGTTCCGCTGCCAGATCTACTTTGATTTTCAGCGGGATCGGCACCGCGTCACCAATCACCAGCACCTCACCCGGGCTGAACATGGTCACTGAATCAATCAGCGCATCGTCTCCATCCGGAAGCATGCCCTTGATCAGGATCTTATCATTTTCATTGTTCAGCTTGCCGACAATAAAGTTGGCACACTGTGCAACAATTGTCCTGTTAAGCTCCGACGGGCGCTGTGTGGCCGGAAATAAGGTAATCCCGAACTTACGGCCCTCTTTTGCAATGTCCTCAAAAACTTCCACCATGCGCCGCTGACTGGCTGAAAGCTGCAGGTTATTCGGAATGTATGCGTGTGCCTCATCACACACCAGTACCACCGGCCTGATCTGGTCCTTATCCTGCAGTCTCTGTAAATCAAAAATCATGCGGGTGATCACGCCGATAATAGGAAGCGCAATATCATGCGGAATATCTGACAGGTCAACATTCTTCACTGCCTTATCGTCGCCCAGGAGCAGCTCCAGAAGATCATATAAGAAACGCTGCCGCTCATCATGGAATAAAAAGCTGTACCGGCCATCCAGAAGACGATCCTTTAACAGGTTAATCGTTCCCGTCAGCTTGCCGTTATACTCGCCCTTTGTGGTCTTTGGCTGACCGGCTTTATCACCGGTCTTGTAATACTCGCCCGTATGTACAACCTGATTATCCAGTTCTTCCATCTCACGGATCAGGCTCTGGTAATTAAAATACACCGGCTTATTTTCTTTTCCATCCGGGCATACGACGTAATAACATTTCCGCAGCGCCGTCATAACTGCGGTAGCTGATTCCTCACGAATCTTTAAAATATTGGCTACGATATCCTGGAAGCCAAACATCCAGATTGGGAAATGAAAATCCTCACCGATTTTGATATTGCGTGCATAGGAAAGGGCACTGTACTCTCCGTGGATATCAAAGACAATCACATTTGCCCCAGGAAGCTTCGCGGTCTCTTCCAGGATTTTTGCCACCGTCTCAGACTTGCCGCAGCCGGTATTGCCGACGACGCAGGCATGGCGCTGGAAGAACTTATTTCCATTAACCCAGGCCGGCACATCATATGCAGCATAGCGACCGAGCTTGAAGCAATCTTCCTCCTGCGGTGCGATCATATGAGCAAACTCCCGCAGATCAATCTTAAAAATCTGTACATCCGTTGTCGGATAATCATCCAGGGATTTCACAAAACGACCATCTTTCAGACTGCCGATAATGGTACAATCAATCGTTTTGATTCCTGTAATCTCTCCCAGGAAATCAGTCTCACCCAGGCGCTCCTCTGAATCTGTGTCCGTAAGACCGGTTACCATTGTAACCAGGCGGACCGATCCATCTGATACTTCCAAAAGATCATTGATCCGGACATTCTGGAACTCGGATACATTCGTCCGAATCTGAACGCTATCACTTAAAATTTTCACCAGTTTCATCTTGTCTCTCCTCACATATCAAGCAGCTCATTGTAGTTACGGATGCGGGCACCTTTTATGGATTTACAGTAATCACATTTCCCACAATATTTCGGCGGTACCACTCCGGCTTTCACTTCTGCAAAATGCTCAATGTTAAAGCCGATTTCATCCATGGCATGGTTCAAGGTGTTCTGCGGAATCTGAAAAATATCCAGATCCGGTACCCGCTCCTTTGTGGCCACCGCCAGATAAAACGGAAGCCGTTCTCCAGTAGCTGCCTCCACACCGGCCTGATACACTGCACCCTGCAGATCGTAACGCCACAACGGAAGATTTTTAAAATTGGCCACAATCTTTAAATCCGCAATACAGGTTCCTGGCAGATAACTGTCCATTTTCATCTTCCAGGGAACGCCAAACAGAGCGAAAACCATAATCCTCTGTTTTTCTCCGCTCATGAACTGCATAAAAAGCGGGTCAGATTTTACTCTCCCGATAATTTCATTGGCTTTGCGGAACTCGCTCTTTAACTCATTCTTGCGGGTAAACAGTTCCGGATTCTTCTCCATAAACTGTTTTAAGGTCCCCTCAAAATAGGAATCCACAAAGGATCCCACCAGCAGCGCTTTTGTTACCGGCTGCTGGTATTCCCCGCGAATCTTAGCCATTGCCATTGCTTCGCACTTCATGAAATCCTTATACTGAGAGACTGAGAAAAACTGCCGACTGGCTTCCTGACCGTAATAATTCTGCTCTGTTAATACCATTGCGTTTTTCTCCTCTCTGACTTAATGGAACGGTGTTCCTACCTCTCCGGCATCCGGCGGAATAAAGGAAGGATCCACTTCATCCGATGGCTGAACCGGTTCTTTCTTCGTTACTTTATTAGCTGCCTTTTTCTGCTCATCAGCTGCTACCGCTTTTCCAGTAGTGCGCTGCTTCTTTCCTTCAAATGGGTTGTCCACATCATCTGGATTTGCATCCGGAATCATCTCAAAGTAATCTTCTCGCTTTGCCATGCCGTCCTTTAAAGACTTGTACACGCGCTTCAAACGAATCAGATCATTCATGGTAAAGCTCTCACTTTTGCATCCGATAAACTTTTCGAGCATCTGGATTGTTACACCATAATCGCTCTGAAACAAAGCTGCAGCATCACGCACTAAGTCTATTAACGGTTTGTCTCCATTGTCGCTCAGCAATGTAGCATTACACTGAACAAGCGCCGAATCGATCACATCACCCGGGATCACTCCAAGAATGCAGGCCCGGACTCTTCTGGCGCCCTGGTTTGCCACCAGCTCATAAATATCCCTTGGATCCGTCAGCGTGACATTTCCTTTCTTCGTACTGCGGATGTGCGGAACAGAGAAGATTTTCGTCTGTCTGGTGTTGGTCTCCAGATCCCAGGCATATGCCATCACCTGGCTTTCTCCGTTCTTCTGCTCCAGCTCAATAATGCCGTAATCCAGGTTGCCCCAGTTCTGCGCCATGGCTTCCGCCAGGCGAATAGACGGGCCGGTCACCTTTGTGCCGCCGCGTGGATACTCATACATTGCCTGCTCCGCCAGCGTCTTTCTCTGACACGCCCGCATGATGCGGTTAAAGCTCTGCACTTCATCGCGCGGAAACTTTTTTGCAATTACCATTGCAGCCTGAACTTCCTGCGCCTGGCGGCTGATTGCCATCTCAGTAGTGGTATGGTGCTGTGTTGCCGGCATGCCATTTCCGTAAATGTTTGCTACCTGTTCCATTCAACTTTCTCCTTACGTCTTAATCCAGTTCCCGGAATAATACCAATCAATCAGCATTTCCCGGAACTCCTTCACTTCTTCCTCTGTTCCTGTCTGGCACCGCTCCAGGGCATATGTAAATGCTTCTGCTTCCGGAACAAATATGCCCTCTTCCGGCCCGATGCCCAAATATCCTGCATCTCCTGCCATTACACTGCCTCTTTCTCTTCCTGCACCAGTTCCACCCAGTCATACACGCTGAGTGCCACGTCATTTGCTTCGTCACCGGAGATAATGACCTTATCCTTCAGCCACTGCAGCCGCCGGATGGTCAGCACCATCTCCTGCACAAAGCAACGTGACTGGAAGCGGATCATCTGGCCGACCTGCAGACTGTTGACCGGGTGACGGCCAAGGCTGATTAAATTTACCATCTTGACTCTCCATTTCTCCTAACTTATAATTGGGGTGTGAATATATTTTTATTTACTCGATTCCCCGGAAGTTGCCGCTTCTGGGGTTTCTTCTTTTTCTGCCGACTTTAGAAAGACAATCGTCAGTGCATCGCCATAACCAAATCCTGCAACATTCCAGCATGTTACTTCCAAGTCCTTTACTTCCGGCCACCATTCGGTCTGCGACATACAAGTCGGCTCTCTGCGCCGCCATTGTGCCTTAGTTTCTTCCCAATCCTCATCCGGCAGCACGGCATAATCAAAACTTCCCTCATACAGAAACGGCTGACCATCCTTGTAAATAGTGAAAGTTGCATGCCCATCAATCGGCTTTACAAACTGCTCCAGCGTCATCTCCTCACCTCTTTTCACATTCCCGCCAACAGCGCGCTGGCCACACATCCCGCAAACATCGCACAGATGCCAAACATCACCTTGCCCGCCAGATCATCCAGATCAAGCGCCGGTTCCGGCTCTGGTGCATTCTCGACCAGGTAAAACACCGGATCACTCCGGCACTCCACATAGCTGAGCATCCGCGGGTGCTGAGACTCTACAAAATTAAGCTTCGCCATCGTTGTCCACCTCCTCCCCATTTGCCAGATAATTTAACAACTGATCTAAATTAATCAGGATCCGGGTGCCAGCTCTGACGATTGGAAATTTCTTCTGCGCGATCATCTTTCGGATGGTCCACTCCCCGATACAGCACTCTGGATCGTTTTCTTTCAGATATGACGCACACTGTGCTGCCGTTCTCATCCGTGGCAATCCTGACATGATAACCACCTCCCTCATTGCTTTTCCTGCACTCCCGTCCTATACTGTACTTACAGGCTCCTGCCAGAGCCGAGTATAAAAAAGGAGATACAACATGAAACTTAATCCCGACTGCATCCGTGACATTCTTGTCGCTGTTGAAGAAATGGAATACAACTCTGCCTACACAATCAGCAAGCTACACGACAAATTACCAGCCTATACTGTAGAAGAATTGAACTACCATTGCCTTCAAATGATTGATGCCAATCTGCTTAATGCCAAAGCAATGAACACCTTGGGATGTACCACTCCGCAGATTTGGAGAATTTTTGACCTTACTTATTCAGGGCATCAATTTTTAGCAGATATCCGGTCCGACACCATCTGGAATAAAACTAAAGATACCGCAAAGACTGTTGGCACTGAATCACTTCATGCGTTAAAGGATATTGCTGTCAATCTTGTCACTTCAACTATCCAGAACAAACTTGGCCTACATTAACATACATCGTGACCGTCAGCTTCGCTGGTTTCTGTGAATCAGCGAAGTTTTCAAGCTTGTATGCGTTCACATTCGGAAGTTCCTCATCATCAAGAAAAATTTTGTCATTCTCGATTTTTAAATTTTTCAGCACGTTCTCACCTCCTACTCCAGCAGATCTTCGATTGCAACGCCGAAATAATCGGCCACTTTCTGAACCTTGCGAATGCCTGGGTCTGTCTCGTTCCACTTGCTGATACTTCTATTTGAAAAACCTAAATCCTTTTCAAGTTTCCAAACAGATACTCCCTTTTTCTCGCAAAACTCTTTGATATTGTCGAATAACACCATCTCACCTCCTGTCACAATTAGAGAAAATATTCTCATTCTTATATTGACTTTTATGAGAAAATATTCTATTATACAAATAGGCAATATGAATATATTCTCTTAAATCCAGTCTTTTAAATTGGCGTTTATTGACTGTCCTTTGTGTTACGAGAATGTTTTCTCTTTACACACCCTACTATACGAGAATATTTTCTTTTTGTCAATACTTTTTCGAGATTTTTTTCTCGCATTGGAAGGGAGATTATTATGACTCTAAAAGACCGCGTAAAAACACTTGCGCAAGAACGCGGTATCAGCTTGCCAGCACTTGAATCAGAACTCGGTTTCGGCAACAGCACCATCGTAAAATGGGATAAATCAACGCCAAACGCCGACAAGTTAAATGCCGTTGCAAAATATTTCGGTGTTACTATGGATTATCTATTGAATGGGGAAAATAAAGACTCACTCCCACTTACAACTAAAGATGAGCGGGATATTGAAAAAATTATTAATCAAACAAAAGAACAGTTACTTTCCCAGGAAGGGTTAATGTTTGACGGTGATCCTGCCAGTTCGGAAGCGGTAGAGTCCATTTTAGCGGCCATGCAAATTGGCATGGAAATGGCAAAGAAAAAAAATAAGGAAAAATATACTCCTAAAAAATATAAAAAGGACTAGCCTATGGATATAAAGAAAAGGGTTGGCGCGCTGGTGCGAAAGCACCAAAGCAGAGATCCCTTTACAATCATCCGCGGACTGAATGTCATCGTTGTTTATGCTCCGCTGGTCGGTGTTCGCGGCTTTTGTCAGTATTTCCAACGTAATAATATTATTTATTTAGATGAACGCTTGTCAGAGATCGAACAACGCTTTGTACTTGCTCATGAACTTGGGCATATGTTTTTACATAAAAGGACCAATGCTATTTTTATGGATACTCGCACCCAGTTTAATACCGATAAATTTGAGAAAGAAGCCAACACCTTTGCCGTGGAGCTTCTGGTACCGGATACTGAGATCACCGAGAACTCTGATCTGACGATCGGGCAGCTGGCAAGAATGACTGGGTATTCGGAAAAACTATTGAAATGCAAAAGTATATTTACAAAGGAGAAATCGGATGTTCAGTAAAATGATTTTAGATGATTTTAGAATTTTTAAGAATCAGACTATACATATCGGAAACACTATAACTGCCATTGCTGGACAAAATGCTACCGGAAAATCTACTATTCTTGGTATTCTCGGCAATGCCTGTGAATTAAAAAGTAAATTTGGAACCACAATTACTGACAAGCAATTTAAAACTGAATTTTCTGAACTTTTCAAAGGTTCAAAGACTTTTGATAAGCGCAGCGGGGATATTGGAACCGTCTATTATCATCAATCCATAAACTCTGAAGCCATTCCTGTTACTCTCCGAGTAACTTGGCAGAAATGGACTCCTGCTTCAGATGAAAATAATCGCTTCCGTATTTTGCCAAAATGGATAGATTTATCCGTCAGTCCAAAAACAACCGCGAAAAAACTTCCTGTTCCCTCCTTTTACTTGGGCCTCAGCCGCCTTTATCCTTTGGGCGAAGACAAGCACGAAATAATTGAAGAACGAAAGTTTAAAAAGAAACTTACTGACGCCGATGAAAAATGGCTTATATCTAACTACAAACACATACTTTCTATCGATGATTCGATTGACAGTATTTCCAACTATGAGATTTTCAGCAAAAGGTCTGGTGGTATAAATACTGATCACTATGATTTTTTAAGTAATTCATCTGGACAGGATAATTTAATGCAAATTCTGTATTTACTACTTTCCTTTATTAAACTCCGGACAGAATACGATGAAAAAGACCTAGAATGGCCTGGTGGACTTTTACTCATTGACGAAATAGATGCAACTCTCCATCCAGCAGCCCAGGTTCGCCTTACAAATCTTATTTACAATACCTGCAAAAGATTTGCATTTCAAGCAATTTTTACTACACATTCTTTACAGATACTTGAATATTTAAGTTACATGCAAGCCAAAAATTCTGATATTGCAATCGAGTATTTTACTACTGCAAACAAAATTTTAGAAATCCACCACAATCCTTCCTTTGAAGCTATGGAGAATGATATGATGATTAAAAACTTTTATCTGACAAGTAATAATCGAAGGATAACCATCTATTCAGAAGATGCCGAAGCACGTTGGATGATCTCACGAATGCTATCAGATTTTAAAGATCATTACCGCCTGCTTGATATTAAACTAGGTGGTGAATCTCTTATGAATTTACTTTACAATGACCCTGAGTATTTTCAGAATGTTTTATTTATTTTGGATGGCGATAAAGATCTGACTTCTACAAAATATAAAGATCTTCCTTACAAATATTGTAATGTTCTCTTTCTTCCTGGGAAAGAAGGGCCTGAAGCATTATTGTACAATTACCTCATAAATTTGCCTCCTACACACGAAATTTTGGAGCAGAATTTTGATAAAGGTATTTCTTTGAGAGCTTTTAAAGAAATGGATCCCCGAACTTCACCGCGCGTCCAGAAGCGCCGCTTTTCATCCAA
>ERZ791879.1345-NODE-1345-length-11141-cov-2.333844_pt1 | contig 11141 bp, 10 predicted proteins | sample MGYA00510162_ERZ791879 | MGnify/ENA primary metagenome ERZ791879 (study PRJEB30046, sample SAMN00792113) | human gut metagenome | study: EMG produced TPA metagenomics assembly of the A metagenome-wide association study of gut microbiota in type 2... | reverse complement strand
TTAAGTGGATATTTGCAGCTTTCTTTTGGATTGCGGCATTTAGCTCCGAAGATACCTGTTCCACACATTCATCTATAGAAATGTAGTTTTGTTTATTAGAATATGTAATCTGTTTTCTACCACGTAATGTTTCTAATAGATTTTTTGCATGATTGCAGTTATTCGCATATTTACACACATGACATCCAGTAGGATTATAATTCTCTTTTTTCATGTAACTAATATCGTATTTCCATTTATCTATATTGGAATCAGGATAATATTCTTTTAGCGTCTCTAAAAATATCTTTTGGTATCCAGATAAAAAGAGAATATTGGTAGCTAATAAGTATTTTTCATTATGACTCAAAGGTTCTCCAGAACCAGTAAAAAAATCTTTCCATAACTTGCAACACATACATATTTTATTGGAAGATACTTTTTCTAACATAGAAATATCTATTTTTTTATGTATGCAGTGAGAGGAATGGGTATTTTTGACTTCTTCTTGTGATTCATAAAATATGATTTTTGAAGAAGTTTCTGGAATATATAATTCATATTTAATATTGCTTCTTGTTTTTTCTTCATTTTTTATATAAGAAGATGAAGAACACCGGCTTTGAGTATTGTATTCTTGAATATCAAGATGAGTGTTATTTATGTTGAGTTTGTACTTGTGGGCAAAAGATTTTAAATTTCTGGAAAAATTTTTCTTGTCAGAGACATAAAGAAATCGTTCATATTCTCTCACTAAATTGCATACATTAAATGTATTTTCTCCTGTTTCGTCTACAACGTCATGAAATTCCCGTAATCCTTTTCCTCCATAAAATAATCTGGCAGTCTCAAAACAGTGTTTGTCTGCTTCTGGAAACATTTTTTTTAACATTTTTAAAATTATATCAGCTAACCATCTTTCTGTAATCGGAACGATATGACATAAGATGATTCTATATTTGGGGTGTTCTGGAGTAGAACTGAATGTATCGTAAGAAAATACAATCGGAAGATGGTAGTCTGCTAACTTTCTTTTGATTTTTTCATAATCAGGTTCATCGTCAAAATCTATGCCGAATAATTGGCATTGTTCAAAATTTTCTTGTTTGCTTGCAAGACCTTTATAAGTTGCGGGGAGAAAAGCCTGTCCATGTTCCCCTACGCAATCTGCTATTGTTTTTATATCATAATAATTTTCTTCTTGCGGTAATCGCTTCTTCATAAAAGCGGTCTCCTTACTATTTGGTTTGTTAAAATACCTGGTTTTATCTAGGCTAAGCTTAACCTTCATGTTTTTATAATCTCCTTTCTGAATATTAGAAAGATGTTATTAAAAGAATTATTTTTTATTTTTTTGCTAAAATGGGAGATTTCCCATATTAAATAATAAAATAAAGATTTTTAATGAAATTATTGAGAAAAGAGATATAATTTAGTTATGGATCTGGAAAGGAGATAAGTGAAAAATGTCAGAAAATAAACCGAGAATATTATTGAGAGATTTTGCGAATGAAATAGCTAATAGTTATCAGGAAAGTTTAAAAACAGAAGAGGGTATAAAGAAAGCAGAAAGAATAAATAAGAAAAGAACTGGTTCGACGATTGGGGAGATTGATAAAGAAGGTTCAGCAAAACGACATAAAGAACATGTAATAGATTTAATGAATAAATATTTAGCAGCTTTAGGTGTTAAAGAATATAGTCATTATTTCAAAGGTGGAATGGGAGAAGATGGAAAGCTAATACGAGAGGATTCTTATGCTTTCTATATAGAAGATAAAGAATTAGTGAAGAAAATTTTAAACACAGGAAGGAAAGGTGGATTCATACAAAAGGGAAAATTTGATAAGACTAATATAGAGACACTCAGGGAAATAATTAATGATTTTGAAATACTATTCAAAAAATATTGTAAAAATAAAAAAAGATTTAGAAGATATTACAAGAACGATGCATGGAGTATCAAGGATAGATGTGAGAGCAGAGTTATCAAAAATTCAGAAAGATATAAAAGATTATATTATGCAAATGAAACTTAATCCTAATTTTGATGAATTTGCGGAATACTTGATTACAGAAGAAGACTATATATTATGGATAAAGCAGTTTAAGAGGAGTATAAGTATACTTATAAAAGCTTTTATGGCATATTGGGAAGAGATAGAATTATATAGAAAGCAGGAATATATAGGAAAGAGAGAGGCTTTATATGAATCAGAAATAGAAGAATTCAACAATTTTGTAGAAAAATTAGGAGAAAAGGCGGTTCAAAAGGGGATTGTGAAAAATCCAGAGGATATTATTAGTAAAAATGGTGTGATTTTATGTGAGAGAGATATTGCGATATTAAAAAATAGAAAAAAATTAAAGGAATGTATAACAGAATTAGAACAACATCCGGGTTATAAGATATATAATAAATTAATAGAAAGGAAGCCTAGTGAAGAGATATTGCAGGAAGTGTGTAAAAGTATTGAGCTAAACGATTTTGTTGGAAAAAACGGTATTGAACTGGAAATAGAAAGGCAAATAAAACGATTAATGGAAAATGATGCACTTCTAACTGGAAAATTTTTTTGAATGGAAAACCAAATAATATATTTAAAATTTATTGTCGAGATAAGAATTTGTTAATAGCAGATTCTTATTTTTTTGTCAACTTACATCAACCTACAACGTAATAGCGAAGTGAATGCGTCGTATATAAGATTGCTCCAAAGTGTGATAAAGTATTTCCTGCGAGTGCGAAATCCGGATTAACATCGCGAAGAAACATATGGGGATCCTTGAAAAATCTTTGATGGATTCTTAGTACCATTATCAAATTAAGAAAGATAGGAGATAGTTATGAAAACAAACAAATCAGTAGAAACAATCAACATTCTTAAACGGAATATGGAGGAATACAACCGCATGAACTTTGTGAACGAAACATTATCGTATTCTTATGATAATTTCGATGCTTGTCTGGAGGGGAATTCTAAAAGACAGAATCAGGACAAACAGTTTATTTCTAAATTGATGAGAGATTTAGAGGTTGCTATTGCTATCTGTGAAGCGTGTCAGGAGCAAAATGAAAAGCTGGAGCGAAAGCTCAAGAAGAAAAAAGAGCAGCATAAGAAGATTGTTTCCTATACGGAGGAATTAGAGGAGAAGTATGATGAATTAAGTTATGATTCCGATAAGAAAGAAAGGAAGCATAATAGGCAGCTTAAAAAGCTGAATAGCAAATTGCAGAAGAAGAATCAGAAGATAAAGAGTAAGAGTAAGCATATTTCTAGTGTTAAAAAAGACCGTAAAAAGTTAAAAAATATGCTGAGAACAGAGCGGTATGAAAATGGAAAAAACCCGTATGATTTCACACGACAAGGAAAAATCAAATCAAAAAGCAATCTTTATCTGCCTCAGAATACGAGTGATCAAATTCCAAGCATTGTGGAGGCGGATATGACTAAGTATTCAGAAGAAGAGGTGTATAGATAGTGGGGGAAGAATTGAAGTTTGTACCGGGCAAGGGCTTACTTGACGGAGAAGTAGTGGCAGAATTTGATGTCAGAGTTCTTACTATTTATTACTTTATTTCTCAAACGGGAAAGAGAGTGAAGAAAGCTTATGACATAGAGGCTACTACCTTTGATGGAGAAAAGCTGGATGTTCAGAGGGTAAGCAATCTTCAAAATCTTTCGTATTTCGATTTATGGCCTCAGATTATTGATGCTGGTTTAGACAGAAAACAAAAAAAGGGTCTGCTGCTTCGCTTGCAGCAGACCAGTCGAAAGGCGAAGATTGTGAAAAGACTATTGATAGAATCGAATGGATTCTTTGTTTTAGAAGATGAACAGCATATCCTTACATTAGGAGATGTGGTTTTGGAAGATTCTAAAACTGATATTGAAATAGTAACGCCTGAAAATATCATAAGATTAAGATGGAAGCCACATCATAATCAAATGGTCTTTCCTATATCAGAATGTGCTAAAGACTATTTGAATGTCTGTCCGGGAGTTAGTGAGATACTTTTTTCAGGAATGCTTTTGGCTGCGGCAAAGCCATTTTTCATAGAAGCAGGGTATAATCCAGCAGTTTGTATAAATGTTTTTGGAAGGACAGCATCTTATAAGACTTCTTTAGTAAAAGCGATGTTGTATCCTCAAAAACAGGTGGATTTCATAGCAAGTCTGGTTAATGACAGAATACCGAATACAGTACGGAGAATACAAGAATGCTATGGATTTCCCTTTGTTTTGGAAGATTATCACCCAGCAGAGAGCCGAGATAAAAATAATCATCAGATTAATATGATTGATGCGGCAGTACGCTGTATTGAAAATAATAAAGAGAGTGCAGTTGTCTTTGTTACTTCTGAATATTTGGGAGGAGCAGAGAGTCTTCAAGGAAGAACATTACAGGTTGAGATAGAAAAAAGTAAGGTTGATTTGAATATCTTAACAGAATTGCAGAGAAAGAGTCATCTTATGTCCCAGATAGTTTACAGCTTTATTGCCGAATTATTTAAGAATCGAGAGGCGGTAGTAGGGGATATACGGATGGAGTATGAAAGCTTATTAATGAATGGAGAACGACTACGGATTGATGAAAGTGGCGGTTATCTTCAGATTGTTGCAAAGCTTTATGAAAAATACGAATGTAATTCTGATATAGAATTCTCTTCAAAGTTGCAGGAGGCTCTTATTACCCAGAAAAAACGCCAGCAAAAGAACATGATGACTCTTTCGCTTAGGGAAGATGAAAGATATATAAAAGCATTATATGAAGCAATACATGATGAATCTATATATTCCTATAAAGATGAGAATAATTATGAATTTACTAAGACAGAAATTACCTTTAGGGATAGAGCGTGTATATTGACAAAAGCAGCTTTGAAATATGGTTTGGAAAAGCACCTCAATATGAAAGTAAATATGAAAAAAGTTGCCAGCATTTTAGATGAAGAAGACCTTTTGAAACATGATGCTGGAACCTATATGACGAAATATAAAGAGAGAAGAGTATATTGTATATATATAGACCCATTAAAGGCACTGTATGAATGCATTACTGGAAAGCGGTAAGATAATCTGTATAGTAGGACTTCTATATTTATTTATACAGTATTCTTATGAAAGACCAGAAGCTAATAAGAGGTGTATTTACATAAATAATCAAAGTGCTGACGGACTTTCAGATAACTAATGATGTGTCATAAGACAACTTATGATTTCAATACGATGTACAGGAGGTTTTTGTATGAATCAGACAACAAAGCGAAGTAAAGAATTAAAAGAAGTCCATGTAGACAGAAATGCAACAGGAAAGTCTGTTACAGGTATTTCTTTAGAAGCTCCAAAGTATTCCTGCATAGAAACAAAACAGGATGGTGTAAAAGTTATTTTGGAGTTTCCAGAGTTTGATGAGACAAGGGAACGGACAGAGGCAGGATACCATCAAATGGAGATTCAAAAAGAAGTAAATAATGTACTGTCTCATACATTAAGGGAGCAGATTAAAAATCATCAGATTTATCATGTAGAAAGGATTTCCTAAGATGGGCGAGAAAAAGAGGGTGCGGATGTTGCTTCGTGTAAGTTCTAATCAACAGTTGGAGGAAGATGGAGACTTAGGTATCCAGAGACAGTTGGTGAAAGAATTTATCGCACAACATGAGGAATGGTATTTGGATTCAAAGGAATACTTTGAGGGAAGTAATAGTGGATACAGTAATGCCGTAGAGAATCGTGATATTTTACAGCAGGCATTGCGAGATGCACAAAGAAACGAGTATGATATTCTGGCAGTTTATAAGGATGACCGAATTGGTAGAAGAATGTGGGAGATTGGTGCATATGTTATGCAGCTTAAAAGCTATGGTGTGGATATATACACGGTAAAAGATGGCTGTATCTCACCAGAGAGTGATGACATTATGGGGCAGATGATGTTAGCTCTGCGTTATGGCAATGCACAAAAGAGCAGTTCTGATACGGGAATGCGTGTCAAAGATACCGCACAAAAGCTAGTACAGCAGGGGAAGTTTGTCGGGGGGAAGGCTCCGTATGGATACAAATTAGAACTGTCTGGAGAAATCAGTAAGCATGGAAGAGCATTACACCATCTTGTGATTATTCCCGAAAGGGCAAAGGCAGTAAAACATATATATGAGCTTTCTCTTGATAAAGAGTACGGTTCTTCAAAGATTGCCAGAGAACTGAATCTGGATGAGGAATATAAAGAACTTGCTCCATCTGAGGTATGGAGAGGTGGAACGGTAACCAGCATTTTAACGAATCCGATTTATGCAGGTTATACAGCTTATAAACGTAGAGAAAAGAAAGAAAACGGAAAAAGTAAGCGGTTAGATAGTTCTGAATGGATTCTCTCGGAAGAACCAAATCCAGAGATACAGATTATTAGTCCTGATGACTGGAATCTGGTTCAGATAAAAAGAAAGAAGAGAGGGATGAAGTATCATACCGCTCCGCAGAATAAAGGTGTAAAGGTTATCTTCCCCTCATTGATGTTATTTACTGTGGATACTGTGGCTGCAAATGTACAAATGGAAGTAGATATAACTATTGGACAATTAAAGATACGGGAGAAAGGAGGGCGAGCAGACAGGCAATATATAAGTGCCAGGATGCATGGCAGGGAGTTCCACATTACAAAGTCTATCAATTTAAAGCAGAAAGAATTGAAAAGATTGTGTTTCAGGCGATTGCCGAGTACATAGATAAGCTTCAGGAAAACGAGGATATTTTCGAGCAGATTTCCGAGAATGGGCGAAAGGCAAAAAAGGAGAAAGCGAAAGAACTTTCAAGAGAACAGGAAAGACTCAAGCATATCCAGCAAAAGATTTCTGTCATGGAAGATAAGATTCCAGAAGCAATGCTTGGAGAGTACCCTGTACCTGTAGATAAGCTGATAGACCTGATTAAAAAGCAAAAGCAGGAAAAGGAACAGCAGGAAAAAGTGATTGCAGAGAAACAAAAGGAACTTGACGGAGCGGATGTCTCTTTTAATGAGTGGGATAGTCTGCGTATGCAGATTCCAACATGGAAGGATGTATTTCTGAATGCTGATAATCCAACAAAACGTGTTCTTGGGAATAAGCTTATTGAAAAAATATCTGTAAAAGAGGATGAAGTTGTGATAAGATTTAAGATAAATATAAACGAGATACGGTCAAAAGCTTTAAAGAAATCAGAAAGTATAGTGCCGGAGAATAAGCTGGAAGATAAGTCCGTTATCTTAGATAGTCTCAAGATTTATCCAAACCCCGAATGAACGATGGTTTCGACGTATCGGGGAAAGGGAAAAGACTTCACCATCACATCATCCACCGCCTTTGACCAAAAGTGGATTAACGGCAAAAACACCTATGATTCCATCAGCAATGTAGTAGATGAAATTTTCAATTCCTACCTTTCAAGACCAGAAGTGACACAGCCAATACTCACACAGTACTGTGACGGCAAGCGGGTAAGCTGTCCGGAGTTTATGAGCCAGTGGGGTTCGAAGGCATTAGGGGATGACGGGCTTTCTGCGATTGAGATTTTAAGATACTATTATGGGGATGATATGTATATTAATGAAGCGGAGACGATTTCAGGAATTCCGGCGTCATATCCGGGATATGAGCTGACAATTGGAGCTTCGGGACAAAAAGTGAGACAAATGCAGGAACAGCTCAATGTAATTGCAGGGGACTATCCATTGATTCCTAAAATCAGGGTGGACGGCATTTATGGACCGGCAACGGCAAATTCTGTAAAGATTTTTCAGAAGATTTTCCATTTACCGGAAACGGGGGTTGTGGACTTTGCAACGTGGTATAAAATTAGTCAGATTTATGTCGCAGTAAGTCGAATTGCGGAGCTGAAATAATTTCTTGCTGACAGAAAATTAGTTATCGGAATTATGCACAAAGCAACATGGTAATAAGGGGGGGAATGGGCGGCGAAAGATAGAAATTGTAGTTTTTCGCTGTTCCTCTCTTGTAATTGCATTCGATGTATGCTAGAATTTGTACAATTTAAGTATTTATGCAAAGAGCGGCAACGTAGATGTCAGTTTTTTTCGCAAGTCTGAAAAGACACGTTCCCGGCCGATTTGTTTGATAAGCATAGTTTTCGCACAATGAGCCGGGGGAACCCGTCTTTTTTTTTGCAAAGAACTGTAATTAGGAGTGACTTACTCCAGTGCTGTTTTTGCATTTTCCTTAATATGCAGTTGCAAATGATTGAATATAGAAAGGAACGTGAATCATGAAGGCATTTCTAATCTTAGAAGACGGAACTGTGCTGACCGGCGAAAGCTTTGGAGCAGCCAGAGAGGTAATCAGCGAGGTAGTTTTTAATACTTCCATGACAGGATATCTGGAGATATTGACAGACCCATCCTACGCAGGACAGTCCGTTGTTATGACTTATCCATTAATTGGTAATTACGGAATCTGTATGGAAGACATGGAGTCCATTCATCCGTGGCCAAAAGCTCTTATTGTAAGAGAATGTGCCAAACTGGCAAGCAACTTCCGTAACGAGATGACATTAGATGAATTCTTAAAGAAATATGATGTTCCGGGAATTTCAGGAATTGATACCAGACATCTGACACGTATCTTAAGAGAGTACGGTGTTATGAACGGAATGATTACAACAAGAGAAGATTTCGACCTGGACGAAGTAGTAAAGCAGTTAAAAGAATATAAAGTACAAGGTGTTGTTCGTGAAGTTAGCTGTAAGGAAAAGAGAGTGCTTCCAGGAGATGGTTTTAAAGTTGCCCTCATGGATTTTGGAGCAAAGAAGAATATTGAGAAGTCTTTAAATAAGCGTGGATGCGAAGTTACGGTTTACCCTGCTTACACAAAGGCAGAAGAGATTATCGCAGCAAATCCAGATGGAATCATGCTTTCGAACGGTCCTGGAGATCCAAAGGAATGTGTGGAGATTATCGAGGAGCTTAAGAAGTTATTTGCTACGAATATTCCAATTTTTGGTATTTGTCTTGGACATCAGCTCATGGCACTTGCCAACGGCGCAGATACAAAGAAGATGAAATACGGACATCGTGGAGCCAACCACCCGGTAAAAGATTTAAAAACAGGAAAGGTTTATATTTCCTCACAGAACCATGGATACATGGTAATGGAAGATTCTCTGAACAGAGATATTGCAGAAGTAAGCTTTATTAATGTAAATGATGGTACATTAGAGGGAGTTCACTATCTTGGAAAGAACGTTATGACAGTACAGTTCCATCCGGAAGCTTGTCCTGGGCCAAACGATTCCGAATTTTTATTTGAAGAGTTTATCAATATGATGGAGGTTGCAAAAGATGCCTAAGAATACCAGTATTAAAAAAGTCCTTGTAATTGGTTCCGGTCCTATTGTTATCGGACAGGCTGCAGAGTTTGACTACGCGGGAACACAGGCATGTCGTTCCTTAAAAGAGGAAGGAATTCATGTTGTCCTTGTTAACTCTAACCCTGCAACAATCATGACAGATAAAGATATCGCAGATGAAGTATACATTGAGCCATTAACACCAGAAGTTATTAAGAAGCTCATTTTAAAAGTTTCTCCGGACAGTCTTCTTCCAACATTAGGTGGACAGGCAGCGTTAAATATCGCTATGGAGTTAGATGAGTGTGGTTTCTTAAAAGAGCACAAAGTAAAGCTTATCGGTACAACAGGTAAAACAATCCGTAAGGCTGAGGACAGAGAAGAATTTAAAGAAACAATGGAAAAGATCGGAGAGCCAATCGCACCAAGCCAGATTGTTACGAATGTAGAAGATGGTCTGGAATATGCGCAGAAGATTGGATATCCGGTTGTTCTTCGTCCGGCATACACTCTTGGAGGAAGCGGCGGCGGAATCGCAGATAATGAGGAAGAATTCGTGGAAATCATCCAGAACGGTCTTCGTTTGAGCCGTGTAGGCCAGGTATTAGTAGAGAAGTCCATCGCAGGATGGAAGGAAATCGAGTACGAAGTAATGCGTGACGGAAATGGAACATGTATTACCGTATGTAATATGGAGAACCTTGACCCGGTTGGTGTTCATACCGGTGACAGTATCGTAGTAGCTCCATCTCAGACTTTAGGAGATAAAGAGTACCAGATGCTCCGTAATTCCGCATTAAATATCATTGACGAACTTGGTGTAGAAGGTGGATGTAACGTACAGTTCGCTTTAAATCCAGATACATTTGATTATTGTGTAATCGAGGTTAACCCTCGTGTAAGCCGTTCTTCTGCATTAGCTTCTAAGGCAACTGGTTATCCGATTGCCAAAGTTACTGCAAAGATTGCGCTTGGTTACCACTTAGATGAGATTAAGAATGCCGTAACAGGTAAGACATTCGCAAGTTTTGAGCCAGCACTTGACTATTGTGTAGTAAAGGTTCCAAGACTTCCATTTGATAAGTTCATTTCTGCCTCCCGTCATCTGACAACACAGATGAAGGCAACTGGTGAGGTAATGAGTATCTGCACTAACTTTGAAGGTGGTCTCATGAAGGCTCTCCGTTCCTTAGAGCAGCATGTAGACAGCCTGATGCATGGCGATTTTGACAAGTTAAGCGACAAAGAATTAGAAGAACATCTTCATATTGTAGATGACCTTCGTATTTACTGTATCGCAGAGGCACTCCGCCGTAAAGTGAATCCACAGAAGATTCATGACATTACAAAAATTGATTTATGGTTCATCGATAAGTTAAATAACATCGTTGAGATGGAAGCAAAACTTAAGAACGCAGAAGAATTAGACCGTGACCTTTTACTTAAAGCAAAAGAAATGGAATTCCCTGATAAAGTTATCGGAGAGCTTATCGGTCAGAGTGAAGAATATGTAAAGAACTTAAGAAGACAGATGGATATCGTTCCTGCCTACAAAGTTGTTGATACTTGTGCGGCTGAGTTTGCAGCAGAAACACCATATTATTACTCTTGTTTTGGAAGCTTTAATGAAGTAGAAGAAACTTCTGATAAGAAGAAGATTATGGTACTGGGTTCTGGTCCGATCCGTATCGGACAGGGTATTGAGTTTGACTACTGTTCTGTACACAGTGTATGGGCATTTAAAGAAATGGGTTACGAGACGATTATCGTAAATAATAACCCTGAAACAGTAAGTACTGACTTCGATATCGCAGATAA
>ERZ791879.1343-NODE-1343-length-11167-cov-8.840263_pt1 | contig 11167 bp, 12 predicted proteins | sample MGYA00510162_ERZ791879 | MGnify/ENA primary metagenome ERZ791879 (study PRJEB30046, sample SAMN00792113) | human gut metagenome | study: EMG produced TPA metagenomics assembly of the A metagenome-wide association study of gut microbiota in type 2... | reverse complement strand
TAAAAAGGAGTTGTATTCAGACTGAATTTATTAATTCAATCTGATACAGCCCCATCTACTTATTTTTTATCTTAATTTATTTTCACCTGTAATATATAATTCTATAGTTCTGTTATTTTTAATGTATATACTTCATTCCCTATTAAACCATAATAATATCCTAGCTCAACTTTATATAACACCTCATTTATCCTTACTATAGCTGGAATATCTCTTTCTATATACTCTAATATATCTCCCTTTGCTATACATTTATCTTCTATTATTTTGAAAAATTCTTCTTTACTTTTAGGTTTTTCATCTAAGTCTATAACTAACGTTTTATGCTTGTTAACTCTCATTCCATTCAATTCCTTAGCAATCCTACTAAGATGCATATAATCTCCTATCCATAGCCCTACAATAATTATTGTATTTACCAATATAATATATCTGATATAATCATCAATAAATACTCCTATTATAGGAACTATAATTACAATCATCCAAACCCAATAATATATAGCGATTCCACTACTTCCTTTGCTATTTCTGCCTGGTAATTGTCTAATAAATTGAAACAATATACCTATAACAATATATACTAAAGCTACTGGTATAAAGTAATTAAATACTTTTACTGCTCCATTTAAATCATTAGTGAACCTTAATGTTAATATTGAGCTTACAAGTAAAAGTAACCCTACGTTAACTCCCTTTATTAAGTTTTCTTTCATTCCCCTCTCCCCCCCTTAATTCTCTCTCTTACTTCTCTTAAATATTTTCTTGAAATATAAGTTGTTTCATTATTAATTAATTTAGCTTCCATTAACCCATTCAGTAATGGATTATAAACTAACACCTTTTCTAAATTTAATATTGCTGATTTAGAAATTCTTACGAATTGTGATGGTAATATCTTTTCTAATTCATATAATCTATTTTTATACTCATAAACCTCCTTTTCTGTATGAATTAATAAATTCTTTTTAGTTGTTTCTACAAAATAAATATCATCACTTTTAACTTTATAAATTTTACTATCCTTATAACATGATAATTTAATGCTTTTATATTTTTCGTTTTCTATATAATCAATAAGATTTTCTATAGATCTATTGTGCTCATGAACAAATAACTCTACAGCTTCTTCTTTTGCTTTATCTATTTCTTGAATTCTTACCTTCATATTCCCCCCTAAAACTTGTTACTATAAAATAATAATCACTTATTAAATCTTTAAATATAAGCTTATTTACTTTAATAATATCCTACACCTATTTTAATTTCCACATTTTACACGCAAGTGGTAGTTTTAAATAGGTAAGAGACCTATAAGGCACTTATTTTCTATATAAATACATAAGTTAATTGACATTCTAATCATTAAATAATATTATTTAAAATTGGTAGCGATACACACTTGTATAACACATAAGATAAAGTATATAAAAATACTAATTTACAAAAGAAAGGTGAGATATAATTGAAATTTCTAAAAAATTATGCTTCTTCACTAATATTACTTATAGCCATACTAATAGGTGGTTTTTTAGGTATCATACTAGGTGAAAAAGCTATAATCTTTGAACCAATAGGGAATTTATTTTTAAACTTAATTTTTACACTACTGGTTCCTATAGTTTTCTTTAGCATATCTTCTTCTATAGCTAATATGGAAAACTCAAAAAAACTCGGTAAAATTCTTGGAACAACTATTATAGTTTTTGCTATTACAGCCATTATTTCAGGAATTATAGGTGTTATTAGCTTTAAATTATTTAATCCTACTAATAATTTAGATTCATCTATATTTAATAATCTTCTTAGTTCTACAGGATCTATAGAACAAGAAAATGTTGGTATAATTCAAAAAATAGTTTCAAGTATTACTGTTAATGACTTTTCTGGGCTTTTATCTAGAAATAATATGTTAGCTCTAATCTTATTTTCTATTCTTATTGGATTTGCAACTATGCTTTCTAAAGAAGATGGAAAGCCATTTGCAGCATTTTTAAAAAGCGGTTCTATAGTAACTATGAAAATGATGGGATTAATTATGTATATTGCTCCATTAGGACTTGGTTGCTACTTTGCAACAGTTGTTGGACAACTAGGTAGTCAAATACTTGGTGGATATATAAAAGTATTCATTTTATATATTGTAGTTTCTATTATTTACTTCTTTGGATTTTTTACTATTTATGCTTATATTGCTGGTAAAAAACAAGGTGTAAAAATATTTTGGAAAAATGCTACTCCTCCTGCAGTTACAGCATTAGCAACCTGCTCTAGTGCTGCTTGTATTCCAGTTAATATAGATGCAGCTAAAAAAATGGGAGTTTCAGATACACTTGCAAATATCGTTATGCCACTTGGTGTTAATATTCATAAAGATGGTTCTATAATTGGGGGCATCTTTAAAATAATGTTCTTATTCGGAATATTTGGAAGAGACACTAACAATATTGGAACTTTACTAATGATTCTTGGTGTAGGTTTGCTTATCGGTGCAGTAGTTGGTGCTGTTCCTGGCGGTGGTGCAATTGGAGAAATGCTTATTTTAAGTATCTTTGGTTTCCCAGCTGAAAGCCTAGCAATAATGCTTGTCATAGCTACAATAATAGATGCACCAGCAACCTTATTAAATTCATCTGGTAATACAGTTTGTACTATGATGATTTCTAAATTCATGAAAGAAAATTCTAATAAGTAATTCTCTTAAATTATATATGAAATAACTTTTACTAAAATAAAAAGTTATTTCATATATTACTATTGGAACAATTTTTTTCAGGAGTTTTTTTATGAAAGATATATTTAGTAAAATAAATAATTTAGAAAAACTTATAGGTAATACTCCCTTAGTAGAAATTTCATTTAAATATAAAGAAAAAAATATGAAAATTTATGCTAAACTCGAATATTACAATTTAACTGGAAGTATTAAAGATAGAGTTGCTATATATATTCTAAAACGGGCTTATATAAATAAAAAAATTAACGAAAATGACCTTATTCTCGAAGCTACTAGCGGTAATACTGGTATTTCTCTTGCAGCCATTGGAGCTTATTTAGGTCATAATGTTCATATCTATATGCCAGATTGGATGAGCTCAGAAAGAATGAAATTACTAGAAAGTTATAATGCTAAACTACATTTAGTATCAAAGAATGATGGTGGATTTCTTAAATGCATATCTTTAACTGAACAATGTAAAGCTAATTGTCCTGATATTTTTTTACCACAACAATTTTCAAACAATGATAATATATATTCTCATTATCACTCTACAGCTCCTGAAATATACTCAACATTAAAAAGACATCACATATCCCCTTCAATTTTTGTTGCTGGAGTAGGTACTGGCGGAACAATAATGGGTATATCTAAATTTTTAAAAGAAAAAAATCGTCATTTAAAAGCTTATCCTATTGAACCAGCCTCATCCCCAACACTTTCAACAGGTACTCATACAGGTTATCATCGTATTCAAGGAATTTCAGATGAGTTTATTCCCTCAATAGTAGATTTAAATCAATTAAGTGACATTATAAGTGTTGATGATGGTGATGCTATAATCATGGCTCAAATGCTATCTAAAGAATTAGGACTTGGTGTTGGAATCTCCTCCGGTGCTAATTTTATAGGTGCTATTAAGGCTTTAGATATTAACAAATCTGTTTCTGGTGCTATAACTGTCTTTTCTGATGATAATAAAAAATATATATCTACTGATTTAATGAATAAAGAACCTATTAAAGCTGGCTTTATTTCTTCTGATGTTAAACTCCTCGACTTTAGAGTTCTTTAACTAAATTGTTCGTTAAAGGTTAAGTGCCGTGATGACGAAAATTAATGATATTACCTCCAAGAATTAGTGTAATTTTCGTTAAGAATTTATATTGTTTTCTCCGGAAAAAGTGCTAAAGCTTCGAAAGTCACTTTGTTCCCTCAGCTTCTTAACGCCCTTTTTCCTCCAAAAACAATTAAATTCTAAAACTTAATTACAATATTCCTTCCGATAATATCATTAATTTTTCTCTATCACTAGCTTTTAAGCTAAAAAATACAATTTCCGGCATAACCACCTTAAGAGCGAATAGCGAGTTTAAAACCTTTAGCAAACTTTACAGAATCAATTATATAAATTCTAGGTGAAAATTTCACGGTTACTGGAAAATAAATATTTCATTTTTTCTCTTCCACGTGGTGCGCAATATTTTTCAATTGTTTATCTTCTTAAATATTTATTAAAACTTTACTTATTTTAAATGAATACAAATATTTATCTTAAGCAAACTATAAATACAAAAAAAATTTAAGGAGATGTTTTATATGAAAAAAAGATTTAAAGTACTATCTTTATTACTATTATCTTTATTATTATTTGGATTAGTTGGATGTGGTAATAGTACTCCTAACAATACTACTAATAATAGTACAGCTAATGATTCTACTAATAATAGTACAGCCAATGATTCTACTAAGACAAATGCGCCTACTAATCAAGAATATTATGACTACTTAACAGAAAGATATAATCATTACTTTAACAATGATACTCTTGACACGACATATGATATTTATGTGGACAATTTTACATATGATAATACATATGATGAATTTATAACTGCATATAATGGCTCTTATGAACAGTTAAAAACAAACTTAGAAGCTTTTAAGAGTGATTTAGAGAATAATGTTGTAAAAGGAAATGCTGAAGTTGATAAATATAATCAAGAAGTAATAACTGCTATTGATAAAGCTATTATTGCAGTTGATGATTATACTGGAACTTTTGCAGAAAAAACAAAAGATTATGCCACTTTATCTAAAGATGAAGTAATAAAAGGATTAAAATCATTAACATTAGGTGCACATGATGCTAGAGTAGATTTAAAAAATTTAGTTGATGATGCTAAAAATAAACTAGGAATAAAATAGAGACAGATAAAAAACTTCAATTCTAAATAAATTGAAGTTTTTTTATCTATTTATTTTAAAATATTATAATTAAACTATTAAAATTGGATAGTCTATAGTAAATATTAGAACTCCATTTATAATTTCAGCCCTGATTTCTCCGTTCATTTTTTCTATTAATAACTTTGTTATTGTTAGTCCAAGCCCTGAGCTAGAGGTACTTCTTGCTGTATCCTTCATATAAAATCTATCAAATAAATTTTCTACTTCTCTTTCTGTTAATTCGTCAATACTATTAATTAAAATAATTTTGACATTATGTTTTGTTTTTTCCAAAGAAATTTTAAATTCTCCCCTAGAGTACTTAATTGTGTTTTGAAATAAATTAGTAAAGACTCTTTCTAAAGCAGTTTTATCAGCTTCTACAAACACTTCCTCATTTAATAAATTTATTTCAACATTAATATTTTTATTTTCAAAATCATTATAAAACAAAAGAATATGTTCTCTTATCTCTTTATTTATATCTATTTTTTGCATATTAAACTTATATTCATTAGCTTCTAATCTAGATAAATCATAAAATACTTCAACTAATTTATATAACCCATTTGATCTTCTCTTTATAATAGATAAATATTCATCTTTCTCTTCACTACTTATATTTACATCATTTAAAAGTTCTAAATATCCTAATATAGAAGTTAATGGTGTTCTTAAATCATGTGAAACATTTTCAATTTCCTCTCTTATTTTACTTTCTCTCCTAATATATCTAATTTTATTACGTTGCGCTTCTTCCAAATATTCATTCATTACCATAATGAGATTCTCAAAATTCTTATCATACGAAAAATATGTTAATCTTCTATTCAACTCTATATTTTCACAAATTTCTTTAAGTTCTCTTGTTGAAATCTTAATATTTTTATAAAGTAAAAAAAAGCGTGCAGAAAAATACACACTAGGTATTAATAAAATTAAAAGTATACATATCATTTTCTACACACCCCCTCTTATTATATAAACTACTAAATGCATATTTAGTAGTATTATAAGGAAAAGTTAAATCTAAATTACCAACATCCATAAGATTACATTTAAGAATACAACAAACAACATAACCCCTAATATAAACATATAATTTCCTTTTGAATGTAAGTTTCTATATATTTCACTTCTAAAATAATTAAGCATTTTTAACTCCCCCAATCAAAGATAAATAATAATTTTCTAAATTTGCACTCTTTTCATTTATACTTTTAAGTCCTATACCATTTTCTACTGCTAATCTACTTATTTCTTCATTAATTGGGTCTTTTTCAAATAAATGAATTAATCCATCTGGCATAATTTTATAATTTTTATATCCTAATTTCTCTTCTAAAAGTACAGAGAACTTTTTAGGGTTTGTAACATTAATTTCCAAATAGCTTCTACATCTTTCATTTAATTGTTTTAAACTTAGTTCCTCTACTAGCTTTCCTTTGCTTAAAAATCCATAACATGTTGCTATATTATATAACTCTGATAGAATATGACTTGATATAATTATCGTTATATTCTTTTCTCTATTTAACTTTAATAATAAATTTCTTATTTCAATAATTCCACTTGGATCTAACCCATTGATAGGTTCATCTAAAATTAAAAGTTCAGGTTCTCCTAATAATGCAAGAGCAAGTCCTAATCTTTGTTTCATTCCTAAAGAAATATTATTGAATTTCTTTTTCTTAACTTCTAATAATCCTACTTCTTTTAATATTTTATCAATATTTTTTTTACCTGGAATACCTCTTTGAAGTCTATAATACTCTAAATTTTCTTCTATTGTCATTTTAGGATAAAAACTTGGATTTTCAATTATTGTACCTATTCTTTTTCTTACTTTCATTATATTTTTTTCACTTGATTCACCTAATAATTCAAAGCTTCCATCACTAATATTAGATTGACCACTTAATATTCTAAAAAGTGTTGTTTTACCAGCTCCATTATCTCCTACCAGTCCATAAATTTCACCTTGATTAACTTTAATACTGATATTATCTAGTACTATATTTTCTCCATATTTCTTTACTAAATTATTAGTTTTTATAACTTCTCTCACATTATTCTCCTTTCAGATATTTTAAATTATTTTTATACTTTGTTATTTCAATATTAATGATATAAAAATAGCTTAAATAAATCTTCAAGAAAGTTTAAAGAAAGTTTAAAGATTTTAATTTCTATTCATCTTAAAGCCAATTCCCCATACAGTTTTTATGTATTCTTCTTGTATTACTTCTTTAATTTTCTTTCTAATATTGCTTATATGAACATTTACACTATTATCCTCACCATAATATCCATTTTTCCATACTTTACTATATAATATTTCCCTTGAAAACACCTTATCTGGATTTTTTACTAATATACTCAATATCTGAAATTCATATGCTGTTAAAGATAAAACTTTATCTTTAACTCTTACTTCTCTTGCTTCTTCATCTAAAATTAATTCTTTAAATTTATATATTTTAAATTCTTTTTCTTGTAATGAATTACTTTTATATCTTCTTAATTGTGAATTTACCCTTGCAATAATCTCTTCACATTGGAAAGGTTTTGTTATATAGTCATCTGCACCAATATTTAAAAGATGTACCTTATCTTCTAAGGAACTTTTTGCAGAGATGACTATTATAGGCATATTTTTCTTTTCTCTAACATTTTTTATAAGTTCTTCTCCACTAATTCCAGGTAGCATTAAATCTAATAAAACAACATCGAATGATTTCATATCCATTCTTAAAGCAGCTTCACTTCCTGAAAAAGCTTGTACAACTTCATAATTATTTTTCTCTAAACTTTTTTTAATTAAATTATTTATATCAACATCATCTTCAACAACTAAAATACTTTCTTTCAACATAACGCTCCTCATGTATTAAAGATTTTTTCTATTATATAATTTAATTATAACTTAAATTGTATTTTTTTTTGTATTTTAACTAATTTTTATTTATCTATTTTTCTACATAACTTCTTTAAAAGAAACAGCATTAAACTCTAAATCCATATACTAACTTTTTATATTTATATTAACTAAAATGAATAAATACACTTTTCATTGATTACCATAATAAATAATAAATACTATAATTAAGAGGTATATACTAATGAAAAAAAATATTAAACATTTCTTTATTTTTTTATTAACTACTATAATTTTATTAACAACAATTTCATTTCCAATCAATGCTCTATCTGATGTTAATATTATTCAAGATTCAGATAACTCCACTTCACTACCAAGTCACTTTCGCAAAACTACTGATATATCAAAAGCTTCAGCTCTTAAAGCAGTAAATATAAAAGGCTTAGAACAACTCAATATATCTGGAAGTGGTCAATTTACTCCTGCTAATTTACATTTATTAATTGAAAGTATTGATACTCAGCTCCCTATAATAGATATTGATTTAAGAGAAGAGTCTCATGGATTTATTAATGATATTGCCATTAGCTTTGCCAACTCAAATAACAGTGCAAATACTGGACTTACTTTAAATGAAGTTATTGAAAAAGAGAACAGCGACTTATCTTCTATTAAATTAAATGAACCATTAACTTTATATAATAATAAAAAAACTCTTGTACCAACTTCAGTTAAAAACGAATCTACATTATCACAATCAAATAATATATCTTATATTAAAATTCCTGTAACAGATGGAAATCTTCCTAGTAAAGATATGGTCGATTATTTTATTGATGTTGTTAATAATACTACAGAAAATACCTGGTTTCATTTTCATTGCAAAGCTGGAGTAGGTAGAACAACAACATTTATGATAATGTATGACATTATTAAAAATGGTAATGAAGTTAGCTTACATGACATTATTGGACGTCAAATATTACTATCAGGTATTTCTCAAAAAGATTCTGTAGGTTTTTATATAGGTAAAAGATATGATTTCTTAAGTGAATTTTATAATAAATATAAAGGTTGTAAGCCTAATCTCTCTACAACTAATTCGATTAATACTATAAATTCTACAACCCAAACTGTTAACTCAATAAATTGTAGCTGTAATATTCCTATAAAAACTAATGACTCTTATATTAAAAATAATATAATTCCTAAATTCCTTTATGTTATATCTGATAATAATATGACTAAAGCGGAGCAAACAATGATAGCAACTCTTCAAGGTCTTATATCATCAAAATCTGAAGATCAAATTTATATTCTAAGTTCTACTGAACCTGATTATAAAATATGGCTTAAAGATTTAAATAAAAATTATAAAGTTAAATATAAAATAATTGAAGACCCTTGGAAACTTATAGATAAATTTAAGTCCCAAGTTGATGGATATGTTTTATACAGTAATGTAAAAGAACATTCAATAAATAACGCTTGTACTCTCGCCTCTTTAAAAAATTCTATTGCTATTGATGAGTCTATAGAATCTATATTAAATAATCATGGTATAACAACTTTAATTGAAGATTGCAGACACACTGATAAGTACTGGGCTTTTAATAACCTTTGGAATTCTGGCTTAAATCACTCCACAGTAATAGAATTACCTAGCGACAAATACATATCATTAAGAGACTATGCAATTCTTTCAAAATCATTAGTTTTTTATGAAGATGATATAAATGATAGTACTTTTAGGGAAAGTATTTTTAGCTCTATGGATGATGGTGGCCGAATATTAGGCTGGGGACCTGATGAACATACTAACGTTTCAATTGCTTCTAGCTTCGGAATTGATATGATTGCTGCAGATTGGTCTTATAACCTTTCAGTATTAAGCTCATATCCTTCAACCCCTAAAATCCAAAACACTAATGAGAAACTACTTGAAGAAGATGGTTTTCATTATATTACCTTTATAATGTCTGACGGTGATAATCAACAATGGCTTCTCGGAAGTAATTTTAATGCAAAAAACTGGTTTGGTTCTCCTTATAGAGGTAATTTTAATTTAGGCTGGTCTTTAAGCCCTTCATTATATTATTTAGCTCCTACAGTTTTCAATAAATATTATGAAGCTGCAAGTTCTTCAAAATATAATGATAATTATATAGTTGCTGCTTCAGGTAATGGCTATATATATCCTAGTAAATATCCTTCTGAAAAATTAATTAATTATACTAAACGACTTAATGAATACATGAAAGATGTTGATGAACATACTGTACTAATTCTTGATGATGAAGCTTTTTATAAAAAAGATTTATGGGATAAATATACTTGTAATTCTAATATAGATGGCCTCCTTTATTTGAATTATGATATAAACAATGCCTATAAAGGAAAAATAATTTGGTCTAATGATAAACCTATAATTTCTTGCCGAGACTTACTTTGGGCTAATATAGAAGATGGAAATCAGTTACTTTCTAATATTAACGATAGAATTAATTTAGGCTATACAAATATTAAAGATCCAAACTCTTATACCTTTGTATATGTTCATGTTTGGAGTAATACAATGGATAATTTTAATGATGTTATAACTAAATTAAATAAAAATCACAAAGTTAGAATTGTAACTCCAGATACATTCGTTAAACTAATCAAAAACAATATTTCACATAATCTATAAAATAAAAAATCTCATAGCTATTTATAAAATTTCTATGAGATTTTCTATAAAAACTTTTTATTGTAATACGGAAGATAAGATTATATTACAATTACTTAACTTAAATGTTAGTTGCTAAATTAAAACTTATAATCCAACTATTAATAGGATAAATTCTTCTCTTTTTGTAAAATAGATAAGATAAATCTTAATATATATTACGTAAATATACTTAATTATGTTACATATTTAATCATTTATTTTTTAGTATAATTATATAAATTAAGTTACTCTTAATTGTATTTCTAATAAAAGTAATGACTCTATATCTTCTTCACTAAAATCTTCTCCATTATATATTGAACTATTATTTCCATTAGAATAATCTGTATATTTAGTTGAATTATTTTTACTTTTATAAGAATTTTTAAATCTATATGATTTGTTTTTTCTCTTATTCTTAGCCATTTTTTATATCCTCATAATTAATATTCACATTTTATCATATTATAAAAAGTTTTATTTTGTTATTTAAATTTATTTTTCATAATCTAATCAACAACTATATACACAATAAAATATTAACTATTTTATAGAAAAAAATGGAGCTGTCGCAATAGCGGGTAAAAAAATCCGCTAGCGATAGCTCTTTTTCTATATTTTCAAAAAA